>Ga0256838_1001246_pt1 | contig 12593 bp, 7 predicted proteins | sample 4571419metaG_FD_185978 | JGI IMG/M metagenome (GOLD analysis project Ga0256838, IMG submission 185978) | Hydrothermal vent microbial communities from Guaymas Basin, Mexico - 4571-419 | ecosystem: Environmental > Aquatic > Marine > Hydrothermal vents | place: Mexico: Guaymas Basin | collected... | reverse complement strand
AACGGGTGTAATTACTACTGTGAATGCTTTAGACTATGAGACAACAACTTCATATAACTTAACAGTAAAAGCAACCAATGATGCAGGAGACTCTTCAACAGTTAGCTTTAGTGTGACAGTAACCAATGTTGTAGATAATGTTCCTGTGTTAAATACACCAGCAAATGAGACATTTGCAGAAGATGTAGCTACAGCAGATACAACAATAACAACAGTAACTACTGATGGTTCAAATGATGATGAAAATACAGTTACAAGTTATGCAATTACCTCAGGTAATACAAACGGAGACTTTGCAATAAGTTCAACGGGTGTAATTACTACTGTGAATGCTTTAGACTATGAGACAACAACTTCATATAACTTAACAGTAAAAGCAACCAATGATGCAGGAGACTCTTCAACAGTTAGCTTTAGTGTGACAGTAACCAATATTGTAGATAATGTTCCTGTGTTAGCAACAACATCGGAAGTAGATATTATTGAAGAAAGTGAAGTAGGAGTTGTAGTAACAAAAATAGTGGTTAATGGTATGAATAGTGATGAAAATACTACAGATAGCTTTACTATAACTAATGGTAATACGGATAATGATTTCAGTATAGATGAAAATGGAGAAATTACTCTTGCTAATACATTAAGTGGAGAGAGAACAATACGTTACAGCTTAACTATTTTAGCAACTAATGAGGAAGGTAATAGTAGTACTATTGAACAAGTAATTAATGTGAAAACTATTCCTACCGCATCTGACTTTAACTTAACATTAGATGTTAATATGTCTATAGTAGATGGAGATTGGGTTGCACTTTCTATGGCAAATGATTTAGATGGGGATACACTTACTGCTATAGTTAAAACTCAAGGTACGTATGGTGAATTTACAGTTGCTGGGAATGTAATCAGCTATCATAAAAATACAGAAACTAATTTAACAGACACAGGGGTATTAACGATAACTGATGGTGAAAATACTTTAGATATTACAGTAACTCTTATTTCTCTGTATTGGAAGCAAGTTTTCGCAGGAGGTTCTAATGGAGAACCTGGTTATGATGAAAGTGCTTATAGTATAGGTATTAAAAGTAATGGTACATTATGGTCATGGGGGAGTAATGATAGTGGACAGTTAGGAGATGGAACAACTGTTGATAAAATAAATGTACCAGTACAAATAGGGAGTGATAATAATTGGCGTATGGTTACTGCTGGATTTAATCATAATCTAGCGATTAATACCTTGGGGGAACTCTGGGCATGGGGTAATAATAAAGAGGGAAAATTAGGAGATACTACAACGCTTAATAGGAATACTCCTGTGCAGATAGGTACAGATATAAATTGGACTACTGCATCAGCAGGTAGATATCATACTCTTGCAATTAGTAGCATAGGAGAATTATATGCATGGGGGCTTAATGCCAATGGTCAGTTAGGTGATGGAACAACAACCAATAGCAGTGAGCCTATTAAAATAGGTAGCTCAAGTGATTGGAAAATAGTATCTGCAGGAGCAAAGCACAGTACAGCTATAAACAGTGCAAAAGAGCTTTACACTTGGGGATGGAATATTATTGGACAATTAGGTGATGGTACAACTACGGATAGAGATGAACCAACAAATGTAGGAAGTGGAATAGATTGGACTATAGTTTCTGCAGGAAATTATTTTAATCTTGCTATTAGTGATGATGGTGAACTTTACGCATGGGGGCATAATTACAATGGTCAATTAGGTGATGGAACTACAGATAATAAAAATACACCTACACAAATAGGAAGTAGTACAAATTGGTCTAATATTTCAGCTGGAGATACTTCTAGTTTTGCTCTTAATACGGAAAATAATCTATATGCATGGGGCAATAACCAATTTGGACAATTAGGTGATGGAACAACTATTGATCAAAATGAGCCTAAATTAATTGCTAATGATAGTAATTTAACAACTATTTTTGCTGGATATAACCATACACTTTCTATTAATAACGTAGGTGAACTTTTTACCTGGGGAAGTAACCCATATGGAGAATTAGGAAATGGTCTTTTTGCATCTAGTGATACACCATTAAATATAGAAAATAATATTAATTGGAGTGCTGTTTCTGGAGGTGATAATCATAGTGTTGCCATTAATGAAGATGGTGAACTATATGCTTGGGGACTAAATGGACATGGACAATTAGGTATAGGAACAGAAGGTAATGAAGATATACCTATGAGAATTGGTAATTCAACAGATTGGACAATGACATCTTCAGGAAAAAACTTTAGTTGTGCAATTGACAATGAAGGAGCACTTTATGCCTGGGGGCAGAATAGTTATGGTCAGTTAGGTGATAATACAACTACAAGTAAAGATGAACCTGTAGAAATATCAGGTCAAGCTTGGAATATGATTTCTACAGGAGATTATTTTACGCTTGGTATTACTACTTCAGGAGAGTTATATGCTTGGGGAAGAAATAATTATGGTCAATTAGGTATTGGAGGTACTGATAATAAAAAAACTCCTGTACAGGTAGGAACTGCAACAAATTGGACAGTTGTTTCTGCTGGTGGTACTTCTAGTTATGCTATTAATGATCTTGGTGATATGTATGCTTGGGGAAGAAATAATTATGGTCAATTAGGTAATGGAACAACAGATAATAAAGATGAGCCTATCCTTATATCAGATACTATTACCTGGTTAACAGTTGCTGCTGGAAGATATCATAGTCTTGCACTTAATACAGACAATAAATTGTATGCATGGGGGTTAAATGGTCATGGAGGATTAGGTGATGGAACAACAGATAATAGAGATATACCTACTTCAATAGGAAGTGAAAGTAATTGGGTAAGTATTTCTGCGGGGGAAAGAATTAGTAGTGCTATTAATAATTCTAATGAACTTTATACTTGGGGATACAATTATTATGGTCAGCTAGGTGATAGAACAAAAGAAGATAAACATGAACCTACCAAAATAGAAGTTGGTACAGATTGGTCAACTATCTCAGTAGGTTATTCACACATGCTTGCTATAAATAGTGGGAATAAGCTTTATGCATGGGGTAATAATGAATATGGACAGCTAGGTGATGATAGTTTTGTATTTACACCTACAAAATCTCAACCAAGACAACCATAAAAGGTTATATAAATTAGTCTTACCTCTTGGGTAAGACTAACATCTTCTTTACATCAAACTTATCTAAATACTCATTTACAAGAATTTTTAATTTCTTATCTTCTATATTTATTGCTTTTTTCATAGGAAATTTTAAGAAAAATTGTGAGGGCATAATAGTATATTTAATCTGAGGATTTTTTAAATAGGTAAAGATAGCTTCTCTGATTTGTGTAGTTGTACTGTATTTAATGAGGTATCTTCTATAAATGAGTTGGTTAGGAATCTGTTGCTTTTTATGACAAGAGAGACATGATTCTTCTAAAGAGGTATGATTCTCTTTATTTAGTGTTTGTGCGTAAGTGGTCATACACAAAAAAGTGCTTATAAGTACTATTTTTACCATGTTATCTCTACCTTTGTACCTACATGAAGTTTGGAGGTTATATCTAAATGAAAAGCATAAGAGTTTACTACCTGATTAATAATATCAAGTCCTATGCCAAATCCACCTTCACTCTTATTTGCTCGTTTAAAACGTTTCAATATATCATTTAAATCTTTCTTTGCAATGCCTATACCTGTATCTATTACACTCAGTGATGTATCTGTGAGTTTTACAGTTAGGTTCCCTTTTGTTTTGTTATATTTTATGGCATTAGAGAGTAAGTTATCTATCAGGCGAACAGCATCATTTCTATCTATATTTAGTGTTTTATTAGGGAGAAGTTCTAAAAGTATATTTAACCCTCTATTTTGTGCCATAGCAGAGAAATAGACTACTCTTTCTTCTATCATTTTACTAATATTAATCTCTTCAATCTCTCTATAATACTCATGATTTAAATTAAGATAAGTTAAATCTTCATAAATACGACTAAGTGTCTTAGAAGCAATTTCAATGCGTTTTAACTCTTCACTTTTTTCATACATACCATAGGCCTCTATCAGTTCAATATTGGCTAAAATAGTACTAATGGGTGTGTTGAGTTCATGTGTTGTATCTTGTATAAAATTATTCATCTTATTGATAGAATCACGCATAGGAGCAATGAAAAGTTTACCTAAAAAATAACCTAATATACTAAAAATAATACCTGCACCTAACATAAACCAAATAATATTTCTTTGTAGTGATACGATAGGTTTTTTATCTATAGGTATGGATACCATTAAATAAGCTGCACCTAAATAGTATGGTTCAAGTTTTGAGATATAATACATGTGGTTATTGTTACTGTAGTGACCCATTTTGTTAAGGTAGGGTTTCTCTTTAAAACTACCAAAAATATACTTTTTATCTAAGTCAAATATTGCAGAATTAAATGTTTTTATTTGTGGATAATAGAGTGTTTTATCAAAAGTTGTATGTAAATGTCTCAATTTAGATTTAATATTTTCAGCTTGATACTCAAGTTGCTCTCTTTGCTTGTCATATAAATGGTGTTTAGAGGAGATATAAAAAGTCCAAGATGCTAAAGAAAATAGTAAAAATGTTGAACCTAAATAGATAACTAAAAAACGTATAAGACTTCTTTTTTCACTATTTAACAAACCGATAGCCTATATTTTTAACAGTCTCTATTTTTTCTTTACCTATGGTAGCACGGAGGGTTTTAATATAGGTACGTAATGAACCAGCACTAGGCTCTTCTCCATAATCCCATAGTGTCTCAAAAATATTTTCATACTCCAAAAGCTCATTAGACTGTTGTAAAAAAAGTGCTAAGAGTTTGAGTTCTTTTGTTTTTAGTGAGACTATTGCATTGTCTCTAGTAAGTAGAAGTGATTTTGTATCAAAGATTAAATTGTCTCCAAGAGCTATCTTATCTTCATGGGTTCCATAACTGCGTTTTAGTAGAGATTCAACTCTTACTAGTAGCTCTTTAAGGGCAAAGGGTTTACGAATATAATCATCGCATCCACTCTCAAAACCTTCTGTAACATCTTTAACACTATTTAAAGAGGTAATAAAGATAGCAGGTGTCTCTTTACCATTTTCACGTATCTCTTTTAAAAATTCAAAACCACTTAAATGTGGTACTTTTACATCTAAAAGTAATAAATCTATATGCCTCTCATACATAAAATCTTCTGCTTGTAACCCATCATATGCACAGAGTACTTCATATTTTTGAAATGTTAAAAACTGTTTGATAGTGTCACTTAGCTGTATATCATCTTCAAGTAGAAGTATCGTTTGTGTCATTTTATCTTATTACCTTATTATTTCCATGCCCCATACCTCTAAAGTTTGTAGATGGAAAGTTGTCAAACATCCAAGAGGAGATTTGTGTAAGTTCATCTTTGCTAACATTTTCTTTTTGAGAAGGCATTAATCCAAATTTTTCTATTTTTTGAGGCATACAAATTGCTTTTTCTTTGCTAGGTTCAAGTACATAATCTACCATAAATTTTACAGCGTCATCTTTTTTAGGATAGCTCATCTTAATATGTCTCATAATACCCATGAGTGCAGGTGCAAGAACTTTAGACATATCACTAGGTCTGCTTTTACTATGACATATGGAACATTTTGTATCAAAAAGACTTTCTGCTGTCTCATTTGCTATTGCAGAAGAGCTAAAAGTAAGAACCACTCCTAATGTTAGTAATCTAGTGTTAAATTTCATCTATGTATCCTTTAGTTTTAACCATAATAATATACCAAAATGAATTAAACATGAACCTATAATGTTATAATACAACAAAAAGAGATTTATGGAAAATGCACTTTTATATGTAATTATTACTTTAGGTATATCAATTGTTCTCAATATATTTTTAAAAAAGATTGGCGTCTCTAAAATTATTGGTTATCTATTTACTGGAACTATTATCGTCTATGCTTTTGATTTAAGGCATGTAGGTGACTCTCATATTTTAGAGATGATAGGAGAATTTGGTATTGTATTTTTAATGTTTACCATAGGTCTTGAGATTTCACTCTCTAAAATGGGTAGCATGAAAAAAGAGATATTTTTAAATGGTTTTATGCAAGTACTCTTTACGACTATTTCTGTCTATCTTATTACCTATTATGGATTTAATTTTGATGCAGAGACCTCTTTGATTATCGCTTTGGCTTTTTCCCTCTCCTCTACAGCTGTAGTGCTAAGTTACCTCAAAAGTTCTAAAGAGATTTACAAGCCTTATGGGCAACTCTCTACAGGTATTTTAGTCTTTCAAGATATAGCCGTTATTCCTATCTTAATCTTAATAGGATTTCTAACTACTGAAGCTAATGAGAGTGTTTTAACTATTGTTATGCATACATTTATAAGTGCAGTAGTGGTGATAGGACTGCTTTTTGTTGTAGGGAAACGGCTGATGACATGGTTACTGCATTTTTCTGCTTCTTCAGAACTAGATGAACTCTTTATGGGTTCAGTACTTTTTATTGTTGTCTCAGCCTCTTTACTTGCGCATGCTATGGGTTTTACCTACTCTTTAGGGGCTTTTGTTGCAGGTATGATTATTGCAGAAACGAAGTATCATTATAAAGTAGAATCAGATATTGCACCATTTAAAGATTTACTTTTAGGTACATTCTTTATTGTTGTGGGGATGAAAGTAGATATGATTGTTTTTATTGAGAATATCTTTTTGATTGTTGAAATCTTTATGGCAGTATTTATCTTAAAAAGTTTGATTATGTATCTGCTACTTAGACTTACTTCTACACACAGAAGATCACTTAAAACAGCACTGGCACTCTCTCAAGTAGGAGAGTTCTCTTTTGTTATTTTTGCATTGGCAAGTATGGGTGGACTCTTAGATAATGAATTAGCACAACTTTTGGTTTTAGTGGTTATCTTCTCTATGGTAGTGACGCCATTTTTTATCTCTAAGATTGGTATTATTATCGAAACTGTTAGTGGGAAAAAAGATGTTATAGCAGATATGTCTGCACTTCAAACAAAAAAAAATCATGTTATTGTTTGTGGCTATAGTGTAGTAGGTAAATCTGTTACTAAAGAGCTAGATAAAATAGATGCCCAATACATTATCATAGATAACTCCCCTAAACATGTAAAAGAGGCATTAAATAGTAATTTAGAAGCTTACCTTGGGGATATGTCTAAAACGTCTATCTTAAATGCTATACATACAGAAAATGCAGCAGCGGTTATCGTTACTTTGGACAATATGGAGAAAAAAAGACTTATATGTGAAGCCGTTTTAACACATACTAAAGATGTAAATCTTATTGTAAAAGTGACTTCACTTAGAGAACAAGAGAAATTAAAAGATTTAGATATTAGTGTAATTGTTGATGCAAAAGTAGAAGTAGCTAAAGTCTTAGTAAAGAGAATGAGCAGATGTCAACTAAGATATTGAGGAATTCACTTTAAATTTATATTGATAGTGTATCCTATATTTTTATAAATTTAGGAGCATGTATGATACGTATTTTTTCTATACTTTTGTTGACCCTTCCTCTTTGTAGTAGTACACTAGATGGACTTGTAGGGTACGCAATGAAACATAGCAGTGTCGCTAAACAGAGTCAAACACAAATAGAGTTAGCAAACTTAAAATCACAAGAGAGCAAAGTACAACAGTATGGTTCATTTGATTTTGTTGGAGATGTGACACGCTATAACATCTCTCGTACACTAGTTCCTTTAACTCCAACGGTTATAGGGTCTGGAAAGCCTGTAACAACCGTAGAGAGTATTTTCTCTACGGGTATCGCTTATAATGTTCCTCTTTTTACAGGCTTTTCTCAAACAAGACAGATAGAGATAGAGGGTATCGCTAAGCAGATGTCTGTGGCAAAAGCAAAGTTAACAAAAGAGCAGTTAGTCTATAATATTCGTTCTCTTTATTTGTCAGTTTTAGCACAAAAAGAGATGCTTAAAGCACAGAAATCTTACACTAAAGCACTTAAAAAACTTACAAAGCAGATAGCTTATGAAGTTGAGTTAGGTAAAAAAGCAAAGATAGATTTGTTTAAAGCTCAAGCAAATTCACAAGCTTCACAAACACAACAAGAGATACTCTCTAGTCATATAGCCATAACCAAAGCAACACTCTCTGCATTGGTAGGTAAGCGTGTAGGTAAATTAAAATCTTTACGCATAAAAGTAAAAAAACCTCGATACTCTGTAAACAGACTTTATGCAAAAGCATCAAGTTTATCTAAGGTTAAGATAGAAAATATGGCATTGGCTAAAGCAGAAAAACAGATAGCTAAAAGTAAAGCTACACAGTTACCTCAAGTAAACCTCTCTAGTTATGTCGGTAAGAATTTTGGTGAAGATGTCGCAACAAATGAATGGGACGATGAGACACTTTGGCAAGTAGGGGTTAATGTTAAATGGAATATCTTAGATTTTGGTAAAAGAGATTTGGGTGTACAACAAGCCAAAATAGCCAAAATGGAAGCAACTTTTAAAAGAGAACAAATGCTTTTAGATCTACGTAAACTTATTACACAAGGGATAGAACAGGTCAAACAGAGTTATGCTGAGTATCTAGGAAATGCTACCCAACTTCGCTTAAGTAAAAAGAGTGAAACCATAGAAAAAGTACGTTATGAAGAGGATGCAGCTACCTTAAATGATTTACTCTTAGCAAAGAGTATGAGACAGCTCTCTCAAGCTAAGTTGATAGAGAGTAGATATAACTATAAAAAAAGTATTTACTATTTAGATTATCTATTAGAAAGAGGTATTAAGCCATCTTCAAAGCGTTAAAGTTTAATAAAGAATATCATTAAAAAGGTTAAGTTATGAGTAAGATAAAGATTATTTTAAGTGTGGTTGTTGTTATAGGAATTCTTATCAGTGCAAAAGGACTTTTGCAAAAAAGAAAAACAGAAATAGCGAATGAATCACTACCTAATGCAGCATCATTAACTGTAACTGTGGTGAATCCTAAAGAGAAAGTTATGCAAAATAGAGTCTCCTATTTGGCACAAGTAGTGTCAGATAAGAGTATTAAACTCTCTACAAAACTGGCAGGTTATGTAGAAGAAGTTCTTGTTGAAGAGGCACAAAAAGTAAAAAAAGGTGAAACCCTTGTACGCATAGACAATACTGAACTTCTCTCAAGTTTAGAGGCACTTAAAGTGACACTCCTCACACAAATAGCAGATGCAAAAATAGCTAAAAACATCTATATGAGAAATAAAAAACTCTACAAGGTAGGAGGGTTAGCTAAAGAGAAACTAGAGATATCTAGCGTAACCCTACAGATGAAAAATGCTCTCTATAAGAGTACTGAAGAGAAGATAGTTCAGCTTAAACATCAGAGTACTTATTTAAATATCGTTGCTCCTTTTGATGGAGAGATAGATAGTATATCTCTTCATAAAGGTGACTTAGCAGTTGCAGGTAAAGCGATTTTGAGTATGAGTAATGGTCAGAAAAAGTTACTCTTCTCTTACGCCTCTCAACCAAATAGCGTGATTAAAAAAGAGCAAGATATTTTTATAAATGAGAAACAAGTAGGTTATATTAAGTCTATCTATCCTACAGCACAAAATGGTTTAGTCCGTGCAGAGATTAGCTTAAGTAAAGTTGTAACATTACCTATAGGCAGTTTTGTTAATATAGAAGTGTTAACCAAAGAGCTTAAAGGGTGTGTGGTTCCCAATGATACACTTTTACATAAAAAAGAGGGAACATTTGTTATGCGTTACGTGGAAGGTAAATTTACTACCATGCGTGTAGATGTACAGATGCAAGATGGGTATAATGTACTTATCTCTCCTTGTCCTACCTCTTCTGTTGCAAAAGCATCGGAAGTAAAGTTAGCACAACTTACTGCGTATAAGAATGTACAAACGGTGAAAGAACTCAAAGGAGTGAGAGATGAGTAAACTATCAAACTCTTTGATAGAAAAAGTTTTAAAAAAGCCACATATAATCTTAGCTTTTTTAGCACTTTTTGTCTTAACTGGTATTACGGGTTACAACAAAATGCAGAGAAACCTTTTTCCAAACTCAAACTACCCTGAAGTTGCATTGGTTATCGTTGAACCTGGAGCATCTGCTAAGACAATGGCTAGTAACATTGCTGTACCTGTAGAAGAGGAGCTGTATGCTTTAGATGAGATACGCCGTGCTTACTCTACTACCATAGATGAAGTGACTGTGATTAAAGCAGAGTTTGAATATAGTAAAAATATAGATACTGCTGTCAATGATGTAACCAATGCACTCTCTAAAATACGTGCAAAACTTCCTAAAGATATTAAAGAGCCACAAATTATCAAGATTACAGAGGCAACAGCTCCTGTAGTGGTGGTTGCCATGTCACCTAAAGAGGGTACTGCACTGAGTCTAACCGATATACGTGACTTAGCCTCTAGTAACATTAAACATAAACTACTAAAAACCCAAGGTGTAGCTAATGTAGATATCTTTGGTGGTTATGAAAAAGAGTTACAGATTATTGTAGATAAAGAAAAACTAGATAGCTATCAGCTATCTTTGTCTGAAGTAATAGCAGTGATTCAAAAAAATAATAATGAGTATGCAGTAGGATTTGTAAGTAATGAAGAGAGACGTTATCTACTAAAATCACAAGGTAAAAGAGATCAAGTATCAACACTCAAATCACTCATGTTAACTCCTGAAGTAAAACTTTCAGATGTTGCAGAGATATATTTTGGGCATTATGAAAACTCTGCACTCTATTATGGTAATGGTAAAGCAGCTATAGCACTCTCTATCCAACGCTCTGTCTCTTCAGATGTGATTCAAACGATTAAAAAAGTTGAAATACTTATTGGTGAATTTAAAAGACAATACCCTAACATTAACTTTGAAGTAAGTGATACACAAAAAGAGACGATAGAGCAAAGCACGGTAAATATGTTTGAAGCATTAAGAGATGCGATTATCATGTCTACGATAGTTGTTTTTCTTTTCTTAGCAAGTTTCCGTCAAATCTTAATAGTACTTGTGACTATCCCTTTAGTGTATGCTTCAACTATCGCTTTAATGCGTCTGTTTGGCATAGATTTTAACGTTATTACACTTACGGCTATTATCTTAGCCTTAGGTTTACTTCTTGATGACACGGTGGTTGTCATGGAAAATATCGAACGCCACTATAAAGAGTTGGGTAAAAATATAAATGACGCGGTAGTAGAGGGAACGAAGGAGATTATGTTTGCAGACTTCTCTGGTACAGTTACTACGATGATAGCACTCTCTCCTATGCTATTTGTAGGAGGTTACCCTCAAACGATTTTTGCTCCACTTGTTAGTACATTACTTTTAGCTTTAACTGCCTCTTATATTATCTCTATTGTTGCAGTGCCTCTGTTGTCACTTTATATCTTGTCTATTCAAAATCCTCTTTTACTAAAGGTAGAGAGTGCTTTTCATTCACTTATCTCACGTGCAAATGAGATGACACATAGCTTCTTTGCTTCTATCGTAAAAGCTATTACATCATCTAAGCTTTTAGGTTTTGTCTCCGTTGTGGTTTTACTCGTAATGTTTGCTATCTCTGTAAAAGCTGTTATGCCTACAGTAGGACAAGAGCTTATGCCTCCTATGGATACAGGTGGGGTAAATATACAAATTACCACCGATGCAAACTTGCCTATAGAGAAGAGTGAAGAGATTATGAAGCGTGTTACTAAGATTATACAAAAACAAGCAGAGTTATTGCGTATCTCAGGAAGCATAGGTTCTGAAGCAGGAGTACTAAGTATTGGTTCTGGTTCAGGAACAGATCATCTTTTTGTTATTGCTACTTATGTAGACAGATACAGTAGAGAGATAGACATTTGGCAAATAGCTAGAGCGTTACGTAAAGAGATTGCACAAATCCCTCATGTGAAGTATTTAGATATTGCTCCAGCAGGTTCGTCAGCAATGTCTAGCATAAGAGCAAGTGTTGATGCAAAGTTAAGCTCTTCAGATTTAAATTTACTGCAAAGCTCAGGAGAAGCAGTAAAAAAAGCATTAGAAAATACTCAAGGTATCGTCTCAACTTCTATCTCTTGGGATATGGATAAAGTAGTCTACAATCTCAATATCAATGAAGCAGAAGCACTACGTTATGGACTTAAACGTTCAGATATAGTAGGACAACTGCAACTAGCTTTACGTGGAGCACCTGTAGCAACCTATGCAAAAGATAACAGTATGGACTATACTGTAAGAGTATGGTTACCTAAAAAACAGATAGATAACTTTGAGACTATCTTAACGATGCTTATTGTTACACCTAAAGGTAAAGTACCCCTCAATACATTTGCAACTCTATCATTTACAAAAGAGCCAAGTAGTATCACTAGAGAAGGACTTGAATATACATTAGAAGTGTATGGTAACAGAGAAAAAGGTGCTATCTCACACATAATGGCAAGTTTTGAGAAAGAGCTTGAGGGGTTAAAGTTACCTCAAGGTGTTGAGCTTGAACAGATAGGAGATGTAAAACAGTTTAAAGCAGCAGCGGGAAGAATGATAGGTGCCATCTCAGTAGCAGTTATACTTATCTTTTTTACACT
>Ga0256838_1001244_pt1 | contig 12596 bp, 21 predicted proteins | sample 4571419metaG_FD_185978 | JGI IMG/M metagenome (GOLD analysis project Ga0256838, IMG submission 185978) | Hydrothermal vent microbial communities from Guaymas Basin, Mexico - 4571-419 | ecosystem: Environmental > Aquatic > Marine > Hydrothermal vents | place: Mexico: Guaymas Basin | collected... | reverse complement strand
GAAACCAATTTGGTAAAAAAGAAAGGTGTTATTTATGGAGTAAGATTTATAAAAAATAGAAAATGGATTAAGCTAAATCCTAAAAAACAAAAAAAAGTAAAATATAAAGGTATGGTTTACGATTTAACTGTTGATAGTCATGTATTTTTAATAAGACAAAAAGACAGAGTATTATGGACAGGAAACTCTTGGGAAGGCATATTGACAATCGAAATAGCCAATCTTGGAGCTCACCCTGTTTATATTTACCCTATGGAAGGCATTGCACAGTTATTATTTTTCAAAATTGACAAACCAGAAAAAGGTTATGATGGTAAATATCAAGGACAAAATGGCATTACATTAGCAAAGTAATTTAAGGGGGTTGTTATGGATTTATTATTGCTTATCATTGTTGGGGTTGTAATTGGTGGAATAGTTTTAACATTATTGCCGTATGTTTTTATGGCTATATTTATGGTGGTTTGGGGAGTAGTGGAAATTGCAAAGTCGTTATATTACAAAATTTTTAAGAGAAGGAGCGACTTATGACAAGGCGAATGGAATTGTTTTATTATGTTGGGTTGGCGTATGCTTATGCGTCAACCCGTCTTGAGTATGGCGACAAAACTTATGCCAAAAGCGAAGGGTTGTTAAGAAAGGTTATGGATAACATTATTAGCAAGTTAAATCAAAAGCAAGTCAGCAAAGTTATAGAAATGATTGACAAGCAAAAAAATGTTAACTTTACTGCGTTTGATTATATGGACTGTATAGCTAAAGCTATAGATATAATTGGAGACCACAAGGAATTAAAGAAATTGAAAGGTATGTTAGCTCTTGCCGCAACAAATGTAAACGAAGAGGAGGTAGCATAATATGAGTATGTTAGAAATGTATTTGTGGTTAAAGTTAGGTGCTTTTAAAAGTCTTTTGTTAACTTTAGCGGCTATTTCATCTGGATTTATGTTTGTATTTTTTATTATTTATATTGCAGTATTGGTAGATGGAAATAATTTTTTGCAAAACAAAATTTTTAGTTATGTAAAAATATCCGTTTTTAGTAGTATATTTTTATTTATTATCGAAACATTTATTCCAACAACAAAAGAAGCTATAATCATTTATGCTGTTCCTAAAATGGTAAATAATAAAACAATTAGGTATGAAAGTATGAAAGAATTACAGCTTATTAAAAACACAGTAAATAGTTGGCTAGAAAAGCAGATTGAAAGTAATAAAACAAATAAAAAGTAAAAAGGAGGTATTTATGAACAAAGTTATTCTATTTGCAGGAGAACATTGTTCTGGATGTAAGGTAATGAAAGAAAGGTTTAAATCTCTCAAAATGTTTTACGCTGACAAAATTGAGTTTGACGAATACGATGTTGAACAGCACCAAGATAAAGCATTGCAATACGGAGTAATTAGCATACCTGCTATTGTGTTTATCAAAAACGGAGAGCCTGTCGATACGGTAATAGGCGTTGCACCTGTAAACTCACTTGACAGAGTAATACAAGAAATGTTGTTGGAATAATTTTAAATTTAGAATATATGGAATAGGAGGTTGTTGTGAGAAGTATATTGTTTAGAGGTAAAACTTATAACAAAAAATGGGTAGAAGGATATTTTGTCTGTCTGAACGAAACGCCTAAAATTATAAGCGAAAACGGAATATCTTTTGATGTTCTGAAAAATACAGTAAGTCAATATACAGGATTGAAAGACAAAAATGGGCAGAAAGTCTTCGAAGGCGACATAATTCAATTCATTGCTTATGATTCTGAAAAGAAGTGTTATTACAAAATTAAGGAAATCATAGATTTTAAACTTCTGGAAGCCGCTGATGATATGGATTTGGACAGTTATGGTTATCATATTAATCCGTATTGGAATGGTAATTTTGAGGTTATCGGTAATAAATGGGATAATCCTGAACTATTAAAGGAGATTGAATATGAATAATTGGCAAACTGTAGCAGAGAAGTTAGCTAAAGAGCATTGGGAATATTTAGCTAAAGTTTTACGATTGCATAAAGTAAATGAAGAAGAGATACACAAGATAGGCTTTCATTACAAAACGGCGTTTATTCACGGAATGAAACATGGAATTGAATATATTAAATATAGTAAAGGAGGTAAAAATGTATGATATATATGATATAACAGAATTACCGATTATTGATGATATTATTTTAAAACTTGCTAGAAAAATAGATAAGTTATGCTATTTTATTAAAGAAAATTATGGTGAAACATTAGTGTTAATGTTAATAATTATGATATCTATTTTAACTTTTTTATTTTGGACAATTATGGCTTTCGGAATAGGATATTTAGCAGGATTTATTGTTGAAATAATTTTAAAAATCTTGCATATTCATTTTGTTTACAATTTAAAAGTTATTTTCGGAATAATTTTTGTGATAAGTTATCATATTAAACGATTATAAAAGGGGGTAATAATGATTACAATCGAGCAGGTAAAAATTAACAACCTCGATGAAACTATTAGAAACATTGGTTTATCTTATAACACAATCGGTAAATATGACACAGCAGTAAAACTTGCTAAACAAAAGCCTTGCAGTGGACACGACAGCTTTTTGAAAGGTATAACAGTAAATTTTTTACTAACCGCACCACATTACTTTATCATTGAAATGCAACGCTATCACTTTCTTGATATTGTTATGTCAACAAGCAAAATGCATAGTTTAAAAGATTGGGGCTTTATTATAAGCAATATGACAGGTGAGATTGACGAAAATATACTTGGAATAATACACGAGCTCTGGGACGACTATGCTAACAGTGCAGTTTCTGAAAAAGAAAAGGAAAGACGCTTTAGATACTTATTAAATAACTTGCCACTTGGTATGATGCTTAAAATGTATATCACAACAAACTATCTTCAGCTAAAGAATATTTATTACCAGCGTAAAAACCATAAATTAGCTGAATGGCGTATGTTTTGTGATTGGATTAAATCATTACCATTATTAGATGAGGTGTTGTAATGTATCACAAACCTTTAATTACAAGTGCATATTACATTTGTCCGAATTGCCACAGGATTGTAGCTTGCAATTGTATTGTTTGCAGAGCAACAAGAGAAGAATACGGCATTAAAAACTTCAAAGAAATTATTGTTGACAAGAAAAATGATTTATTCATTTGTCCTTATTGTAATCACAAAGATGTTTTAGATGCTTTTTGCGGTTGGAAAGATTTTGCTTGTGATATTAAAACAAAAACTTGTGTATAGGAGGTAATATGAGCAGAATAGCAGAACTAACAGATATTTATGAGTGGTTAGAAGAGAGACAAGAAGATTTAGAAAGCAAACTTGAAGTAATGGGAGAAATAGGCGAAATAAAAAGTTTAGAACAAATAATAAAGATAAAATCACAAATAGAGTGCATAGAAGAAATAAAGGAATATATTGATAGCAAAATGAGTTTTTATGACGAAGCAGGAGGTGATTACATATGATTACAACAAGTGAGCTTTTTCTATTTATAGCACACAAACTTGAAGGCATAGGCCAACCTGAAGGCGATAAAGCTGGAGATACTATTTACGGCATAACTAAAAAGTATTATCCTGAATACTATAACTTGCTAAAGCACGAACCGACTGATAGTAATATTATTTATGTTTATAACAATTTATATGACAAGTTTGGTTGCGATAATCTTTATGCACCATTAAACTTTTACTTTTTTGATACTTGTTTACACACAGGGCATAAAACGGCTTCTAAAATTTTGCAGAGAGCTATCAATCGTTATAATGCTAAAATAAAGGTTGATGGTATTATTGGTAAAATTACATTGAAATATGTAAGAACTTACGAAGATTATAATCTAACAGCAGTATTTAATGCCGAACGAATACACTTTTACACCCATTCTTCACAGCGTCAATTTAGATGTGGTTGGGTAAATAGAGTTATAAAATTGGTAAGATTTATTGAAACAGGCAAGTGGTTTACGGAGGTATAAAATGGCGACAACATATGAAATTTACATTAAAACACAAAAAGCATTAGGCAAACCAATAGGCAAAATATGGGACGAAATATATAAAATAAGAAGTAAGTATATGGTTGACGATACTTGTAAAGGCAAAGAAGTAAAAATGCCTAAAAGCTGGTCGCAAGAGAAAATAACATTTTTATGTTATGACAATATAGCTAAAGCCTTAAGTAAAATACTAAATCAGAAATGCAAAAAGAAAGTGCATCCATATACTTGTATGAGAGAAGATATTTACAACAAAACAGGATATACAATAGAAAGCCATAAAATAGCAAATGTGGTAAATAAGCGTGTAAAGTATATAACAGAAAAGTTTTACGATGTTTTTACAGATTATATATCACATTACGGATTTACAACAGATAAAGAAAAAGACAAGCAATGTTTTTACGAAAGCAGAAAACATATTGAGACAATTAAAGAATTTATGAAAAAGCATAAGTTAGGGACTTTTCACACTTATTCATACTTCGATAAACGCATACATCTAAAAATGTCTAAATCAAATTTTTCAATGGTAATGAATAACAGATTAAAACGAGTTTCACAAAAAACAGAAAATGACTTAATCAGAATAGCAAACTATATTAAAAAGCATAACCTTATATAGCGGTCAGCTCTATGCTGACTGCTATCCTATGTGTTTTTCAACCACATAAACGATAATAGCTATAAACTGAATAGCTAAAAATATCAACGCAGATATAAAGTGAGACTGTATTTTATCAAACCGTTTTTCTAACTCTAACAATTTTTCTTGATGGAGCGGGCAATTTTTTGTGCCTTTAAAATACATATCAGTTATTTTTTTGTTGCACTCATTCTCAATAATGTCAATTTTCTCTGTCAACACATCTATTTTTCTTGTGTTTTCATTTGTCCTTTCGATTAAAATTGCAAGTTTTTCAAAACTCTGTGATAGCTTATTTATAACATTACCTTGTTGTTGTATATTGTTATTCATAACAGCAAAATCCTTTTCTAACTTTTCAAGCGTTTTTTTCATATCAATGATATAACTATCGTTTATTTGACACATTTTGCCGCCTTCTCCTTTAATTTATAGTATGTATAATTATTAAGCAAAACACCGTTGTATGGTGCAGGTTCACCTTGTTTGATAAAATGCACTCTCACTCTATTGTCTTTAATTGTATATGTCGTGCAAGCAGTTAAATTACTTGCTATTATTGTCGCTATCAATAATTTTTTCAAGGTCAGCTTGTTCTTTTTCATCTTTCTTAATCCTATTTTGTTTTTGTAAGTTTTTAGCAATACCAGATAAACCTTTTACTATATCAACTACAAAAGCCAATATTTTGAATAGATTACCCATCTTTTTTACTCCTAAACACTAACTTATGTTTAGCAGTTATTCTGCCATAAATAGACACTAAACTGCTTATTGCACCAGATATGGCAAAATATTTATCCTGTGCCGTTTTACTTACCGTAAACAAAATAATAAACGATACAAGGGAGATTAAGCTCCCCCATATCGTTTTTGATTTAAGCCAATGTTTCTCCATAGGCTTTAATCCTTCTTTAAAAAATCCAGAATGTTTTTTGAACCATAACCCAGCTTGTCAACAACAGCTTTTGTTGTGTCAATAATCTCATCGATGGTAATTTTACCGTCTTTTAAATCTTTCTGAATTTCACCAATTACGATAGCACCGATACCCACAAGTTTAGCCCAATTCATAATGTCCCTCCTTTTTAATTAGTTTTAGCTCGTCATAAAACGATTTTTTGCAATGCCCTTTACCAAAAATAAAATCAATGAGTTTTTCAAGCCAACAATATTTTTTAAAATGTTTACACAAGTAATATGTATAGCTTGATATAGTCCAATCTTCTTCGTTATAAAGCACTGAACCACCAGCTTGGTCGAAGCCGATAGCAACAGTTTTTAAATATTGCAAACCGTATTTAAAAATATTTATTGCCACCACAAATGGAGTAAGTATAACAACACTGATATAAGCTATAAAACTAAGTATTATCCATCTCATTTAATTTTTCGTCCCATTTGATGGAATTTAACTCATCAATACTTGTTGCTGATTTTATTTTCTGTTCCAATGTCCATTTGCGTTTATATGTATCAATACCTTCTTGTATAATTTCTTTTTTAATGTTTAACAATTGTTCTTTGTTTACTTTAACAAATGAGTTATCATAACATCTAAACTCTATTGTTGTTGTATCATCTGGTAATATTGATATTAAACTGTCAATGTTAACTAAGTCCTGCTGTCTTGCGTTTATCTCTTTATTTATAGTTTTACTTAATATATGTGCTGTTTTGTTTCTTAAGGTTTCAAAATCTTGTTTGAGTTGTAATATTTTATTGCTTTTTGTTTCTTCAAATAATTCTTTATTTTGTAAATCAAGAAAATCCTTGGGAGGATTATTTTTGTCGTATTCTATAAAGCCCTCTGGAATTTTGTATCCTGAACCTTTTATTAGTTTGTTATTTTCCACTTTATAAAAATGTTTTAATTTCATTATTTACCTCCAAATATTATAATAGATACATTACCCATATCTACTCTTGTTCTATCTGTTCCTGAATTTACTATAGTTGTAAATATAGTAAATTCAGTAGTGCTTTTTGTTAAATCTTCTGGTGCTTCTATTGCTCCTTGTGCACCAGAACCCGAATTTCTTGAACCAATACCAGCTATTACATAATTACTATTATTCATTTCATTTTCAAAATAAATAGTATAATAACCTTCATCATTTCTCACAACTCCGCTAATATTATAACTATCTCTTATAGTTCCATCATAACCATTAAAATTAACCCAAGCAGTGCAAATATTTTTATCTGTTCCCTTAACCAAATCAGCATCTAACCCGCTTCCTTCACCATCAACAGTTTTAAGTTTCTCAAGTATATCTTCAGCACTTAAAGTATCTTCAGTTTTGCCAATGCCTTTTAAGTTTCTAAAATCGTAAAATAAACTGCCATCGTTTAGAGATACTAATTTACCATTGCGTTTAACAATATAAGAATAAAGCATTACATATTCGTTAAACGGTAAACCATCAGTTTCAAGTTTTTGTAATTCTGTTAGTATAGCATCTCTAACACTTGCCCTATTAGGATAAGCATTTTGACCAATTATCTTGTAAAAATCTAAACTACCATTAATATTTGGTATTGCCACAACAAACATAATCCAAAAATCACTATCACTTGCACCTTCAACTAACTCCCATTCATTTGTTGTGTCATTATAATGGTTGTATTGATAATATGTTGCTGTATCTTCTTTAAAAGCTAACTCATTATTTTCTATATCACTTACAACCCATTCATTACCAAGTCGATATAGAAATTTATGTTGCGTTGTTGCATTGCTATTACCGAATAATCTATCTTCAGCGTAAATATTGCCTGAACTTATCTCGCTATAAGTATTACTGCCATCAGATAGACCATTTAAATTTAAGCCTTCAGAATATCTTGCACCTTCAGTAAGCAACATACTTATTCTTGTGTCAACATCCATTTTAACGCCGTGTCTATTATCTGACACAATAGCTTGTTGTTTTGTGTTATTCCAATAAATTGTTGCAACAAGCGTGTTTTTGAAAAATGAATTTTTGTCAGTTATGCTATTCGCATTTATCTGTTGAATAATACCATTTTCATCATAATAAATATAATATAAGCCGCTTGTATCTGGTATTACAATATTATCACTTTCTTTTTCATATTTTACATTCTTAACCCAAAAAGTAAATTTATCTTGACCATTGACAGGATTTATGTTTAATGTTCTTGTTGCTGTATCAAATGATAAAACACCCATAGTTTCAGGATTATCTAAATCAAAACCACTAACCAAAAATTTAGAGTTAACTACATCAGCGGCATCAGAAGCCTGCTGAGCGTAAACCTGTGCATTTGCTATATCATCTGCATTGGGACCCATTATTATTTTATTGCCATCTTCATTAACAACCAACGCTTTATTTGGTTCTAACGGTGCAAATGTAATATTACCACTTTCACTAATACTTTTAACTATAGCTCTATCAACTTTTTCTGCAAGCTGTTGAGTTATCATCGTAAGTTTATCTAAAGCTCTTTCGTGTGATTTTGCAGGAAACGGTGAATTTTCAGGATATTCAGTTTCTTGTGTTAAATCAACTTCACGGTAAATAACAAGAGTATAGCCATTTCTCAATGGCGTTGATAAACTAACAGAACTATTTGTTAAATCAACTGTATAATCGGTTTGATAAACCAATTCAGTTTCATTACCATCAGTGTCAATAACAATGCATTTTATATCTTCAGCCTTTAAAACTTCAAAATCATAATAAAATACTGTTGTTGACCCATCGCCAACAAAAACTTTTTTATTGTTAGTCGTTGTTAACATTACTTCCTCCTTTTAGCCATCTTTCTAAAAGTTTCGGCTAAAACAGCTCTTTTTCTTATTGTTGGATTTTTGCTTCGTTTACCTTTCTCAATACATTCTTGGTTTACTCCATCGTATCCTTGTTGTTTGCACCATCTTGTAAAAGCACCTTTTTTAAGTCTCATAGATTGTATCCACTTTTTAGACATTATTTACCTCCTAAAATTGTTAAGCATATACATCATAAACCTACTATTATTATACATAGTTTTTGGAGTTTTTACAAGATGGTATGGCAATCCATAGCCTTCTTTATTTAACATATAAATTTTGTAATTAAGTTTCTGCATCTCATAAACCCATTTCCTTGCTTCTTCAATATTACCGTTATTTATTGCAAGCCTTATTCTATTTCTTATTCTTGTTGCTTTAGTATCATAATAATGTGATAAAGTTTTGTATGTGTAATATAAATCTTTGTATTCTTTAATCCTTGACGGAGTAAAACCTAAAAACTGCAATACAAATTCTTTCTCTGTTAACTTTAACGGTTTACCTGTATATGGGTCAATCAACAAAATATCGCCGTTGGTTGTTATGCCCATCTTATATTCTTGCATTGCTTTAAACGGATAACCTAAAAATCTTGCAGGTAAACCGTGATAAATAGCTTTATAATAATCACCTTTAAAAAAGTATTCAGCACCTTTTAACTCGTCTTTAATTGTTTGATATGCTACACCAAAAGCCATTGACATAATCGTATCACCAATATTGCCTGTATATCTAAACTCATCAAACGGTAATGAAAAACTTGTTGACGAACTTACATCAATGCCTAACAAGTTATGAACTAACCCTTCAGTTAGAAAATCTAAACCTTTCTTTTTTAACTCAATTTCAGCATCTTTACCTGTTATCTCTGTATATATTTTTTTACCAAACTCATACATTGGGAATATTTGAGCGCCGCCTAAAGCACCAAGCAATATTAAGCCTTTTGCTATGTAAACCAAATTGCGTTTATCCATTTTAGCTTCTTTAATTACGCCCATCATTACAGAATGGTTATAAGTCTGGAATGTTTGCCCTAACTTTGCTAACTGTTTTAAACCACCTTTGCCTTGCATAACAATAGGCATACCTAAATCGCCATAAACTCCGTGAGTGTCCTTTACAAATTCTTTAGTAAAATTAGCTATCTCATTTATGCTTAAACCATCTTTTTTAATCGTTCTTATGAATGATAAAGCCGCTATACGCCTTGAAAACTCTTCAGTTTTACCCATCGGTAAAGCTAAAAACTTTAAAAATTTATTAAAGTTCATAGAGTTCAAAGCCGTTCTACCTAAAAAGAATTGTGTTTTTAGCGGTTTTAATATGCCCCATCTGTCAAGTGTTTCAAAAATTCGTTTTTCTTCTTCTGTTAAATTACCACTTAATACATCAAAACCAGCTTTTGTTATGCGTGCTAAAGACCTTTCGTAATTCAAATGTGATTTATTTTCGTAATAAGCTGACAAATGCATTGCAGTAATAGGTTGCTGAAAAACAACATTGACAAAACCGTTTTTAATGCTACCAGCAAGATATTTAAAATATAAAAGCGTTCTTGCTTTTGCAACGGCTTTGTCTAAATAGTCTTTGTTTCTTAACATCTCATCTCTAACATTTTGCATTACCTTTTTCAATCTTGGTAAATTCTCTGGCATCTCTGCAAAAAGCTTTGTAAAACCAGCCTTCATAAATTGCTTCTGGTAAAAACCATTATACATTGTAAAATGTGTTTCTATAGCTTTTAAAACATTTTCTTCATAACCCCGTATCCAATTATCACTTCTTTTGATAGAGTGAGATGTAAAACCGAAGCTTTTAATTTTATTGAATGCTTCAGTTATTATTTCTCTTTTTACATCATCAGGTATATCGTGATTATCAAGTATTTGCATAACATTTGTCATAATATCCATAAAATCAACTTTAGAAAAATCAGGCTTTTCACGAGCGTATTTTACAACTATATCAACATCTTCACCGTATTTTTCTCTTAACTTTTTCTCATAAAATTTAGCAACTACACTCTTTGACGGAGTAAACATAACTGTTAAATCGGTAATAGGTTGAGAATGTATTTTTGTATTACCTTTATAAACTTCGATTACAACATTGCCAACATTCCTTATTCTTGGTATCCAATACTTCAATTCTCTTATTTTAGGATAAATATACTTTTTCCACTCTTCAACAAATTTATCATCAAGCCCATAAGTTTCCTTTAATAGGTCAGGCAATTTCTCGTATTCTCTTAAAACTTTTTTACCGTATTCAAAAATTTTATCAATCAATGCGTGAGCTTTTTCATATTTTTCTTTAGATATATCTTTTTTCAATTTCTCATCAAATAGTTTATGCGGGTCAACTTGTTTGGCATCAGCTTCAACCGATGCTTCTATAACTGTTTTTATTACATCTTTGTCATTTATATCTTTTTTTAATGCTTCAATCGGCGTAAAAACATCTTTACTGTATTCATACCAATGTTCTGCACCTTTTATATTGGCATCGTCAATTACCTTATACATCTTCTGTAAATACTGTCTTGCAACTTCATCTTTTGCTATATCCTTTAGATAATGTATATTACCCAAATAAGCTAAAACAGATAAATCTTTAGCGCCATCTATTTCAAGTGTGTTCTTTTCTATTATATCCTTTACAGGTGGTATTGGCACACCACCAAACATATATGTTGTGTCTTCGTTCCATTTTTCTTTTTCTTGGTCAAAATGTTTTTCTATTGCTTCCCCAAATTTATTTTCATACTCACTGTATAAATCTTTTACCGTTGGTAATTCATATGCTTCACCATAAGTGTTTAAAATATCTTTTAATAAACTTTTAGCTTTATCACTTGCTTTTTCATCTTCTTTTTCTAACTCTTTCAATAATTTTTGTGCTTCCTTTTTTGTTGTTGTAAGCCACTGTGGTTTTATGCCTTTTTTCAGCTGTATGCCGTCTTTAGTCTTTGTATAACCCTTCCAATCATCTAAATCTTGCTTTGCTATTTCTAAAGCCTTTTTAACAATATCAGATTTTTCTTTTAGTAAATAGCTTTCAAAATCAATTAAGTTTTTATTATCTTTATCAACCAACTCAAAATCGCTTTTCTCATCAGGCTTTACAAAAACTAAAGGCTCTTGTTTATCATCAGTTTTTTGCTTTATAGCTTCAGGCATTTCTTTAGTTAAAATTGTTTGCTGTGCTTTTATGTTGTTCTCAACCTGTTTAGCTAACTTATCAACATCTTGCGTATAATCTAACAACTCTTGTTTATGTTTCTCTATTGTTTTAAGCAAAACATTTGTAAAAACAACATTATGCTTTTGTAATTCATTTATATGATTACCAAGTCGATTTAAATCTTCAATATAGTTTTTAATCTCTCCTTTTTCTGCTAACTCTTTAGCTTCAGGAAAAGCCGCACCAATACCAAAACCAACATCAAGAAAAGCGTTAAATAATCCGTGTGCTAACATTTCAGGGTCAGAAGTTTTTATAGCATTTATTATTGTTTGTGGCGTTATCTCACCACTTGCAAGATAATTAACGCTTTCAGCTAAACCAATTGTAAATATTGCTCTACCTAACCTACTGTTGAAAAATTCTTGTGATAATGGTATTCCAGCACCCAAAGCCGCATTATATAATGCTTCGGGCGTTGCCTTTTTAACAGCTTGCCAAACATCATTATACTTTTCGTTATTCTCTATAAAACTTGTTATACCGCTAACTATACCAACATTACCAGCACTTTTCAAAGCTCTGTATATACCTGTTGCTGTCGCTCTTTCTCTAACTACAGGCAATAAATTTTTACCATTCTCTATAAGATATAGCAGTTTATCACCAGCTTTAGCAAATTTTGAAGTGTTTAAAAATAACTTAATCCCATCAGACGCCATACCACCATATAACAATGAAACACCAAAACCACCTAAAGAAGCTCCAGCTCTTGAGAGTTCAACTAAAAAATCTTCTGTTTTACTGCCTGTTTTTACTTTTTCAACATCATCAGGTAAAATACCCAAACTTGCTTGATGAAAAAACCCACTTAAAGCATAATGTATATTCTGTTGTGCCATAGATACAGGAAAACCTGTATCTTGTAATTCTTTGTAAACATCTTTAA
>Ga0256838_1001243_pt1 | contig 12600 bp, 15 predicted proteins | sample 4571419metaG_FD_185978 | JGI IMG/M metagenome (GOLD analysis project Ga0256838, IMG submission 185978) | Hydrothermal vent microbial communities from Guaymas Basin, Mexico - 4571-419 | ecosystem: Environmental > Aquatic > Marine > Hydrothermal vents | place: Mexico: Guaymas Basin | collected... | reverse complement strand
TAATGGTGTCAAATCTGCAAGCGGTGAAGGAAATGGAATTGAGTTTGCAGGTTTTAGTACGGCAGGATATTACTATCCGCTTCAAAATAGCGATAATATAACATGCAGTGATTTGAATGTTGACGGTGGTGATTATCTTTCTATTTATAACACAAAACCATCTTATTTTTTTGAACAGCAAAGAGTGTATAAAGTTAACAACATCTACCATAAAGATAATGATACCATATGTATACTCAACAAGCATATATTGAGAGATTCACCGCATAACAGGGTGTATAATATTGGAAATGTTATGTTATTCTATTTTAAAGATGGCAAGATATACAGAAAACAAATGGATATTGATAGTATAGATTATGATTTTAAAGACGGAGAAGTGATGATGAATTATGTTAAAAATGTTAAATTTAAATATACGCACGGTTATACCTATCGGGAGGCTGTTCTTGAGATGGATTTTGTGATGAGTAAGGGTAGTGTTTCTTTAGACTATACAAAAGTGGTGCACATAAGAAATGTTCCTTGATAAAAAAGGCTCTTTACTTTTTGTTGTATTTTTATTGATCTTATTTGCATTTATAGGGGCGATAGTTGTGAGCTTGCTTTCTGTAAGTTCTATCTCTTCTTCTGAGGATTTTGTATCAAAGAAGGCTTTTTATTTGGCAGAAAGCGGTAAAGAAATTGCTATAGAAAAATGTGCAAGTGAAAATGTTTGTGCTGATGGAGATTATACTATGGAAAATGGAAAGATTAGTGTGAGATTCTTATCTCATAAAAATATAAATCTAAATAACGGCACTTCTGCTGAACTTTATACTGCTACTTCAGAAGGTATTATTGGGGATATCAGAAAAAAGATAGAATTTAAATTCTGGAAGTAATAAGATGTATAAAGAATTTTTTGGATTTGAGGATGAACCATTCAGGTTGACGCCGGATCCTGATTATTTTTATGATTCTGAGATTCATGACGATGCCATAGCAACTATCGAACATGCTATAAATTCAAGAAGGGGTATAATCGTTTTAACAGGAGAAGTTGGCGTTGGCAAGACTACGATTACAAGGGTTTTACTAAACAATCTAATAAATATTGAAACTTCGTTAGTCCTTAATCCGTTTTTAGATGAAAATGAGATGTTGAATTTTATAGCAAAAGATTTTGGTTTGAATGTTGATGGTTTAGATAAGGGAAAGGTGTTTAGTCAGCTTGTTGATTTTTTCGTAAGCCTTTATAAAGATGGTAAAAATGCCCTTATAATGGTTGATGAAGCACAACATCTCTCGTTTGAAAGTATGGAGATGTTAAGACAGATATCTAATATAGAGTTAGAAGATGCGAAACTTGTTCAGATTCTTTTTGTAGGACAGTTCGAGCTTGTAAAGAAGTTAAACGAAAATAGGTTAAGGCAGATAAAACAGAGGATTGCTTATTGGATTAATTTGAAACCGCTCAGCTATGAAGAGACAAAAAATTATATCTCATATAGGGTTCAACAAGCTTTGAGATATAAGAAGTGTTTATTTAAGGAAAATGCTATAAGGCTAATTTACAAATTTACAAAGGGTAATCCAAGAGAGATTAATCAAGTATGCGAGCTTGCTTTAATTATTGCTGCTTCCTACAACAAAAGGAAGGTTGACGCAAGAAGTGTGATTGAAGCGGCAAGGGAATATTATAAATTCAATAAACAGAAGCTTTTTCTTGCTAAGTTGCTGGGTGTATTTAAATGAGCATTATAGCAGAGTCTTTAAAAAAGCTAAAGCAGAAACAGAAATCTTCCTATAAGGCAGCCGTTCACTATACTGATAAAAAAGGCATTGATGTTGATGTGGCTATTGTAGTTGTGTGTTTGTTTGTAGCTTTTATCTCTGTTGGTTATACGACTTTTAGACTTTATAGGGATACAAATAGATATACTCGTATGGTTGCTGATCTTCCATCTATTGAAGTTTTGAATGAAAAGATTAAAAGTAAAAAAAAGTTGCTTATAAAAAAACCAAAAAACGAGAGTTGCGAGTATTATCTATCTCTTGGTAAGATAAATAAAATGTTTGAGCTTGCAAAAGAAGAAAACAATCTAAAGTATCAGGGCATCTATTATTTTGTTGTGAAAGATTACGATAAAGCTTTAAAATTGCTTGAAGGATACTTAAAAAAACATTCTAAGGATGAAGAAGCTATTATCTATTTGGCATGGATTTACTACAAACAGGGTATGTATGGAAAAGCACTTTCTACTTTGAATAGGATTAAAAATTCCAATAATTACAAGGTGTATTTTAACAAGGGTGCTGTCTACGAAAAGATGGGAGATATAGAAACTGCAATCAATCTATACAAAAAGGCTTTAGAAAAGTCGGACGATAAAAGATTAATCTCTCGTCTTAAATCTAAAATCGTTGTGCTTGAGATTCTTTTAAGGAAAAAAAATGGATTTTAGAACAGTTTGCGGTATTGTGATTGGTCCAAAGCAAGTTAATTATGTATTACTTCAAAGAAGAAAAAATAATGTTTTACTACTTGGTGCTGCATTCTATGAGTTTTCGTTTGATAGGCAGGATGAATTTAAAGATATAGTTGCATCTATAGAAGGTTTTTTGCCTAAAAATACATTGACGAATATATCTGTTATTCATCCTGAGACCATAGAACATCTATTCTTATACGATTCCAATGTTGCTAATGTGCGTGCTAATATTTATAGAGATTTGAAAAATAGCTATGAAATAAATCTTTCTGACTATCTGATAGACTATGAAGAGTTTGAAGTATCAGGTAAAAAGGTAGCATTTGTTAATGCTTTACCGAAATATGTTTTTGATCTTTTTTATACTGCTTTTAAAGATCACAAGAAATTGTGTTTATTTTCTTTAGAGACACCTGTTGTATCCCTAAGAAGAGTGGTAAATGAGTTTTGCCGTAAATATGCCGATGTTTTGGTTTTTAATATGTGTGATGAATTTTCCCGTATATTTGCATTGAAAGGGTATAATATTATTGTTAATAGGCAAGTTCAAGGTGGATTTAGCTCTATTTTGAAGGATATGGAAAGAGAAGGCGGTATAACAGAGGAAGAAGCAAAAAAGCTGATTTATGATAGGGGTTTCTCAGATAAAGATTTAGACGATGAGCAAAAAAAGGCATTTTATATGTCTTTATCTGAGTCATTTGACAGATTTAGCATAGAGATACAACGTACTTTAGATTATCTTATAAGTGTTCAAAAGATGGGCGGGGTTGAATCTATATGTACACTGGGTTTTGCAAGCTCGATAAAAAATGTAGATAAGTACCTTTCGAAAATGTTTTCTATGAAAGCAGAAAGCCTAAAGCTTAAAAAGGAGATTGAGTTTGCTGATGAGGTAGATTTCTCGATTGTAGAAGATATGCTTTATTTTGATATTTGCATTGGAGCTGCTTTAAGAAGGGTGGGATGAGTAAAATAAAAGAAATTAATCTTATACCTTCATATGCTGCATTTGATTATAAACTGTATCTCGGAAAAAGAATCGCAGGTTTTTTGCTTGTGCTTAACTTGATCGTTCTTCTTGTTTTGTATGGAGTAGGTATATACTTTAATATGAATTTAAAAAGAAGCTTAAAGAAAGAAAAAACTTATCTCTCGACAGTAGAAGATATTGATAGTTCCCTTAATAAGTATAAGGATACCTATGGCAAGCTCATAAAAAGGTTAAAAGAATTGAAAGAAAAAGAAAACTATATTAGAAGCATTATACCCATCAAACCTTCTTCCTTTACTAATAGTGTTGTTTTTTTAAACACTTTTTCTGAAGGAATTTATTTTGGCAAAGCTTCTTATGATGATGGTTTCTTCGAGATTGAAGGTGTGGCGGATTCGTCATATAGTTTTAGTAAATTTTATATGGTGCTTGAGAGAAATAGATATATAAAAAAATTGCGGTTTTTTTATATAAAAAGAAAAGATGAAATGTATATGTTTAAAGTGAGGTATAAAATTGAATATTAAGATTCAAACCCAATTGAACATAAATTTTAAACAACTTGTTTTGTTAAGTGTCTCTCTTTTGGTATTTATAAATGTTGTGTTCTTTAAATATGTGTGGAAAAATGTAGTAGAAGAGAGAAAAAGACTTAAGATAGAGTGCAATAAAACATACACTTTAGTGGGTGAAAAACTAAATGGTATTAACTCTAAGCTGTATCTGTTTGAAAAAATCTCATCTCTTGAGAAAGAAATTGACAAGCAGAAAAAAGAGTTAAAGCTTTTAAAAAAAAGGGAGTTTTCTGCTGTTGATGTCTCTAAGATTCTTGATACTCTTTTGTTAAAGAGTGGTGTTAATGTTGAATCTGTTCAGCTGTTGAATCTAAAAAAGTCTAATGAAAAAATTGAATACTCTTTTAAGGTTACTGTTATGGATTCCCTGCAAAGAATTGTAAAAATGTTAGGTATTATAGAAAATTATGGTTATAATGTTTACATTCCTTATTATTCGCTTACTTACAAAGGGAATGGTATTTTTGATATTGTATTTAACGTAAACTTTGTATATGCGGAGATAGAATGAAGGTTTATACTTTTTTTATAATTGCGTTTTTGTATAGTTGTAGTGCTTTTGCTGGCAATTTGCCTTTGTTTGAGTTGCCTGAAAATTACAACTATCATTTGTTTGACTATAAACCTAAGGATATTGTTATAAAAAACGCAAGAAGGGAGATTTTAAATGACAATATAAAAATAGATAATATACAAGCAAAAAGTCTTTCAAAAGCTATAAAAGGTATTTTTTTGACCGAAAATGGAAACTGGGTGTTGCTTGATACCATCATCTGCACAAAAGGAGACATTTTTGATGGATATAGAATAGAAGAGATAAAAAATGATAAAGTAATTTTTTCAAAAAATGGAAGAAAAGTTGTTGTTAATATAGAAAAAACACCTTCTTTAATAGATAATTCATCAAAAAGATGACCGTTTTTTTTTGAGAACTATATTGTTAGTAATGGTCTTTTATGCGGCAATTATGAGGTATAGGTAGAGATTTAAGGATTTTTATAATTTTTTAGGCTCTCTTCTAAATCAATCGTCTTTAACCTTGACTTTAATAGCAGTTATTATGAATTTAGAGTCAGTTAGAAGAATAGTTATTAAATATTGACACTTTTATCATTTTAATTATAAAATGGTTGCGCAATGAAATGGAAAGAAAATAATTAATTTTTAGGAGGTTAGCTATGTTAGCAAATGCCAAGATTAGTATTATTGGTGCAGGTCAGGTCGGTGGAACGACCATGTTGAGAATCGCTGAGAAGGAGCTTGCAAAAACGGTTGTACTGTTGGACATCGTTGAAGGTTTGCCACAGGGTAAAGCACTTGATGAGATGGAAGCAGCTCCAATTGAAGGTTTCGACACAGAGATTATCGGAACAAACGATTACAAAGACACAGAGAATTCCGACATCGTAATTATCACATCCGGTATGCCAAGAAAACCGGGAATGAGCAGGGATGACTTGCTTGAGAAGAATGTTAAAATAATGAAAGATGTTGCTGAGAATGTTGCAAAATACTCTCCAGATGCCATCGTAATCGTTGTTGCTAACCCACTTGATGCTATGGTTTATGCAGCAAAGAAGGTTGGTGGTTTTGCAGATGATAAACTAATGGGTCAGGCTGGTTGTCTTGACTCTACAAGATTTGCAAGATTCATCGCTTGGGAAGCAAAATGCTCTGTAAAGGCTGTTCAGGCTATGACATTGGGTGGTCATGGCGATGATATGGTTCCATTGACAAGCTATTCTACAGTAAGAGGCGTTCCTATAACAAAGATTTTCGACAAAGAGACAATTGATAGACTTGTTGAGAGAACAAGAAAGGGTGGTGGCGAGATCGTATCACTTCTAAAGACCGGTTCTGCTTTCTATGCAACTGCTTCTGCTGTTGTTCAGATGGTTGAAGCAATTGTAAAGGATACAAAAGATATATTGCCATGCGCAGTTAAGACTCAGGGTAAATACGGACTTGACCCAGATCTGTTTGTTGGTCTGCCAGCAAAATTGGGTCAGAACGGCGTTGAAGAGGTTGTTGAGCTTGACCTTTCAGATGAGGAGTTGGCAGCATTAAAGGCTTCTGCTGAGCATGTAAAAGAGCTGTGCAACAGGATTGAGGAGCTCAAACTCTTATAAAAAATTACGAAAGGAAGCCAAAAATGGCAGAAGTAAGAAATATAAGTGTGAAGGATGTTGAAGAGGCCGTCTATAAGCTTGCCCTTGAGGCGGCCTACCATATTCCAGAAGATGTTTTAGAAGCTGAGAAGAAGGCTTACGAGAAAGAGAAATCACCTGTTGCAAAACAGGTGCTTGATACGATTTTTCAGAACATAGAAGTGTCGGCTAAGGAAGAGTTCCCACTTTGTCAGGATACAGGTTTAGCTGTTATCTTCCTTGAGGTTGGCCAAGATGTTCACTTTACTGATGGCTATGTTGTTGATGCTATAAACAAGGGCGTTGAAAGGGCTTACAAAGACGGATATCTGAGAAAATCAACTTGTCATCCGTTGACAAGGGAGAATTACGGCAACAACCTGCCGGCTGTAATTCATACATTTGTTGTACCCGGCAACAAGGTAAAGATTATCTTTGATGCTAAAGGTGGCGGCAGCGAGTCAATGAGTAAGGTTCAGATGCTCAAACCTGCCGACGGAAGAGACGGTATAATTCAAACGGTGGTTGATTGGGTAATTCAGGCAGGTCCAAACCCATGTCCACCTGTTATAGTTGGCGTGGGTATAGGTGGAGACTTCGAGAGAGCAGCCGTTATGGCAAAACATGCTACATTGAGAAAGGTTGGACAACCAAGCGACGATCCGGTATTGGCCGAGATGGAACAGGAGATCTTTGAAAAGGTTAACAACTCTGGTATAGGCCCTGCTGGTTTAGGTGGTTTGACGACCTGTTTGGGTGTTCATATAGAAATGGAGCCATGCCACATAGCAACGCTTCCGTTGGGTATCAACATTGCCTGCCATGTGAACAGGCATAAAGAAATAGAGCTTTAAGGAGTTTGATATGGCAGAGTATAAGTTAACAACTCCTTTAACTGACGAAGATATAATTAAGTTAAAGGCAGGAGATAAGGTATATCTGTCTGGCGTTGTATATACCGCACGAGATGCAGCTCACATGAGAATGGTTAAAGCGTTAGACGAAGGTAAAGAGTTGCCGTTTGATATTAAAGGTCAGGTTATCTATTATGTTGGTCCTTCTCCAGCTCGACCAGGCAAGCCAATAGGTTCTGCAGGTCCAACAACAAGCTATAGGATGAACCCATTTGCTCCAAGACTTATCTCGTTGGGTCAGAAGGGTATGATAGGCAAAGGAAAGATGAGCGACGAAGTAAAACAGGCATGCATTCAGTATAAAGCATGCTATTTTGTTTCTATTGGCGGTGCTGCTGCTGTGGTTGGAAGTTCAGTTAAGGAAGCTGAGATTATAGCTTATCCTGAACTTGGACCAGAAGCTGTTAGAAAGCTTGTAGTGGAAGACATGCCGCTGTTTGTCTGTTATGATGCACACGGCAATGATTTATATGAGATGGCTAAAAAGGAGTGGGCTAATAAGTATAGTTTAGCTTAAGAACTTAATAAAGTGAAGGGGGCAGTGTTTAACTGCTCCTTGATTTTTTAAATCTTGACAAATAGTTAGAGTTGTGCTATTGAAATTAAAAATTTTGAGAAAGGAGGTCAGAGGTTGCACTAAAGGTGCAGCCGAAGGAGGCTATGGATTGGTATAGAGGTCGTCCGCATCATATCCAGTATAAGTGGCATGAAGGCTTTGTAGCCTGGGTATTCCACAGGATTACGGGTCTGTTGTTGATTCTTTATCTATTTTTACATGAGTGGGTAATATCTACCCTTCAGAATCCTGAAACCTTCCAGAAGACTATGGAAGCTGTGGAAAACCCAATATTCAAATTACTGGAAGTTGGTCTCTGGTTGGTGGCAAGTTATCATGCTATCAACGGTTTAAGGGTTGTTTTGGTTAACTTTGCAGGTGCAGCAGAAAGGGAGAACTATCAGGGTAATGTATGGATTTTCTGGGTAATTTTTGCGATCGTGTTTGTAGCTGGTGCAATTCCTATGCTTATGCACCTATAAAAACAAGGGAGGTTTAAGTCGTCATGATGTACATGAGAGGATTTATCGATAGATATCAAGGTTCCGGCAAAGGTGGTGATTTAAGCTGGCTGTTGCAAAGGGTTTCTGGTGTTGCACTGCTTATACTTTTGCTTGGACACTTCTTTATAGAGCATTTTGCAGGTGTACCGGTTGATTATCAGCATGTAGCTGCAAGATTGGCTTCTCCTTTATGGAAAGCTTTTGACTTAACATTTGTTGTATTTGCTCTTTATCATGGAATTAACGGTATTTTTATGAATATTGAAGATTATGTCCACTCCGGCTGGAGAGTATTTTGGAAAGGTTTCTTCTGGGTAGTTGGTGTTCTCTATCTGGTGTTGGCAGCTATAACTATTTTGCCATTCAAAGGTTAAAAAAGGAGGTTAGGGATAATGGCTAATATTTCGTATAGATACGAAGTTGCTGATGTTATTATAGTTGGTGCCGGTGGTGCAGGACTTGCAGCTGCTGTTCAAACTGGTCTTGCCAAGTTAAGAACAGCTGTTATAACAGAAGTTTTCCCAACAAGATCTCACACTGTTTCTGCTCAGGGTGGTATAGCAGCAGCCATTGCCAACATGGATGAAGATTACTGGATTTGGCACATGTATGATACTGTAAAAGGTTCTGACTATCTTGGAGATCAGGACGCAATCGAAGAGTTCGTTAAAAATGCTCCGTTGGCAATCTATGACCTTGAGCATTGGGGCGTTCCATTCTCAAGAAACGAAGACGGAACGATTTATCAGAGAGCATTCGGTGGACAGACAAGAAACTTCGGTGAGACAATAGCTCATAGAAGTTGTGCTATAGCAGATAGATCTGGTCATGCTATGTTGCATGCTCTCTTTGAGAGAACCTTAAGACCAGATATAGCTCCTTATGTAAGCTACTATGTTGAGTATCTCGCACTTGAGCTGTTTAGAAATCCAGAGACAGGCAAGGTATTTGGTGTTCTTGCTTGGGATATGGTTAACGGTGGATTGCATGCATTCTTTGGAAAAGCCGTTATCTTCGCAACAGGTGGAAGCTTGAGAAACTTTAGAACAAACACAAACGCCCATATCAATACGGGCGATGGTCTATATATGGCATTAAAGGCTGGCATACCTATAGAAGACCCAGAGTTTATACAGTTCCACCCAACAGGTATCTATGGCGTTGGAAACTTGATTACTGAAGGTGTTAGAGGCGAAGGTGGTTATCTGATTAACTCCGAAGGTGAGCGCTTCATGAAGAAGTACGCTCCACATGTTCTCGACCTTGCATCCAGAGATGTTGTTTCAAGGTCGATGACGCTTGAAGTTAGAGCAGGTCGTGGCGTTGGACCTAAGAAAGACCATGTTCTTCTCAAACTTGATCATCTTGGACATGACTTCATTATGGAGAAGTTGCCAGGAATTTGGGAGCTTGCATATAAATTTGTTGGTATTGACTGTACAAAAGAGCCTATTCCTGTTGAGCCTACAGCTCACTATCAGATGGCTGGTATTCCTACAAATGTTAAGAGTGAAGTTGTTGTATGGGATGGCGAGAAAGAGGTTAAAGTACCTGGATTCTATGCAGCTGGTGAGTGCTCTTGCCAGTCCTTGCATGGTGCAAACAGACTTGGAACAAATTCCTTGATTGACCTTGTCGTAAGTGGTAAACAGGCTGGAATGAACGCTGCTAAGTATATAATTGAAGAAGATCCACCAGCTCCATTACCAGCAGAAGACTTCTGGGCAGAGAAATTCGGCAAAGAGACTGTTGAGAAGATCAAAGAGCTTTACGATGGACCTGCAGGCAGCGTAAAATATAAGGATGTTTATTATCCATTAAGAGACTCCATGCAGGAGAATATGTCGGTCTTCAGAGAAGAAGAGGGCTTAAAGAAAGAGCTTAAGATACTTGATGAATTAGAAGAGAAATTCAAACAGATGGGATTGGCAGACAAGAGCTTACACTTCAACAGTGAGCTTGTTGAATACTTTGAATTAAGATCACTTCTGACACTCTCCAAGATAGAGACAATGGCAGCTTTGAACAGAACGGAGAGTAGAGGTGGTCATTACAGAGAAGACTATCCAGAAAGGGATGATAAGAACTGGCTGAAACATACACTTGTTTATCTTGATGAGGATGGTTCTATCAGGTTTGATTATAAACCGGTTAGGATGAAGGGAGCTACGGCGCCAACATTTGAACCCAAGAAGAGGGTTTACTAAAGGTAAGGAGGAGTAAATAATGGCATTGAATGTTGGAGATAAAGTGATATTTAAGATTTTCAGATATGACCCTGAAAAGGATAAGGCTCCTTACTATAAAGATTATGAAGTAACCATCACCAGAACGGGTATGATGGTGCTTGATGGTCTAAACCAGATTAAGTGGGAACAGGACCCCACATTGAGCTATAGAAGGAGCTGCCGTGAAGGTGTCTGCGGTTCTGACGGAATGAACATCAATGGTATGAACACCGTATCTTGTATGGCTCACATAGACGATTATAATAGCGATGTGCTTGTTATTAAGCCGCTTCCCGGATTTCCTGTAGTAAAAGACCTTGTATGCGACTTCGATGACTTCTTCAATAAATACTATGCAGTTAAGCCTTACTTGATTGAGAAGACTCCACCACCAGCAAGAGAAAGGCTTCAAAGCGTTGAAGACAGAAAGAAACTCGACGGTCTTTACGAGTGTATATTGTGTGGATGTTGCTCAAGTTCATGTCCATCTTACTGGGCAGACCCAGACTATCTTGGACCTTCAGCACTGCTTAATGCTGCAAGATTTGTTCTCGATACAAGGGATGAAGGCTCTGATGAGAGGCTTGATGTTGTTAACAATATACACGGCGTCTGGAGATGCCATACAATTCTCAACTGTATCCACGCATGTCCAAAAGAACTCAATCCAACAAAGGCTATTGCTTCACTTCAGAAAGAGATTCTCAAGAGAAAATACTAAGAAACAGAATAGGGGGCTTTTGCCCCCCTTATTTTTTCAATGATTTAACAACAGAGACTGCCTCGCTTTTATCGCCGAAGCGCGTCGTTATGATGTCTTCTTCTTTTATCTGAGATATGCTTTTAATGGGTTTCCCATTTTCATCAAATGTAATTGAATAGCCTTTTTTTAGTATAGATAAAGGTGATAAGTTGTTGATTTGTGATTCTAAAAGCTTAACCTTTTGTCTTTTGTTTTTTATTGCTGTTTTAAAGTTGTTTTCTATCTCTTCTGGATATATCTTTAGAAGTTGCCATTTGTTCTTTATGATAAGCTGAATTGAACGATTAATACTTGAGTTGGAATGTTTTAACTGTTCTCTTATTAGTTTTAGTTTTTCCTGTGGATTTAGAAGGTTTATTCTGTTTTTTAGGTATTCAACCCTTTTCTCTTTTTGCATAATCAACCGTTTAATGGATGAGTCTATATTGTCTGCTAATCTATCTAAATGAATGATCTTATTTTCAAGTAAGCCCTTTAATCTTATTGTGTTTCTTTGTGTTGAGAAGTTTTTAAGTTTTTGAGCCTTTAGATTGAGAAGCTTTTGTGTAAGAAGTGTTATGTACTCTTTGGCTTGGTTTATTTTTTCTATTAATTCAAGCCTTTCTTCTGTTAATATCTCTGCAGCAGCCGATGGTGTTTCAGCTCTTTTGTCTGCTACAAAATCGCACAGTGTTGTATCTATCTGGTGTCCTATTGCGCTTATAGTGGGGAATTTTAGGTTGAATAATGCCTTTGCTATGTCTGGGTCGTTAAATATCCATAGGTCTTCTTCTGAACCGCCACCTCTTGCTAAGACAGCTACATCTATCCTTTCTTCTATAAGGTTTGCCTGTTTTAATGCATTGAGAATGCTGTTTTTAGCTAAATCTCCCTGAACAGTTATTGGATAGATTAAAATCTCTATGCCTTTACTTCTTCGTTGTATTATGTTTATGATGTCTCTTACTGCTGCACCTGTTATACTGCTGAATAGCAGGATTCTTTTGGGTATCTTGGGTATGGGCCTTTTTCTGTCAAAATATCCGAGAGCTTTAAACTCTTTTTTTAGTTTTTCAAGGTCGTAAAATTTTTTGCCTTCGCCTGCTTCTTTTATCGCTTCGACGACTAAGCTGTATTCGCCGCCTTTTATATATACCGAGATGTGGCCAAAAACCTTTAGCCTTAAACCATTTTTTGGTTTTATCTTAAATCGGTTGATGCGTGATTTATATATGACACATTTAAGGGCTGCATGTTCGTCGGTAAGCAGAAAATAGAGATGTCCACTGGATGAAGGTCTTACATTTGATACTTCACCTTCGACCCAGATGTCGTAAAAACTCCCTTGCAAGAGTTCATCTATCTGTTTTGTAAGTTCATAAACGGTGTATGTTTTAACGGCCATGTTTGCCAATAGCTTTTAAGGATTCTTTTAATAGTTCTTCAATATCTATTGAACTGTTTTTT
>Ga0256838_1001242_pt1 | contig 12606 bp, 13 predicted proteins | sample 4571419metaG_FD_185978 | JGI IMG/M metagenome (GOLD analysis project Ga0256838, IMG submission 185978) | Hydrothermal vent microbial communities from Guaymas Basin, Mexico - 4571-419 | ecosystem: Environmental > Aquatic > Marine > Hydrothermal vents | place: Mexico: Guaymas Basin | collected... | reverse complement strand
TTATTTGGAAAACCATATAGAAAAATTAATATATCAAATCTAATAAATTCAATCAACAAAAAAAATCTTCTTGTGTATTTAGAATTTGAAAAGAATAATAAGAAATATGTTATTAAACGAGGATTGAAACCCAATATCTTTGAAATTTATGAAAATGGAAAATTAATTGATATTGCTGCACATAAGACAAAATATCAAAAATTTTTAGAAGAGAAAATATTAGAATTTGATGAAAACTATTTTAATCAAATAATTGTTAAATCTCTTACAAAAAAAATTTCTATTTTTAATTTTACTAAAGAAGAAAAACGGCAATTAATAGATGAATTGTTTGAGTTGCAATATATTACTGAATTGAAAAATAAATCAAAAGAGATTTTATTAAAACTAAAAAGTGATTTGAAAATAGAAGAGAATAATTTATCAAATTTAAAGCAATTGATATATCAAGAAGAAGAAAACATAAAAAAATTAAAAGAAATAGAAGAGAATTTAAAAAAAGAAAAAGAAGAAAAAATAAAGCAAATTGAAAAAGAGATAAAAAACACAACAATTGAAATAGAAAATATAGATAAAAATTTAATTGAGATAAGTAAATTAAAAGATGAATATGAAAAATTGAAAGTTACATATAAAGAATTATCAAAAGAAATTAAAAAAATTGTTGAAGAGAAAATGAAAATTGAAATTGAATATAATCACTCTAAAGATTTATATAATAAATTTTATCCTGTTTGTAAAGATTGCCCTAAATTAAAGATAATTACTAATTTTGAAACTTATACTGAAGATGATATTTTGAAATTAAAAGAAAAAATAGAAAAATTGGAAAATGAGCAAAATGAAATAAAAACAAAAATACAAAATATTAAATCATTTTTAAATACTGAAAAAATCTTGAAGAATAAAAAAGAAATTTTGAAGCAAACTATTAGAAAATTAGAAAAAGAAAAAATTGAAATAGAAAAAAAGAATATTGATATTGAAAAATCAAACAAGTTGGAAAAATTAAAGACTGAATATGAAAAGAAAAAAGAACAAATTATTGAAATAAAGGATAAAATAAAACAATACAAAACAATTACAGAGATTTTTAGTGATACAGGAATAAGAAAATATATTATAAAAAAATATATTGAGATAATCAATGAGTTTATGAATGAGTTTCTTGATAAGTTTGATTTGGATATAAAATTCAAGATTGATGAGAATTTTGATGAAGTAATAAATTCACGGTTTCATAAGAAGTTTAAATATGAGAATTTTTCTGAAGGTGAGAAAAAACGAATTGATTTGTCATTGCTTTTTGCTATTTTAAAATTTAATTCTATGAGAAAGGGAAATAAGACTAATATTTTAATCCTTGATGAAATAATTGCTGGATTAGATAATATCTCTGAAAACAATTTTTATTATATTTTAAGAACTTCTGATTTTCTAAAAGATAAATGTATTTATATTATTTCACACTCTAAAGGGATTGATTCAACTATTTTTGATAGAATTTACGAAGTTAAAAAAGAGAAAAAATTTAGTAAAATCATAGAAAAGTAAAAAACTTGGAGGAATTAATGAAACAACGAAAAATGTTAAAAGTGTATGATAAAAAATATTTTGATGAGTTAACAAAAATTTTTCAATTGAAGGACAAAATTAATGAATTTACAACAGAAATTAATTTATTTACAAAACAAGTAAAATATTCAAATAAAAAGCAACAAATATCTTCAAATCCATATAAGCAAAAATATAAAGATAGAATTTTTAAAGAATTGAATTTATTTGATTATTATTCTGAACGAATAAAGTGGACTTATGATTTTGTTTTTATTTTTGATGATGAGTTACATAAAGATATTTTAGATAAGATAAATTATAAGTATAATGATTTTCAATATATTTTTTATCCTAAACAAAAAATAGAAAAATATGGATATGCTATTGGAAATTATTATTCTAAATACCCTAAATTTATAATTTCAAAAGGACGATGGGATAAATGTTTAACTGCATATTCATTGTTGAAAATAGGAATTTCTGATTTTAAAATTGTTGTTGAAGAACAAGAATATGAAAAATATTTACAATATTTTGAAGAAGATAATTTATTAATTTTAGATGAAAGTTATAAAAAAGAATATGAAACTTTAGATAATGAAAAAGATTGGAAAAATACAGGTTCAGGTCCTGCAAGAAATTTTGTTTGGGATTATGCAAAAAAGAATGGAAATAAATTTTATTGGATATTTGATGATAATATAAGAAGTTTTCTTTTTTATAATAAAAATAATTTTTATGATGTGTATGATTCATCGTTTTTTGGATATTGTGAGAAAATTATTGAATCTTATGATAATATAGGAATGTTGGGATTAAATTATGAAAGTTTTTTAATGAGAAGAGATAAAAACCCACCTTACTTTTTAAACAATCGAATTTTTTCAATGTTTTTGATTAAAACTGATGTTCCTATTAGGTGGAAAGGAAGATATAATGAAGATGTGATTTTATCAATAGAATTTTTAAAGAATGGATATGCAACAATTTTAACAAATTTTTTTGTTGGTGATAAAAAGCAAACTCAAAGAATGTTTGGTGGAAATACTAATGAAATTTATTTAGGAAAAGGGACAATTCCAAAATCTAAAATACTTTTAGAAAATTATCCTGAATCTTCAAAAATGTTATTTAAATTTGGAAGGTGGCATCATGATGTAAATTATCGATTTTATGTAACTGAAAAAAATAATATTGGAAAATTTATAGGAAAACCATTAACTGATGAAGAGAAACAAGTTTTTACATTGGAAAAAGATAAAAAGAAAAGTGTAACAATTTTTGATGTTTATAAAATGTTTGGAAAAGAAATTCCAAGTTATGTAAATGTTGATGCTGTAAAAAGAAAATTGAAAAAAATTAAAGTAATTAATACTGAAATGAAAAGAAAGGATTTAATTAAAAAATATCCATTTTTCAATATTCACGGATATTTTAACACTGTTTTTGAAAAAGAAATTAAAAATCCTATTTTTATAATTACCCCTGAATTGGGACAAGATAAAAAATTGTATAAAAAATTAGAAAAGAAATTAATTGAAATTTTACCTAAAAATTGCAATACAATTTTTAATTCTTGTCAGACTTTAACAGATGCTTTAATAAGTATTTATAATTATTATCATAAAATTAATAATATTGATTTTGATTATTGGGTTAAAAAAGATAATAATTTATTGATAAAAGAATTAGAAGAGAAAGAAATTAATAAGATAATTGTTTTTAATTTTGAAACTTTATCACAAGAGATTAAAGAAAAAATTAAAATTTTAGAAAAATATTTTACAATTCAATATGAAAGATTGGAAAAATCAAGAAGTTTGAAAAAGGATTTATTTAAATGATGGGTTGGATTGGGTTAGGGATTTTGTTATTATCTTATTTTAGTCTCATTTTTGATAAAAGTTCTAAAACTTTTAAAATTTTAAACATTATTGCTTCAATCTTTTTAGTAATACATGCAATAAATATTGCTGATGAAGTTTTTGCAATTTTGAATATATTCATAATTTTAATTTTAATCACTTCATTTTTTGATTTTAAAAGGAGGATAAAAATATGAATTTAAATGAATTAAAAAAGAAGTTAGAAGGATTTATTCCTGATGAAATTGAAACAACAATTGAAGATTGGATTGACACAGGACACATAGGATTAAATTGTTTAATCAGTGCTGACCCATATAAAGGTATTCCAACTGGAAAAATAATTCAATTTGCAGGTGAACAATCAACAGGAAAAACTTACATCGCACATAATATTATAAAACAAGCACAACAAAAAGGATATGATGTTGTGATTTTTGATTCAGAATTTGCACAAGATAAAGAAGATTTAGAGAAAAAAGGAATAGATTTAAAACGAGTTTTAATAATTCCAGAAGGAAGTTTAGAGAAATTTAGAACAAAACTTGTAAATCTTTTAGATTCAATTTCAAAAAATGATAAAGTTATGATTGTTGTTGATTCTTTGGGTAATTTTTATACTGAAAAAGAATATAAAGATGCTTCAACAGGAACAGATAAAGCAGATATGACACGAGCAAAGTTATTAAAATCTATTTTTAGATTAGCATCAACAAAAATAGGACAATTGCAAATTCCTATGATAATTATAAACCATGTATATGCTGACCAGTCATCTTTTATAAAAAGAAACATTGTCTCTGGTGGTAGTGGTTCTTTATATTCATCTTCAACAATTATAGAATTAACAAAAGCACAAGATAAAGATTCAAAAGGTAGAAATATTGGAGTTATAATCACAGGAAAAACTATAAAATCAAGAATGGCGAAAGAAAAAATGAAAGTGAAAATAGCAGTGCATTTTGAAAAAGGAATTTCAAGATATTCAGGACTTGTTGATTTTGCAATAGAAGGAGGATTTATTAAAGATTTAGGACGAAAACGATATGAATATAATGGTGAGAAAATAACAATAAAAGATATGAATAAAGAATTTTGGGAAAATTTATTGCAAAATGGATTTGCAGACTATTTAAGAAATGTTTTTGCTTATAAAAATGATTTAGAATGTGATATAATTGAAACTGAACAAGAATTGTTGTTAGAAGAAGGAGATTTAAATGAATGATAATTTTGAGAAAATTATCATTTATTATTTGCTTAATGATAAAATTTATTTTGATAAGGTTATAACTCATCTTTTTGCTAAATTGTTTTTAAATGATGATTATGCTTTACTTTTAAAAATAATTAAAAAATATTTAAAAGAATATAAAGAGCAACCAAAGATAGATTCTTTGGTAATTTATTTAGTGAATTTGAAAATTTCTGATAAAAAGAAAGAAAAGTTAAATGAAATTCTTGAAGATTTACGAGTTTTTAAACCTGCTTTAAATTTAAACACTCTTTTAATTGAAACTGAAAAGTGGATAAAGCAAAGAAGTTTGGAAGATGCTATTATTAAGTCTGCAGAGATTTTACAAAAACCTGATGAAAATAAAGAAATTATTGAAGATTTGGTAAAAAAAGCATTATCTATTAATATTTTTGATAATTTAGGACACAATTATGTAAAAGATGTTAAAGAAAGATTAGAAGCATATAAAGAAACTGAAGAATACACTTCAACAAATTTGATAAACATGGATGAAGCGTTAGGTGGTGGATTTGCCAAAAAAGCGTTGTATGTATTTGCAGGAAAAACAAATATAGGAAAAACACTTTGGTTGGTAAATTTTGCAACAGGGTTATTAAAATCTGGTGCAAATGTGGTTTATTTTACTGCTGAAATGAGTGAAATGAGAATTGCACAAAGAATTGACGCAAATTTACTTGAAATTGATATAAATGAATTAAGTAAAATCTCTGATGAAAAATTTATAAAAATGTTTAAAAATGAAATAAAAAAATATTCTGGAAAATTGATTATTAAAGAATATCCAACTTCAACAGCATCAGCAAAAACAATTGAAACATTTTTAGATGATTTAAGAATAAAAGAAAATTTTACTCCAGATTTTATAATAGTTGATTATCTTAATATTTTTACTTCTTATCGATTGCCAAGAAGTTCTTATGCTGATACATATAATTATTATAGAAGTATCACTGAAGAATTGCGAAGTCTTGCAGTGCAATATAACATTGGCGTTATAACTGCAACACAAATAAATAGAGCAAGTGCAAAAATAAAGAATTTTGACTTAATTGATGACACAGCAACATCAGATTCTTATGGAATTTCATTTACAACAGATTTTCAAGGAATTATTATTCAAAATAGTCAATTGAGAAAAGAAAATAAGTATTTGTTAAAAGTTGTAAAAACAAGATTTGGAGCAAATAACAATGAAATTTATACTTTTGATGTAAATTATAATTTTATGAAATTGTATGATTCAGATGAACAAGAAATTCCAAAAGTGGTGGAAGAGCAAGAACAGGAATTTTCTTTTGAAATTTAAAAGGAGATTTGAAAATGAATAAAGAAATGAATTTACCTGATTATTTACAAGAATATTTAGAAAAAGAGATTAAATGGGAAAACAATGCATCAACAAGATTGATTAATCATTGCCATAAACATCATAATTATTTGTTAGTTGAAGATGAGAGTGAATTTCCTGATATTAAAGAAAATGAATTCTTTTTAGTAACATTAGAACATCCATTTACAAGAAGAGTTGAAATAGCACTATGTTATAAGAAAGAAAAAAATAAATTATGGGTTAAACGAGGATATGAAGGAACAAAACCTTTATCATTTCCACCAGGAACTTTATGTGAAAATAGAATTACTAAAGGAACACTTGAATTATTATATATAAAAAGTTTGTTAAGTGGTGGTGAAGGAAGTTTACCAAGTTTTTATCCAACATTTTTAGGTTCTCCAGGACAATTTTTACGAGTAAATGAAGAAGGAAACTCATTAGAATATTTTTCTTTATCTTTTACTTATACATATTACTTAAACAAAATTTATTCTGAAGATGATTTAGATAATTTGAAAAATGAGTTTTTTATTCGACATAATTTGGGAACACGAGATATTCTTTATAATTTATATGATTTAGGAAAAGAACCAGATTTAGATTCTTATATTAATATTGAAAAAATAAATTCTTTAAATGCTGTTATTCCTGAAGATTTTAAAATTCTAAACAATAACACTATTTACATTAAAACAAATCCTTTTTTAATAAATGGAGTTTTGAAATTATTTGTTGACCCTTTTAAACGAAGTGCCAACAAGGAAAAAATAGAATTTGTTTCTTGTGAATTAGAAGATGATTTTTATAAAATAAAATTTAAAAATTCTGGGAATGATATAGGTGGAATTCGATTAGATAATGTAATTGCTATTTCTCAATCTTCAGGTGATAAAGAAAAAATCAACTTTAACACTTCATACATTTTAATTTTAGAAAATGAAGAAAAAATTATTAATATTGATAAAAAATTTACAAATTATGATATTATTTTTATGGATTTGAGTGGAAAAACTTTTCAGGTGAGTGTAAATGAGTGAAAATGTATTGTTTAGAATAAATGAATTATTAGATGATTTTGTTTATAAGCATAAAAAGTTTGGATTAGATTATGTGGATGCTATTTTGTATTATGCAAAAGAATATGATTTAGATATTTATGACATTGTTGATGTGATTAATGAAAATGTAAAAGAACAATTGAAACGAGATTTTATTAAACGAAAAATGTTAAAAGAAAAAATTAAAGAGTTGCCTGATTTTCTTTTTAAAAATTGAAATTTTTATGTTAAATTATTTAAAACTTTTGAAGGAGGAAAAGTTATGAAGTTTGACCTTTCAAGTATCAACCAAAGTTTTGAGGAATTTAAGGAAACAGTTGAAAAAAACAACAAAGCAGATTCAAGGTTTTGGAAAATTGATAAGAAACAACCTAAAAAATACAAGATAAGATTTTTACCTTACATTAACAAGGACGGGAAGTGGAAATTCTTTATTCAAAGGTATATTCATTATTTGAATTCAACTGTTAATGGAGAAATGAAGTTTAAGTCAGTATTGTGTCCAACATCAATAGGAGAAAAATGCCATATTTGTGAGAAAGTTTCTGAACTATATAGTTCTGCTTTTGAAGTTGACCATGATGCTGCAAGACAACGAGGAAAGAAACTTGAATGTTTAGCAAATATTTTAGTTCTTTCAGACCCACTTAATCCTGAAAATGAAGGTAAAGTATTCATTTTTAAATTTGGAAGAATGTTGAGAGATAAACTATTGCTTGCAATGGGATTGCAAAATGAAGATGAACTTGATGAAGATGAAGAAAAAGTAAATGTGTTTGACCCAATTAATGGTTGGGATTTTAAATTAGTTGTTTCAAGAAAAGGTGATTTTCCAGATTATTCTCAAAGTGAATTTATAAAGAAAAGAAAACCACTATTTGGTGGTGATGAAGAAAAAATAAGAGAGATATTAGAACAAACTTATGATTTAGATGAATTTTTAGACCCAGAACTATATCCTGATTACAATGAAACAAAAGTTATTTACAAAAGTATGTTTGGAAAGGTTGATGATGTTGAAAATACAAATAAAGAAAAATTTAAAGAAGAAATCGAAGATGATGTTCCTGATGAAGAAATAATTGATGAAACAGAAGATGTAACTGATATTGAAGACGATGATGAAGATTTAGATGATTTATTTGATGAATAATTTTATAAAAAATTTTAGGAGGAATTTAAATGACTAAAAAAGTAACAAAAACAAAAGAAGGTTTTAAATTTTCAACTCGAGAAATAAACATTCTAAAACATTTTGCAACAATAAATAACTCTCAAGTAATATACCCAGATAGATTTATTGTTTATTCTCCATCTCTGACTCTATATGCTGATTATTTATTGCTTGATGATAAAAAGAAACCATTATATTCTTTTGAAGCATTTGGGTTGTATCATGTAAATGAATTTTTGCAAATTTATTCTTTATATTCTTCTAAAGATGATGATTTTAAGATAGAAAGAAAAGAGAGTTATTTAGAATTTAAATCAACAAATTCAAAAACGATTTATCCAATCGTTGATATTGATATTCTTGAACGATATTCAAAAAAATTGAATGAAGATGTCTTGAATGAACAACCAATTTTAGCAGAATTTATTCTTTCAGAAGATAAAATTTCAATATTTAAGAAAATAGGAAATGTAATAAAAGCAAATAAGATTATATTTAACAACAACAATGGAAAAATCGTTGTAATGATTAAAAATTCTGATGTTGGTGATTCAGGAATTAACCACTTTGATGAAATAACAAAAGATGATATTATAAAAAATGAGATGGATGAAAATGTTGATTTTTCTTTAGATTTTGACAATTTTGTTTTAATGAAAGATGATTACAAAGTAAAATTGTATGAAGATATGATATTATTTGAATCCAATTCAGGATTGTTGAGATATTTAATAACATTAGAAAGTGAGGAGGATTTATAAAAATGAATAACATTATTACATTTAAAACGAACAAAAGAAGTTATGGGATTGTAAAAACAATCAAAGGGAGATATTCAAAACCAATATTCTTTACAGCATCTCCTGAAAAAGATTTGGATGATTGGGAAAAGAATACATTAAAGAAGTTTACAAATAAAATATTCTTTGATATAGAGAGCAAAATTATTAAAGATTATAAAAAAACATTTTGGGTAATAAAAGAGAGAATAAAGTTTTGGAAGGATTTTGTTGAACTTTATAGTGTTCTTGATGAATCTCCTGGTTTGAATTATTCAAGAAAATATAAAATGAATAGTTCTGATGTTGAAACACAATATTTCTTGTATGAAGTATTCTATAATAAGAAGTTTAGAGATGATTTTAAAAAGTATTTTGAAGAAAGAAATATTGAATATATGATTTTTAAACCATATCCTGGTAATTATGAAATGATAATAGGGATTGATAAAGAAGATAGAAAGGAATTGCCAGCAATAATTGGAGAAAGCATTAATGATATGAAATTTGATGTAAAAAAATTTGAATAAAAAGGAGAAAATAAATGAAAATAACTAAAGATTTGGGATTATGGGCGGAGAAATACCGCCCATCTTCCATTGATGAAGTTATTTTACCAAAAAAATACAAGGACTATTTTAAAAATATAGAAAAAACAAAAGAATTACCACATTTAATATTTTCAGGACCACAAGGAAGGGGAAAGACAAGTTTAGCAAAAGCACTTGCAAAAAGTCTTGACAGAGAAGTTTTATATATAAATGCATCTTTGGATAATTCTATTGATAATATTAGGTATAATGTTTCTCAATTTGCTAAAAATAAATCAATTAGTGGAAAAAAGAAAGTTGTAATTTTAGATGAAGCGGAAAGATTGCAAGCAGCACAAGAAGCACTAAAAGTTATTTTAGAAGAAACATCAAAGAATTGTTCATTTATTTTTTGCACTAACAATATTCATAAAATCATAAAACCACTTCAATCGAGATGTCAAGTTATAAATTTTGAATATGATGGAGATGAAAGAAAGGAAGTTGCAAAAGAGTATTATAAACGAGTTGAATTTATTTTAAAGAATGAAGGAATAGAATTTGACAAAAAAGTTGTTGTTGAATTAATTAAAAAGTTATTTCCTGATTTAAGAAAAATTATAAATACTTTACAACAATTTTCTTTGCAATATGAAAAAATCACAAAAGAAATTTTGAATTTTGCATCTTACGATAATGTTTTTGATGAATTAATCAGTGCTTTAAAGAAAAAAGATTTTAAAAAAATACGAGAATTAGCAACACAAGTTGAACCAGAAACATTTTATAGATTTATATATAATAAGATTGATAAAGTAGTTGCTGATAGTTCTAAACCACAAATTATTTTAATTTTATCTAAATATGCTTACCAACACGCATTAAGTATTGACCAAGAAATAAATTTGGTTGCTTGTTTAATAGAATTAGCAAATAATATTAAGTGGAGAAAAGCAAATGAAAAGTAAAGTAAAAGTTGCTTTGATGGATTATACACCTGACCCTGAACAAAAAATTGTTGCTATTGCTAAATTATCTCATGGTGGAGACCCATTTAAAATTTATTCAAAAAAAGAAATAGAAATTTTTATTAATAAATTGATTGATTGGAAACATTTTTCAGTTTTTGAACATGCGTCAGCAACATTTTATATTAAAGGAATTTCTTTGAATTGTTCTCATCAATTTGTTCGACATAGATTATTTTCATATTTGCAAAAATCAAGACGGTATTGTGCTGATGACCCAAATTTTATTATTCCTGATAGTTTAAAAAACAATAAAGATGTTGAAGATTTATTTAAAAAATCTTTAAATTTGTATAATAATTTAATAGCAAATGGAATTGAACCAGAAGATGCAAGATTTATTTTGCCAACAGCAACCGAAACAGAATTAATAGTAACTGGGAATTTTAGAGAGTTTATGCATTTTCTTAAATTAAGATTAGATAAACATGCACAATGGGAGATTAGAGAAGTTGCAAATCAAATTTTTGGATATTTAAAACGAGTTGCACCAATAATTTTTAATGAAGGAAACATTACAAAATATGAGTGAAATTGAAAAATTAAAGAATAAAGTTATTTATCAAGATTCGTTGAAAGTTATAAAAGAATTACCAAGTAACTCTATTGATTTAATTTATACTGACCCACCATATTATATTGAAGAAAGTATGAAAATTTTAAGAAAAGGAAATAATTTAAAATACAAAGCAAGTAGTGATTTATCATTGGAAAATATTAAAGATTGGGATTTAGACCAATGGAAAAGTGAAGAAGAATATGAAGAATGGTTTTATAATTATTTGAAAGAGTTTAAAAGAATTTTGAAACCAGATAGGCATTGTATAATTTGGTTGGATAAAAAGAAATTTTCTTGTTTTGGAAAATATGCTGAAGAATTGGGATTTAAATTTAGAACTCCATTATTTTGGAGAAAAACAAATCCTGTTCCACAAGCAAGGGGAGTTTCTCCTGCAAAATCAATTGAAATTGCTTTATGGTTGACAAATGGAAAAAGTAAACAAGATTTTTATAATTATAAATTAGGATTGATAAATGATGTATTAGATAGTGCTATTCCAAATAAACAAGGAGGAAAAATAAGACACCCAACACAAAAACCTTTATATGTTGTTTTGTTTCATATTTTGTATTTTTCTAAACCAAATGATATTGTATTAGACCCATTTGCTGGAAGTGGGACAACAGGAGTTGCTTGTAAATTAACAAATAGAAATTTTATTTTAATAGAAAAAAATAAAGAATTTATTGAAAACATAAAATTTAGATTGAATAATTTGAATAATAAAAACATTCAAAAAGAGTATAATAAAGTTAAGGAATTCATCTTGAATAATTATTTAAAATCAAAATTAACTGTTGATGAAGTTTTAGAATTAATTGGAGATAAGGAAAAAAAGAAAAATAAATTTTCAAAACTATTTGAATAAAAAAGGAGAAGTAAAATGCTTGAAAAGAAATTAGGTGAATTGAATAGAGATGTATTAAGAAGAATATTTTTATATATTGCTTATAAAGTTGAAGGACAAGGATATGACCCAAAAGACCCTGCAGGTGAAACAATTTATGGTATAACAAAAAAATGGTATCCAGAATTTTATGAAAAATTAAAAATTGCTTTGGAAAATAATGATAAAAAAGAATTAGAAACTGCAATTTTCAATTCTTATTCCGAAATTTATAAAAAATCATTATCAGAATATTTACCTTATCCTTTAAATATTACTCATTTTGATTTTTATTTCAATGCAGGAGACCATTCATTTGAAGCATTGCAAAAATTATTAAAACACTTTGGAAGATATTTAGGAAAAATTGATGGAATATTTGGTAAGCATTCAAAAAAAGCATTGGATATTTTCTTGAAAGAAGATTATGATTTTAACAACAAATTCTTTTATTATTCTTTGTATAATTATTTTAGAAGAAATTTTTATCTTGACAATCCTGAAAAAAGATATATAATAGGTTGGATTAATCGAGTTCAAAAGATTGATAAATTATGCTTAACAGAATTGTAAAAA
>Ga0256838_1001241_pt1 | contig 12607 bp, 12 predicted proteins | sample 4571419metaG_FD_185978 | JGI IMG/M metagenome (GOLD analysis project Ga0256838, IMG submission 185978) | Hydrothermal vent microbial communities from Guaymas Basin, Mexico - 4571-419 | ecosystem: Environmental > Aquatic > Marine > Hydrothermal vents | place: Mexico: Guaymas Basin | collected... | reverse complement strand
CAATAGATAGAGTAAGAAAGCATGTCTCTTTTACTGCCAAGATTGAAGTTGAATGCGCCAATTTAGAGATGGTTAAAGATGCCTTTGAGTCTGGTGCTGATATAATAATGTTAGATAATATGAATTTAGACGAGATAGAGGAAGCTGTAAATTTGTATGGTGGCAAGGTGCTTTTGGAGGCAAGCGGAAACATCAATGAAGATAACATTGTTGATATTGCAAAGACAGGCGTTGATTTTATTTCAAGTGGATCGCTGATTCACCATGCCTGTTGGGTTGATATAAATATGAAGTTGGAGTAAGCGATGAGAGTAGCTATAGCTCAGATTGATACAATATTGGGTGATATTAAAAAGAATCTTTCAAAGATTGAGCATTATACGGATAAGGCTATAGAAGAGAAGTGTGATTTGATTGTTTTTCCAGAGCTTGCTTTGACGGGTTATGGACTGAAGGATTTGGTCTATTCTGTGTCGGTTGATGTTAAAGATGATCTATTTGATCCTTTGAAGGATAAGAGTGGTTTTATAGATATATCGTTTGGTTTTGCCCAGAAAGAGAATGGCTATTTTTACAATAGCGCTGTTTATTTAGCAGAAGGCAATATATTGGCTATTCATAAAAAGAGCCATCTGCAGATACATGAAGAGGAGAAATATTTTACAGCGGGTGATTCTACAGAGACATTCAAAACAAAGTTCGGCAATACGACAATGCTTATCTGCGAAGATGCTTTTCATATATCTTCTCATTATGAAGCCTTTAAAAATGAGACTGATTTTATGATTGTGCTTTCGGCGAGCCCATTTTGGTCTGATTCTGATAATAAAAAATGGGAAATGTGGGAGAATATTTTAAAGGCTTCTGCTCAGCTTAATGGATATTTTGTTATTTTTGCAAATAGGGTAGGTTTTGAAGATGGTGTTGGTTTTTTCGGTAAATCTTTTATCGTTAATCCTTTTGGTAATATTGTTGGAGAAGCTTCGATTTTTAAAGAAGAGATGCTTATTGTGGATTTAGATTTAAGAGAAACAGAAAGAGCAAAAATAAATATGCCAATAAAGAAGAACGAGGCGTTAAAATGAGTTTGCTTGATAAATTAAGAATTGATTGTGATATTGTATCAACCTATTTGATAGAGTTTGTAAGACAGGAAGTGCTAAAGACAGGATTAAAAAGAGCCGTTATAGGTTTATCCGGCGGCATAGATTCAACTGTTGTTGCGTATATCGCTAAGGAGGCATTAGGAAAAGAGAATGTCTATGGAATACTAATGCCTTACAAGTTATCTTCAAAGGAGAGTATTGAAGATGCTTTGAAGGTTGTTGAAGATACAGGCATAAATCATAAGATTTTTGAGATAACAGACCCAGCAGATGCGTATTTTGATAAATTTGACGAGATAGACAGCCTAAGAAAGGGCAATGTCCTTGCAAGGCTTAGGATGATAACATTATTTGACCATTCATCGTTATATGGTGGCCTTGTGGTTGGGACAAGCAACAAAACAGAACTTCTGCTTGGATATGGCACATGGTATGGTGATATGGCATCAAGTCTAAATCCCATAGGTGATTTGTATAAAAACCAGATCTATCAGCTTGCAAGATACTTTAATGTGCCAAGAAGCATAATAGAGAAAAAGCCATCGGCAGATTTGTGGGTCGGTCAAAGTGATGAAGATGAACTGGGTTTTTCTTATGATGATGCAGATGTAATTCTGTATCATCTGTATGATTTGCATTATACGATTGAAGAGGTTGTCAATCTTGGATTTTCCCATCAGCTTGTTAAAGGCATAGCAGAAAGGGTTAGAAGGAATCAATTTAAACGCTTGCCGCCTATAATAGCCAAGATAAGTAAAAGAACTGTGAATGTAGATTTTAGATATCCAAGGGATTGGGGACTTTGAAATCTTTGACTGATTCTTTTTTATCTGTAGAATGCAATTCTTAGGCGCCCGTAGCTCAACTGGATAGAGCATCGGACTTCGGATTCGAGGGTTGCAGGTTCGAATCCTGCCGGGCGCGCCACTTTTTTAACAATAATAAAATAAATAAAATATAAGATGAATAAAAAAATATATCCAAAATAAAAATAAAATGGGAATATGTGTCTGATTATTTGATAAAAAAGGGGGCAAAGCCCCCTTGATTTTTCTCGAATTAGATTTAGATTATTCCGCCTTCTTTGAGAATGCCGTCGATGTACTCTTTTAGTGGAGCCATGTCTTTGTAGAAAAGAACTTCTGGCATTGTCTCAACATTGTCTGGAACTTCAGGCTTGAATTCCATCTTTGCCAAGATGTCTTTCTCAATATCGACACCTGGTGCAACTTCTTTGAGTCTCAAGCCGTTCTCTGTTAGCTCAAATACGGCTCTCTCTGTGATGTAAAGTATTCTCTTGCCGTTCTTTACAGCCTGTGGGCCAGAGAATACGATTTTTACAAGTTCATTGTTGAACTTCAAGATGTTACCGTCAGATTTAATCATAAGCTTACCATTGTCTGCGTCAATGTCGATGCCTTTTCCTGCTGTGAAACCACCAGCGAAGAATGTTCTTGGAGAACCAGCAGAAATTACTGGGAATCCACCAGGACCAGATACCCTTACAGGACTGTAAGATGGGTTAACATTACCCTTTGCGTCTATCTGCATGAAGCCTAAGGATGCAAAGTCAATAATACCACCTTCGTAGTTTGTAAACATGTCTGGCATTGGGATTATTGCATTTGGAGAAATAGCAACACCGAAGTCCTGTCCGACAAGAGCGATACCGCCAACTGGGCCTGGCTCAACTGTCAAAGCCAAGAAGTCGCTGTATCCAAATTCACCTGCAAGCCATGATACGAAAACAGGGATACCTATACCCAAGTTTCCAAAGAGTGGTTTTTTGAGTTCAGCAACGAGTCTCATTGTCTCGATAAGAACCCTTCCTGCTGCAATTCTATCTCTTATCTTATCTGGTGTTGGAAGTAAGCTTTCAAGCTCTTTTGTTTTCTGAGCTTTTACAGTTCCTGCAAGTCTTGGGTCAACTAAATAGCTTCCAGATACCCTGTGGTATTTGTCAGCATCAGGAGTAACTACAACATAATCTACTAATGGACCAGGAACAACAACATCTCTTGTCGGGATTGTGTCTTTTCTTGCAACATATTTAACTTGAACGATTGTTTTTCCTGGATTTGGCTGAGCTTTTGCAGCCTGAGCCATATTGAGAACTGTGCCATAGAATCCTTCTTCTTCCATTGAAACATTACCATCTGTGTCTGCTGTTGTCCCTCTTATTAGGGTTACATCTGGTGTTGGAGCTTTGTAAAGCAGCCACTCTTCTCCATCTATCTCAAGTAGTTCAACCTTGCATGTTTTCTTCTCTTTTGCTATCTCGTTGGATGCACCACCGTCAATTCTTGGGTCTAAGAATGTTCCAAGACCAACCTTTGTCAAAAGACCTGGTCTTCCGCTTGCAATCTCTCTAAACCAGTAGGATGTTGTTCCGATAGCATAGGAGTAAACTTCAATTCTGTTTTCAAGTGTCATTTTCATCAATGCTGGAGACCATCCGATAAATGGCATTAAAACGCCTCTGATGAAGTTCTGGTTTTTGTCTTCGTATAACTCTGCAAAGACCTTATCAAGACCTCTGTCTGGAACTGCTGGCAAGGTGTCAGAGATGATGAAAAGATTGTTTGGATGGCCTGTTTCCTTGTACATTTCAAAGAGCTCTAAGATCAGATACTCAGGTGAAGTTGTTAGGTTAAATCCTGAGATGGCAACTACATCTCCATCCTTAATGACGCTTAAAGCTTCCCTTGCTCCAACTACTTTGTTTTTCATCTGCAACCTCCTAAAAAGTTATTTAACTTTACCTAACTAAAATATAAAAAATTATTTCTAAAAAGTCAACTATTAAGATACTTTTTTGATATGAGTTAAGTTTCTGATAGTATTGATTAATTATGCTGCGTTGCCTTTTTTAGAATAGAAAAGAATATTTAAGTTTTTTATTTTTTGGCTTTTAATTTAGATTGATTGTTTAAGAATTTTGATGTATAATTTTTAAGGAGAAAAATGAGAGATACAAGGATTATTAAGAATATAGAAATATTTTCCCAGTTAGACAGCGAAGCTCTAAAAGAGATAGATAAGCATATAAGGGTTAAAAATTATACAAAAGGCGAGATAATATTTATAGAGAATGATGTTGTGGATGGGCTTTTTATACTTAAAGATGGAAAGGTTGAAGTTTATAAAAATAGTGAGAGTGGTAAAAAATTTACACTTTGGTATATAAAACCATTTGAACCGTTTTGTCTTGCTGCCTTTACTCTTGGTAGGGCTGTTTCCAATGTAAGGGCTATAGAAGAAAGCAGTGTTTACTATATTTATAGGAAAGATATTGAGAGAATATTTAAAAAATATCCGGATATTTATGTTAAAATTCTCAACATGATGGCTAACAGATTTTTTGTAAAGTCGAGAATTCTTGAGAATGTCGCATTAAACGATACAAAAGTTAGGATATTTAATATATTGACAGATGACAGCTATGTATTTGCTAAAGAAGAGAGATATGTTATTCCGCTTACTCAAAACGAGATAGCATCATTAAGCGGAGTGTGTAGAGAGACTGTCTGTAGGATTTTGTCTCGTTTGAAAAAAGAAGGTGTATTGGATATAGGTCAAAAGCAGATAGTTGTAAAGGATTTAAAAAAACTTCAAGATTACTGCTTAAATGGATCTTGATCTAAGGTGTGATTTAAATCACATCTATTAATTTTCTTTCTCTATATAATTAAATCAAGAATAAATTTTGTGAAGGGAGGTGCTTTATGAAGAGGTTTTTTGTATCAATGGTAGCAGCTTGTATGTTTATCTTTACGGCGAGCTTTGGTGCTTATGCTGGTACGCCTGTCTCCAAAAAGAAGATGGAGATTGCAAAACAGCACATCCAGCAGGTAGCACCACAGAAAGCAGCAAAGATGAAAGGTGCGATTTTTGTTGATGTAAGAAGCTTGCCAGAGTATAAAGCTGGCCATATTCCTGGGGCAGTATGGGCTCCACGAGGATTATTGGACTTCAAAGCTCTTAAGTGGTTCAAAGATAAGTCCAAGACTTACATTGTTTACTGCAAAACTGGTGGAAGGGGTTCAATTTCCACATATGACATGGTTCAGCTTGGTTATAAAGCTTACAACTTAAAAGGTGGCTTCCTTGCCTGGAAAAAGGCTGGTTTGCCAATTGAGAAGGGTGAACCTGCTGGAATGGGCAAGGGTGTAAAGAAGTAAGAAAAAAATAACAGGACTGAAGCCCTTCTTCTGCTTGGGCAGAAGGAGGGCTTTTTTAAGATGAAAATATGAATGAGCTTTCAGAAGCCTTAGGGGTTTGTGCAGATTTACTCTATTATCCAGAAAAAGAGATAAAAGATGAACTTGCAAAGTTATTTTCTCTTGTGGGATCCACAAATAAGGTGGATGAGATTTTGAAGGATAAGAGTTTGGATGATTTGCAGAGTCATTATATTAATATGTTTGATGCAAAGTTTGGCGGCGTCGAATGTGTACCGTATGAATCTTGGTGGTTCAAAAAGAGACTTATGGGCAATGAGGCTTTAAGTGTTGAAAGGTTCTATGAAAAGTGTGGCTATAGATACAACAGGGATGAGCTTAAAATGCCACCAGATCATATCTCTGTAGAGATTGGATTTCTTTCGCTCCTTATAGAGGAGAAAAGATTTAAAGAAGCATGCAAGATGGTTAAGGAGCATCTTGGTTGGATAAACGAGTTTTATAAGTGTGTAAAGGATAAAAGCAAGATATATGGGGAAATTTTGTCAATACTTGTAAATCTTCTAAATAGGATTAAGAAGGGGGAAGTATGTCTCAGCGAATCTTAAAGGAGCGCTTTGCCATTGATGGCTGGGTTGTATTTTATCTGTTGCTTGTTGCTGTCGGTGGCATAGGTATGGCGTTGGTGTTTTTTAATGGCCAGGAGGCAAGTTATAATGTAACACGTGAGATTTCGTGGGGGCTTCTCATAATTGGCTATTCGTTCTTTGTCGGTATTACAACAGGTTTGTCTTTACTTGCAGCCTTTGGTCATTTGTTTGGTTTTGAGAATTTTCATGTGTTAAGCAGAAAGATTATGTGGATGGCTTTGAGTGCTCTGCTTGCTGGATTTTTTATAATCTTTTGGGATTTAGGTGGGCCTTTTAGATTACAAATACTTAGATTTGTGATAAATATTGTTCCGTTTCATTGGACTTCTCCTATCTGGTGGATGTCTGTTTTGTATGCTATGGAATTACCTATTGTTATAGCTGAAGTTCTTTTGCTTCTTGCCAATAAGGAAAAATACACATTTATTGCAAGCTTATTGGGATTTGTGGTTGGAATAAGTGCGTATAGTAATATGGGGTTTGTTTTTTCTGCAAATGTGGCAAGACCTTTTTGGCATGGTCCGTTTATGCCAATGTTTTTCATTCTTTCGGCTATTGGACTGGGAGCTTCCTTTGCAATTATTATTCTATTCATAAGTAGAAAAGAACTCTCCGATGAGAGGCTTGAAACGGCATTAAAGACATTCTCAAAAACCTTATTCTTGGTGCTTATTGCTGTTATATTTGTAAAAATCTGGAGGATTATAACGCTGCTTTACGGAAGAGAGCCTATGACCTATCAGGCAACAAAAGAGCTTATTGCTGGTTCTATGGCATTTAATTTCTGGTTTTTTGAAGTAATTATTGGAATCCTGATTCCTTTCTTTGTTTTACTCTTATCAAAATTTAAATCTCTGAAGGCATCACTGTTTGCCGCTTTTTGTGTAATAATAGGTGTATTCTTTATGAGGTATGATGCCGTTATTGCAGGACAGATTATTCCTGTGAACTCTGTATATTTTGATAAAGTTGAAGTCTTACATTATTTCCCGTCAATTGCTGAGATAAGTTTGTTTATTTCAGCTGCAGGAGTTATGGGTTTATTATATGTTTTAGGAAGTCGGATTCTCCGATTAGAGGAGGAAAACCATGGCTAAAATAACAAGAAGAGCATTTATAAAAACTGCCACCATAACGACTTCTGCTTTAGCGGCAGGTGGCATGTTCTCAAAGAGTTCGTCTGCTAAGTCTAAGAAAGAGTTGTATGATGAAAAAATGACACATTACGACAAAGGAAAAACAAGCTTTACATACTGCGAGATGTGCTTTTGGAATTGCGGTGTTATAGCTCATACGAGAAACGGCGTTGTTCATAAGCTTGAAGGTAACCCTTTGAATCCAAACAACAGAGGGCATCTCTGTGCAAAGGGAAATTCTGGAATTTTATCTTTATATGATCCTAACAGACTCAAATATCCGCTTATAAGGGTAGGAAAAAGAGGGGAAGGAAAATTTAAAAAAGCAAGCTGGGATGAAGCGTTTGATTATGTAGCTAATAAGCTTAAAGAGATAACAAATAAGTATGGTGCAAGAAGTGTTGCAAGTTTTTTGCATGGAACAGGAGAAGAACCATTTGTTATTCTTTCCCATGCTATAGGAACGCCTAATGTTGTTATACCGGCTTATTCTCAATGTATGGGCTCAAGAGAAGTGGGCTGGGTTCTAACTTATGGAACGGGTGTTTCAGGGCATTCAACTTTCGATTTTAAAAACTCAAAATACATAATCTCTTTTGGAAGAAACCTGCTTGGCTCTTTACAGGTAAGGGAAGCAGAAGATGTAACCGAAGCATTAGCAAGAGGAGCAAAATTAGTTTACTGCGACCCAAGATTTTCTGAAACTGCTGCAAAGGCTTATAGGTGGCTTCCTGTAAGACCAGGAACAGACCTTGCTCTTATTTTGGGTATTATACATGTAATGATAAGAGACGGACTGGTTAATATGGACTTTGTTAATAAGTACTGCTTTGGTTTTAGTCAGCTTGCAGAACATGTAAAACAATATACACCAGAGTGGGCAGAGAAAGAGACAGGTATAGATGCAAAGACAATAGAAACAGTTGCTTGGGAATTTGCAAAATATGCTCCAAATGTTGTTGCTGTTCCACCAAGACGATTCTCAAGATATGGCAACGATACTCAAACATCAAGAGCTATAGCTATACTTAACGCACTTGCAGGGAATTGGGGCGTTCCAGGCGGTATATGGGTAAGAAGCAAGTATGCTTATATATTAGCGGAATACAATAAAGGCGAGTGTGATGTTAGAGAAATAGAGTTTAAAGAGCCAAAAGAAGGAGAACCACCAAAGCCAACCGACGAGAGAGCTGACGGTGCAGGAACATTATTCCCGCTTGCTCCAAAAAGCTTAGGAAGAGAAAACGGTATGATAGAAGCCACAAGGACACAGAAACCTTATCCTATTAAGGCTTGGCTTCTCTATGGAACAAATCCGATAGGTTCTTCTTCTATAGGAAAGAATAAGCTTATTGAAGAAGTTATACCTAACCTTGACCTTATAGTTGATATAGACATAATACCAAACGACATCAGTATGTATGCGGATGTTATACTGCCAGAATCTGTCTATCTTGAGAGATATGATCTACCACATGTCCAAAAAGACGCTTATCCGTTTATTGCAATAAGAGAGCCTGCTGTAAAACCACTGTTTGATACGAAGGGTGCATGGGATATAGCAAAAGGCATAGCAGAGAGATTGGGTCATGGCAAATACTTTGAAAAGAGTATCGAAGAGAGAATAGAAGATGTGCTGAAAGATTTACCAGAAGAGCAGCGAAAAGAGCTAAAAGAAAAAGGTGTTGTGGTATTTGAAGGCGCACAGCCTTTCCCACAGGCTGCAGGAGAAGAGCTTATATTTAAAACGCCCACCAAAAAAGTCGAGCTTTATTCCACAAAGCTTGCTAAATTCTACGAAGAAAAGAATGATGAGTATTACTATCCGCTACCCAAGTATGTTCCACCCCTCCAGCCGAAAGAAAGTGGAGCTTACAGGTTGTTATTTGGAAGAGTACCTATGCATACCCATGCAAGAACTCAAAATAATAAGATGCTTGCAGAAATATATCCAGAAAACGAATTGTGGATAAACGAGGAAGAAGCCAAGAAGCTTGGACTTAGAGAACATGATAAAGTTGTCCTTCATAGTCTTGAGACAGGTATTGATTCTGAGCCTATAAAAGTGAAACCTACATCAAGAATAAGAAGAGACTGTGTATTTATTGCTCATGGATTTGGACATATCTCCAAATTCCTTGAAGTTGCTTACAAGAAAGGAGCTTCTGATTCATCTCTGTGTAGCGATGGCGTTGATAGGATTAGTGGGGCAGCAGCTTTAAACAACGCTTTCGTCAAAATAAAGAAGGTTAGGGGTTAATCATGGATGCAAAGAATAGAAAGCATAGATATGCCATGGTTATAGTGCAGGATAGGTGTATAGGGTGCATGGCATGTTATAGTGCCTGCAAATTCGAATGGGAAGTGCCTATTAATAAAGAGATGTTTAGAACGCAGGTTTTAGAGATTGAGAAAAAAGATGTTGATGGTAATCCCGTTGTAAGCTTTCTTCCTGTACTATGTAATCATTGTGATAACGCTCCGTGTGTTGATGTTTGCCCAACCGGTGCAAGTTATAAAAGAGAAGAAGATGGTATTGTACTGGTTGAGCCATCCATGTGCATAGGCTGTAAGGCGTGTATGGAAGCTTGTCCTTATAACGCAAGATATTACAACGAAGAGTTGACAGCTGTTGATAAATGTACATTCTGTCTGCCAAGGATAAGTAATGGTCTTGAGCCTGCCTGTGTCGCAACTTGCGTGGGTGAAGCAAGAAACTTTGGAGACTTAAATGACAAAAACAGCAAGGTTTACAAGCTATTAAAAGATGCTAAAAAAGTTTGGAGACTTCAGGAAGATAAAGGTACATTACCTAATGTTTACTATGTGAGTATGAATGATTGAAAGGAGAGGAAGCCATGAAGAGAGTATGGATTGTTGCAAGTGTGATAGCAATATTCTTGTTTGTTTTTGGTGGCCTGCAGATAAGGGCAAGTCAATCTGACTACTATAGAATGGATAAGGCTTTATGTGAGAAGTATGTAGAAATGTCTCAGGAAGCTTTGCAAAATAATGATTTATACTCAGCAAAATTGTACGCACAGAAAGCGGTTCAGGCTAATCCTTGGAGTAAAAAGGCGTGGAATAATTACAATATGGTTATCGTAAAGATTACTGGTGGTAATCCAGATATTACGCTTGAACCAAAGAAAGAAGAAGCTGAAATGCCACAAGAAGCACCTTCTGCTGAAGGTGAAGGAGAAGAGATAGAAGGCTGCTAAACGGATTTGGATAGAAGGGATTTTTTAGGGAAGGCATTAGCCTATCTGCCTGCGTTAAGCATTGTGGCTTTAGCCTTCCCTTTTTATTATTTTTTGAGTTTTTTATATGGCAAAAAAAGAATAGAGATTCCATTAAATAAAATAGATAAGGGGATTGTATTTTTTAAGGATTATGGCATTTTTATTTTAAAGACCAGTAAGGGTTATGAAGTTTTCGATGCCCATTGTACTCATATGGGATGTATAGTGAATTACAATAACGAAAAGAAGCTATTTGAGTGTCCGTGTCACGGAAGTGTGTTTAACTTAAAAGGTGAAAGATTAAAGGGTCCTGCCAAAAAGCCGCTTAACAGATTGACTTTTAAGCTTGTTAATAATAATTTAATCATAGGATGAAGATAGATTACATAGTATCATGGATATGTCAGGCTCTGTTTATTGTTGCTTTAGTAAGCGGCATACCGCTTGTTTTTGCCTATCACCCACAGCATGCATTTGAAAGTGTTCAGAAGATAACATATATAATACCATTTGGTCTGTTTTTTAGAAAACTTCACTACTTTTCATCAGAGCTTCTACTTATTTTTGTTATTTTTCATGTAATTGTAGAGCTTTTTCTCTCTTATAACAAACCAAAGGCGAAGCCTGATTATCTGTTTGGTGGTTTGGCTTTTGTCGTTATTATCTTTTTGATGTTTAGCGGATATGTTCTAAAGGCAGACCAGAATGGTCAATCTGCTGCTTTGGTTGCTCAAAACATGATGAAAGATAGTATGATTTTAAAGTATTTTGTTTTGTTTTTGGGTGATTCTTCTGTTTTTTACTGGAAATTTTTTTTGTGGCATGTGATATTTTTACCTTCTCTCTTTTTTCTGTTTATTTTTTATCATGCAAAAAAGGTTTTACCAAAAATTGAGTTTGTATCTATAGCTTTGTCGGTAAGTGTTATCTCTATACTGTTTTTTGGAATGCCAGAAGATATTCCTTTTAATTTAGCTTCAAAGCATTTGACAGGACCTTGGTTTTTCGAAGGTGTTGAGAATATGTTAAAGATGAATGTAAATGTTGATGTTGCTATTCTGCTTGGTTTTTTTCCTTTTGTTGCTCTTATGTTTTATAATAAATTAAGGTCTAAAACTATAAACATATTACTTGTTCTATGGGTTATATTTTATGTTGCGATCAGCTTGGTTTAGATGGATTGCTGTTATATCTGCTTTGTTTGTTGTAGTTGTTGTAGCGTTTAAGTTTTCTTTAGAGAAAAAAACCACTATAAAAGCTGTTGATTCGTGCGTTGTATGTCATAGCAACATAAAGACTATAGGAAAGTCGCATCCAATCTCTGTTTTTGGTTGCGCAACATGTCATGGTGGAAACAGATATGCAACAGATAAAAATGTGGCTCACAAGGGAATGGTGAAGAATCCTGCAAGGCTTGAATATGCGTCTAAGTATTGTGCCAAGTGTCATTCTGATGTTATCGATAGAGTAGAGAAATCTATAATGGCAACAAATAAAGGTATTATAGGCGTTTTGAATAAGAAGTATTTGGGTATTGATAGTTATCCTTCTATTGAAGAGATTAAGGAATTAAAAACGGATAATCTCACGGTTAATTATTTTAGAAAGATGTGTGCAGCATGCCACATAAATCAACTTCAGTCTATATTTTCAAAGCAAAAGGTTAGGGGTGGTGGATGTGTTGATTGTCACGGAGCAAAAGAGAAAAACAACCCACACACAATTTTGACAACACGCATACCATCTTCAAACTGCCTAAAGTGTCATAATCGTTCTAATAGGATAGGTCTTGCCTACTTTGGTCAATTTCAATCAGCAGGGTATGGAACACCTTACAAACACGGTGAGTTTTCTCATGTAATTAAAGGCGGTGGCAGGTATTATTTAAAACTTCATGCCGATATTCACTGGCAAAAGGCTCATCTTGAATGTATAGATTGCCATACAGAACACGGCATAATGGGCGATGGTTATGAGCATAAAAGATTTGAAGATCAGGTTGTAATACAGTGTGAAGATTGTCATAGTCCGCAATTTGGTAAACCTAACGAACTGGCTAAGTTGCTTGCACAGACAAATGCAAGAATACCGTTAAGGGATGGTTTAGAAATAGCTTATACGCACAAGGATTTTAGACCTATCTATAACCTTCAAAAAGACAAAAATGGTAAAATACTTTTTTATAGAAAGCTCGACGGAAAACCTATAGAGATGAAACTTATGTCAAATAAACCATACCATACACTTGACATACACAAAAAGCTTTCCTGTCAGGCTTGTCATTCTGAATGG
>Ga0256838_1001240_pt1 | contig 12613 bp, 12 predicted proteins | sample 4571419metaG_FD_185978 | JGI IMG/M metagenome (GOLD analysis project Ga0256838, IMG submission 185978) | Hydrothermal vent microbial communities from Guaymas Basin, Mexico - 4571-419 | ecosystem: Environmental > Aquatic > Marine > Hydrothermal vents | place: Mexico: Guaymas Basin | collected... | reverse complement strand
AAGAAATTAGAAAAACTCAAATAAATATTGGAACAGGGAAAGATATAAGCATAAAAGAACTTGCTGAAATGATAAAAGAAATTATTGGATTTAAGGGTGAGTTTTATTTTAATACGAGTAAACCTGACGGAACAATGAGAAAAGTAACGGATGTCAGTAAATTACATAGTCTTGGATGGAAGCATAAAGTTGAGCTTAATGAAGGGATTAGAAAAATTTATGAGTGGTATAAAAAAAATAATATATAAAATCTTAATAATTTATTATAAATTATTTAATTATTTGATTTTAATTAAAGAAAATGTTGATTTTGAAACGGATTTTAATATTAATGGAATAATTTATATTAAAAACAAAAATAAAATAAAAATTGGAAAAAATTTTAAATGTAATTCTGGAAAATATAAAAACCCTATAGGAGGAGATATTGTTTGTAGATTAGTTACTACAAAAAAAGGGAATATAAGTATTGGGAATAATGTGGGTATTTCTAATAGTACTATTTTTAGTAATGAATTTATAAAAATTGGAAATAATGTATTAATAGGGGGAAGTTGTAGAATTTGGGATACAGATTTTCATTCAATTGATTCATATATTAGGATTACAAAAGATAATCAAATAAATAGTTCTCCTATAATTATTGAAGATAATGTATTTATAGGAGGAGGATGTATTATTTTAAAAGGAGTTATAATAGGAAAAAACTCAATTATAGGTGCTGGAAGTGTTGTAACAAAAAATATTCCATCAAATGAAATATGGGGAGGAAATCCAGCAAAATTTATAAAAAAAATAATTTAATTTAAGAATAAAAGGTATATGTTGAATATTAATGGTTTAAAAAACTATCTTTTTAATTCCGGGTGGATTTTAATTGATAGAGTAGTGAGATTTGTTCTAGGAATTACAATAGGTATTATGGTTGCAAGATATTTAGGACCAAAAGATTATGGAATATTAAATTATGTTTTGAGTTTGACTGGAATTATTAGTATTATTGGGACTTTTGGAATGGACAGTGTTGTGATAAAAGATTTAGTAAAATATAAAAAATTAGACACTAAAATAATTTATAATGCGATGTTTTTAAAGTTTATAGGAGCAGTTTTAGTTATAATAACTGCTCAAATAGTTGCTTATTTGTTTCATTTATCAGATGAAATAAAATTATTTATTTTTATAGTTACTTTAAGTGGATTATTCAATTTTTTATTTGTAATTGATTTATTTTATAAATCTAAAGTATTAATGAAGAAAATTGTTAAATTAAATATATTGACATTAATAGGAGTGTCTTCGTATAAATTATTACTTATATTTATAAAAGCTTCTTTAATATTCTTTTTCTTTTCACCTTTATTGGAAGCAATTATAGGTTCATTTTTAAAGTTGGGGGTTATATTAAAAGATGGATATTTGTTTTATAAAAACAAAATCAGTTTTTTTTATATTAAAAAATTGCTTAGTCAAAGTTGGCCTTTTATCATCATGTCTTTAATTGCGGTCATATATACAAAAATTGACCAGATTATGATTTTTCAAATATTAGGAGCGAAAGAAAATGGTTTATACGCAGCCGCTACTAGATTAAGTAATATATTATTTATGTTGCCAGGTGTAGTTTCTGGGTCTTTTTATATTGCAATATTAAATGCAAAAAAGGTTAGTAAAGATTTATTTTATAAAAGGTTAAAAGCTCTATATTTTGTTATGTTTTGGGGAGCAATATTATTGATTTTACCTTTTCTCTTCTTTAGTAAAGAAATTATTTTAATTTTATATGGAAAACAATATGAATTGGCAAGTGATGTATTATCTGTTTATATATGGTGCGTGTTGTTTGTTTTTATTAGTGCAGTAACAAATATGTGGTTTGTAATTGAGAATAAACAAAAAATTTCTATGTATTTTAATTTAACTGGATTGGTTATTAATATAATTTTAAATATTATTTTAATAAAAACTTATGGAATTATGGGGGCAGCACTTGCCACATTAACTGCATATGCAGTAAATATATATGTATGTTTATTGTGTAATAAAAAGACACAAAAATTATTTGTGTTTGTGAATAAATCAATATGGAATATTAATTCTATTAAAGGCTTAAAATGAATATTAACGAAATGAAATTTGTTTTGTCTCATAAAATTCCAAATATTATTAAAGGAAAATTAAATAATAATTTAATATTTGCATTTTGGGGAAGATATTTAAATTTTGGAGATCAAATGACTCCTGTGTTATTAAAATATTATGGATTTACTCCTATATTTTCAAGAGCTACTAATAGTAAATTTTTTCCTAAAGCTCAGATAGTGTCTGTTGGGACTATTTTAAGTTACATACCATCTGATTTTAATGGAATTATTTTAGGCAGTGGGATGGATAATGAAAAAAAATCTTTTTCACATGCGAAAATTTTAGCATTAAGAGGTAAATTAACTCAGAATAATATTGGAGTTACAAAAGTGGTTTTAGGGGATCCAGGGTTATTAATGAAAAAGGTTTTTCCACAAGAAGTGAGGAAAGAATATGATTTAGGAATTATTCCTCATTTTATAGATAAAAATCATAATTTTTTACTGAAATGGAAGAAAAACTTTTCAGATAAAAATGTATTATTTATTGATGTTCAAAGGAAAGTTAGTGAAGTGGTAAATGATATTAAAAAATGTAGATATATTGTTTCATCATCATTACACGGATTAATTACTGCTGATAGTTTTGATATACCAAATGCAATGTTTACCATTAGACATTATAAAAGGTCTTTATATGATGATTTTAAATTTATGGATTATTACTCTGCTTATGATGAAGAACTTTCTGTTTATGAAGCAAATGGTAATGAAAGTAAAGAGTTTTTTATTTCTTTAACAAAAAATAGAGACGGGATAAAAAAAGCTAAATTAATACATGATTTAGATAGTTTATTTAGAAATTTAAGGAATTATTTATGAATGTATTAATAATAGCTTCTGGGGACTATTTTTCAACTTATGGTGGGGGGCAAATATATGTAAAAAATTTAGTGTATGGATTAAATAAAAAAAATATAGAAGTATCAGTAATTAATTGTACTTTAAATAATAAAAAATTTATAGAACAAAATGGAATTAAGATTTATAATTTAGATTGTAATGATTTAGATAGTATTAAAAATTTGATAAAAAAAATTAAACCAGATTTAATTCATGCTCATGGTAATAAAGCATTATTTACTAAAATTGCGAAGGAATTAAAAATTTCAATTATAATTACAATGCATCATGGTGGAATGATATGTCCGAATGGTATGTTATTAAAAAAAGATGAAATTATTTGTAATGAAGTAATAGATTATAATAAATGTTTGGATTGTACATTACATTATTTACCAGGGGGTAAATTTTTTGGAAGGTTAATTAAAACAATACCTAAAAAGGAAAAAATATCGATATGGTTTAAAAATAAGAAACTCTTACCTTATGTTACTCCTCCTTTTTTAGCGCCTTTAATTGTAAAAAATAAGTTTCAAGAAAAAGAGATTATAAAACAAGCTGATAAAATCATTGCTCCAAGTAATAAAGTTAAAGAAGTCTTAGAAAAACATGATTTTGAAAGTAAAAAAGTAACGATTATTCCACATGGAGTTAAACAATTAAAAATTAAGGAAAAAAAAGACATTCAAAAAGAAAAAATTATTTTTGGATATGTAGGGAGAATAGATTATGTAAAGGGTTTGCATATTGCGATTGAGGCATTTAAAAAAGTTAAAAATAACAATTGGGAATTTCATATTTATGGGGCTCCTGCAAATAAAAAAGAAGAAAAATATTACAAACTATTATTAAAACAAACTAAAAAGCTTCCAGTTTTTTGGAAAGGAAAAGTTTTATATGCAGAAATAGAAAATATTTATAGACAAATTGATTTATTAATATTTCCAAGTATATGTTTTGAACCATTTGGGTTAGTGGTAAATGAATCTTTAAGTGCAGAAATACCTGTTATAACTTCTAAATGTGGAGGCCCGGAAGATATGATAATAGATGGTGTAAATGGTTTTTTGGTAGAACCTAATAATGTGGGACAATTAGCAGATAAAATAGAAAAAATTTTGAAAAAAAGAGAAATAATGGCAAACTTAAATCCCACTGTTTATTTTACCTTTGAGGAACATATGAAAAAAATTATAGAATTATATAATCAAGTGGGAGATAAAAAATGAAAAGAGTAGTTTTTGATGCTACAACCATTTTGCCGGGGCGGAAAATAGATGGTATCGGAAGAACAACAAAAGGGTTATTAGATGCTTTTTCTAAGATGGAGTTGCCTTTTGAATTAGTATTATTTACACAAAAATTAAGAGGAAAAAGGTTACAAGATTATCCTTATAAAAAATGCAATTTACCTTTACCTAAATGGCAATTAGTATCTTTTTTTGAAGAAAAATTTCCAATTAAAGAATTGTATTGTAAAGGAGATTTGTATCATATTCCACATAATTTTGCCCCAATGTATGATTATTCAAAGGTTGTTTTAACTATTCATGATGCGATGTTTTTTAGTTATCCAGAAAATTTTAAAGATAGTGAAACATTAAGGATAAAATTACCAAAGATAGCAAATAAATGTAAGGCTATTATTACAATATCGGAAGCTTCTAAAAAAGATATTATGAAATATTTAAATGTCGATGAAGATAAAATATATGTAATCCCATGGGGAATAGATTTAGATTTTTTTACACCATCAAAGAATTTTGAAGAAACAAAAAATTTTTTAAGAGAAAAATTTAATATCGAAAGACCTTATTTTTTAAGTGTTTCTTGTGATATAGGTAGAAAAAATACAGATAAACTTATTTCTGAATATATAAAATTTATTACTCAAGAAAAATCTAATCATGATTTAGTGTTAATATGGGGAAATCCCCCAAAAGAAATTTATGAATTAATTAAAAAATATAATGTTGATAATAAAATACATATTTTAAATTATGTTAATGATAAAGAACTTTTAGAGTTATATAGAGGAGCTAAAGCATTATTCTTTCCATCTAATTATGAAGGATTTGGATTGCCAGTTTTAGAAGCTATGGCATGTGGCACAGTTGTTGTAACAAGCCCCTTTAGTTCCTTACCTGAAGTTGGTGGAGATGCTGTAATATATGTTTATCCTAATAAAGAGGGAATGATGTTTGATATTATGAGTAAAATTATAAATAATAAAATTAATTTAAAAGATTATATTATCAAAGGATTAAAACATGTTAAAAATTTTACATGGGAAGAATGCGCAATAAAAACTATTAAAGTTTATAAGGATTTGTTGTGATAAAAGAGAGTTTACGATATTTTAGAATTAAATTTTTTAAATATTTATTTAAAAGTCAGGAAGAATTTAAAATAACAAATAAATCTTGTTTGATAATTGCACCTCATCCAGATGATGAAATATTCGGGTGTGGAGGATTAATCTTAAAAAAATTAAAATTAAATAGTCAAGTTTATATTTTGTATTTGACAAATGGAGAGAAAAGTTTAAAAAATTTTGATAAAACAGACATAATTATAAATAGAAAAAGAGCAATAAATTGTATAACAAACAAACTTAGATTTAAAAAAGAAAATATATTTTTTTATAATTTATCAGATGGAAATATACCAAGAAAAAATGATAAGGAATTTAATAATGCGATAAAAAATTTAAAAAAATTAATTGAAAGTTTACAAATTAAAGAGATTTATGTGCCTTATTTTCTAGAGGGATGGTCTGATCATATTGCTGCTTATGAAATGGGAAAAGAATTAAAAAAATTAAATAAAGATTTAGATTTGTTTTTTTATTGGGTTTGGAGTTTATATTACTTAAATTTTAAATCTTTAAAAAAAATTGAATGGAATAGTGTTAATATTTTAAATATAGAAAGAACATTAAAATATAAAAAAGAACTTATTGAGTGTTATCTAAATATTAAAACATCCAATGGACTACCATATGTAGGTGATTTACCTAAAAACTTTTTAAGAATTTTTAATTTTTGTTTTGAAATTTATATTAAAGGATAACAGTGAAATTTGAATGGATAACAGATTGGGATTATATTTTTTCAGATGATTTTGAAGACAAATGGAATAAATTATATAAAGAAGCTAAAAATAAAAATATTTTTATGCATCCTGCTTTAATAAAAACATGGTTAAAAACATATAAGAATTTAAGAAATTTTAAACCTTTATTTAATGTTTATTATGATAAAAATTTTATAGTTTTTTCCCCTTTACTTTTATGGAAAAAAAATTGGAAAAATGCTTTTATTAATACAATAATACCAGCGGGATATTCAGATTTTGATTATAATACTCCTATAGTAGTTGGTGAAGATATTGATAATATAAATAAGTATTGGGATTATTTAATAAAAGAATTAGAATTAAAGTTTGGAAATCTTTTTGATACAATAGAGCTACCGGCTATTCAGGAAAATTTCAAGAGTAAAAAGTTTATTCATTGTGATAATACATATGTAATGAATTTAAAAGAATATATTAATTATGATGATTTTTTAAAAACTTTTAAATCAAAAGAGAGAAATGATATTAAAAGACAAACAAAAAGATTAAATGATCTCGGAAAATTAACATATAAGAAAGTGAATGGTAATAAAGAAGGGTTGATAATATTAGAAGAGATGTTGTATCATCATTCTTTGAAGTGGCCAAATGCTTATAAAGCTCCCAAACTTCATAAAAATATTTTAATAAATGGGTTGAAAAATAATATTTTACATTTTTCTTATTTAAAATTAAATGATGAAATTATTGCTTGGAATTTTAGTTTTAAAGATGAAAACACTTATTATTATTACATGCCGGCTTTTAAAGAAAAATATAAAAAATATTCTCCTGGTAAAGTTTTGTTACATCAAATTATAAAAGAAATGATAGAAAACAAAAAAATAAGTTTTGATTTTCTAAGGGGATCTGAAGAATATAAATTCAAATATCCTGTTACTGAAAAGAAATTATATTGTTTTTCAAAGAATCAAAATAACTTTAAAAGTAAATCAAAAAAATTATTATTAAATTTAAAAAGAAAATTTTTTAAATGAAAAAAGTTTTAGTTACTATACCTTGTTTGCTATTTGGGGGTACGGAATATCAGACTTTAAATTTAGTTAAAGCATTGAAAGATTTAGGATATGATGTAAAAGTATTATGTTATTTTGAATATGATAATAAAATGGTTGTTTATTTTAAAGAAGCAGGTGCTGATGTTGAATTGATGACAAAAAGTGGTATAAGGCCAAAAAAATTTAGGAAGTTATTTTTTGAGTTGTTTTTTGGATTAAAAAAAACAATTAAAAATTATAATCCAGATATTGTGCATGTGCAGTATATGGCACCTGGGAGTTTAAGTATATTAATATTAAAACTTTTAAAAGTAAGAAACATTATTGCTACAGCGCATGTTCCCGGACATATTTATAAAAGAAAATGGATACCAAAGTTTTTAATAAAATATTTTCTTAAAGCATTTATATGTGTTTCAAAATCATCTGAGGAATCTTTTTTTAATGAAAAAGGTAAAATATTTAATAAAGAAGATTTTAAAAGAGGAAGAAAACATTTTACAATTTATAATTGTATTGAAAAATTACCAAAAAATTGTTTATCAGAAAAGAATGAATTGAATATAGGAATAGTTTCAAGAATTTCTTATGAAAAAGGTATAGATATTTTATTAAAAGCTTTACCTTTTGTAAAAAATTTTCATAAATTAATGATTGTAGGTGATGGTAAAGAATATAAAAAAGAGATATTAGACTTAGCTAATGAATTAAAAATTAATGATAAAATTGTTTGGGCAGGGAAGCAGCCAAGAGAAAAAATTTTTGATTTTTATAAAAAAATGGATGTTGTACTTATTCCTTCCCGTTTTGAAGGATTTGGTCTCAGTGCAATTGAAGCAATGTCGTGTGGAAAAATTGTAATTGCTTCAAATGTAGATGGCTTAAAGGAAATAATTGAAAATGGAATAAACGGATTTTTATTTGAAAAAGAAAATGAAAAAGATCTTGCCAATAAAATTAATTATGTTATAGAAAATTTTGATAAATTAGAAAATATCAGAATAAAAGCAAAAGAAACCGTAAAGAATAAATTTTCTTTTTGCAAGTATAAAAAGAAAATTAATGACTTATATGAAGCTGTTTTAGGAATGAATTAATGGGTTACGTTATCAATTTAGGAATATTATTTATTTTAGTTTTTTATGCGGTGAGGTTATTAAGTTCTAAACCTTCTTATATCCATTTTGAAAATGAAGAAATATTATTAAACGGACCTGAAAAATTTTTATTGTTTACAATAGTTACAGGTATGTTTATGTGCGGTCCATTTTCTGCTATTAGGTTATTAATATGGGAATTATTGGTAATTTTTTCTCTATATTTATATGGAAAAATTATAAAACCAAATGTAATTATTTTTGCTTATTTAGTGTTTTTGTTATGGTTGATTTTAGAATTTGTTAGAACTCCAAGCTATTTTTATGGTTTAAGGGTTTTTGTAAAATATCTATATCCTTTTGTAATAATGTTATTTGCAGCTACATTTATAAGAAATGAAAAATTTATATACATTGCTATGAAATATTTAGTGTATACAGGTTTAATGTTTTCTATATTAATGGGAGGAGTTTTTACAAATATAATTTATTTATGGGTTTTTTATTCTTTTAGCGTTTTTTGGCCAATGTCCACTTTGGGAGATTTTATTGCTATAGTTTCTGCAGCCTCATTTTTATTGTGGTGGAAAACAAGAGAAAAAAAATATTTATTTTTTATTTTATGGTTTCTTTTATCAGAAATATTACAAAGTGTAAGAACATCTTTATTAGCTATAACTATTGTATTAATTATTGGAAGTTTTTTAAAATATAAATTAAAATCACTGCCTTATATTATAGGAAGTATCTTTTTTATTATTGGAGTTATTTTGTATGTTCCATATGTAAAAAATAAAATGTTTTTTAATCCACAAAATATTTATACAATTGAAGATATTATTAAAGCACAAGAAAGTGGACAAATTAATACTAGTATGAGAGAATATATGTGGAATGATTTAATGCATCGGTTTTATGAAAACAATGAACTTTTTGGAAAAGGACTTGGAACCGTTCAGCATTTTATGTATACAAACTTTGTATATGGGGGATTGCATGTTCCTCATAGTGATTATGTTCAGATGTTATGTGATACAGGATTAATAGGATTAATATTATATTTGTTGTTACCTTTTTTATTGATTTTTTATTTGAGAAAATATTTATTCAAACCACCAATAAAAGGAATTATTTTAAGTGCTCAGATGAGTTTTTTGAGTTTTATCGCAGTTTTAATTTCAATGGGGTTTGATAATGTTGTGAATTATAATGTTGCTGCTCATTCTTATCCTTTTATTTTTTTAGGGATACATATGGCATATAGAACAAGGAGAATATATGATTAGTGTAGTAATACCTCTTTATAATAAAGAAAAGTACATAAAAAGAGCAATAGAATCTGTTTTAAATCAGACGTTTCAAAATTTTGAAATTATTGTAGTAAATGATGGATCAACAGATAGAAGCGCAGAAGTAGTTAAAAATATAAAAGATCCAAGAATAAAATTAATCAATCAAAAAAATGCAGGTGTTTCAGCAGCAAGAAACAGAGGAATTCAAGAAGCTAAATATGAGTATATCGCATTTTTGGATGCTGATGATTTTTGGGAAGAAAATTTTCTAGAAACTGTTTGGAATCTAAAAAATAAATATCCTAAGTGTGGGGTTTTTGCAACAAGTTATAAATTTTTATATTCTGATGGAACTGTCGGTTTTCCAATAATTAAAGGATTAAAAGAAAATTTTGAAGGAATAATGTATGATTATTTTAAAACTGCTATTCAATCTGATCCTCCAATATGGACATCAGCTGTGATGGTAAAAAAAGAATGTTTACAAAAAATTGGTGGTTTTCCTTTGGGAATTAAAGCGGGAGAAGATTTACTTACGTGGGCAAGGTTAGCAGTAAATTGTAAGATCGCATATAGTTATAAGTATTTAGCGGTATTTTATAAATTTAAAGTAGGTTTACCGCAAAGAGTACCGGATGAGAAAGATGATGTAGGTATAAAGTTATGGCAATTATATACTGAAACAAATGATAAATATGTAAAACTATATGTTTCAAAATGGTATAAGATTAGATTAAATTTATTTTTAAAAACAGGGAAAGTTAAATTTGCTAGGCAAGCTTTTAAAAAATATTTATTATATAAAAATTATAAATTAGAATGGAAGGATCTTTTATTTATTTTTTTATTAAATATACCTAATATTTTTAATAAGAAAATATATTTCTTTATTGATTATATTAGAAAAATAAAAAGTAAGTGAAATGAATGTAGTAATATTCGTTTATAACAGGCTTGATGAATTAAAAATTAATATAAAAGCTTTGCAAGAAAATATAAATAGTCATTTATTTAATATAATTATTTTTTCAGATGCTCCTAAAAGTGAAAATGATGTTTTAAAAGTCAATAATATAAGAAAATACTTAAAAACAATAAAAGGGTTTAAATCATTAGAGATTATTGAAAGAAGAAATAATTATGGTTTAGCTAGAAATATTATTGAAGGAGTTACAGAAGTTATAAATATTTATAATAAGGCAATAGTTTTAGAAGATGATTTAATAACAAGTAAAAATTTTTTATGTTATATGAAAGAAGCATTGAATTTTTATGAAGAAAAAGAAGAAATATTTTCGATTTCTGGGTATTCTATGCCTTTGAAATCTCTTCAAAATTATTCGTATGATACATATTTATTTTATAGACCTTCTTCTTGGGGATGGGCAACATGGAAAGATAGATGGGGTAATATAGATTGGGAAATTAAGGATTATGAAAATTTTTTTAAAAATAAAAAATTACAAAAAGATTTTAATAAAGGTGGTGTGGATTTAACAAGAATGTTAAAAAATTATTTTGAAGGTAAAAATGATTCATGGGCAATTAGATGGGCATATAATATGTGGAAACAAAAGAAATATTGTATTTATCCAACACAATCAAAAATTCAAAATATAGGCTTTGGAGAAAATGCGACACATTGTAAAGGAGTAAATATTTATAAAACAATATTAGACAATACACATAATTGTAATTTTAATTTTTTAAATGATATTACAATAAACAAAAAAATTGTAAAAGAATTTAGTTATCAATATAGTTATATAAATAAATTTATTAAACGATTTTTAAAGGGATGATATGATTTATTTAATTGATTATAATCAGAATGGGCATCGTCCATTTTATGGAAAATTATATGAGAAATATATTAAAAATAGCAAATATGTTGTTGTAGATAATTTAAAAAATTATTATTTATTATTTAAAAATAAAAAAATATATTTTCTTACAGGAGATGATTATTTTATAAGGACTTTATTAATTGCTTTAATAAGAGGAATTTTTAATAAAAAAACATTTATTAATCATTATCATTTAGATTATTTGTTTAAACAAGATTTAAAAAGTAAAATAAAAAGAAATTTGATTTTTTTTCTAAAAAAGTTTTTTTCTAAAAAAATTATATTAATACATTTTAATGAGAATAAGAAGGATATATTGGATGAAATATATATATATATTCCAGAAATATATTTTGGTTTTAATTTTAATTATGATTTTAATGATAAAAAAATAAAAATTTTTTTTGGAGGAGCTATTTCTAAAAGAAAAGGTTTTAATAAATTAATAGAGGGTATTTATAAATATTATTCGATGAATAAAAGACGAGATTTTGTTTTATATATAGTAGGTAGTATTGATTATAATTTATCAACTGAAATTTCTAAAAAATTGAATTATTTAATAAACAAAAAAGTAATTGTAAGAATAAATGAAAGATTAAATGATTATGAGTTTGATAGTTATATTTTTAATTCAAATTTAATAGTTTTACCATATTTAAAAAGCTTTAATTCAAATAGTGGTATTTTATCTAAAGCAATTTTTTATGAGAAATTAATATTATCTTCTAATCACGGTTATATAGGAGAATTTATAAGAAAATATGATTTAGGAATTTTATTTGATATAGATAATATAGAAGATTTTGTTCATAAATTTGATCAATCTATAAATAATTATTTTATATTAATAAATAAGTTTAAGCCAAATCTGAAAAAAATAAAAAAAATGCATTCATTAGAAACTGTTTTTTCAAAAATTAATGGAATTATTAATGAAAAAGAATAAAATATTATTTATTTTACATTTACCGCCTCCAAATCATGGCGCTTCAAAAGTTGGTGAATTTATCAAAAATTCAAAGATGAACGAAATTGTAAAATGTAGATTTATTCCGATAAAATCATCTGAGAATATTGGAGAAATTGGAAAATTTAATTTCAAAAAAATTTATTATATGATTGAACTTTATTTTAAAACTTTAATAAATATTTTAAAATTTAAACCGAATAAAATTTATTATACTGCTTCAATGGGGAAAATTGCTTTTTTTAGAGATTATTTGGTTACATCTGTAATTAGAATTTATCAAA
>Ga0256838_1001239_pt1 | contig 12613 bp, 13 predicted proteins | sample 4571419metaG_FD_185978 | JGI IMG/M metagenome (GOLD analysis project Ga0256838, IMG submission 185978) | Hydrothermal vent microbial communities from Guaymas Basin, Mexico - 4571-419 | ecosystem: Environmental > Aquatic > Marine > Hydrothermal vents | place: Mexico: Guaymas Basin | collected... | reverse complement strand
TGTTAGAAGGAGATTTCCAATATTGGGACATATTTCGTTATCCATGAGAGCTTTCTTTATTTTGGAAAGAATCAGAATCGATAAAAAGATTAGTTGGTATGAACTTAGAAGAAAACTAAATCGAATATCCGTTGGAAATGCTATAATCACTTTATGTAAAGAAGTTGGGTTATCTTTAATCTAAATATTTAAATTAATTTGTGAAAGTCCTATATAATTTGATTTTTTATAACTTTATAAGTATTATATTCTTTTATATTTTTTTATTTATTTTTTATAGATAGTTTAATAAAAAGTTAAACTTGACAGCTCTCTACTGAAAAGAAAATATACTCATGGTATTATTTGAGTTGGAAGATGTATTCATAAATTTCAATACTTTAAAAAACTTTAAATTTTACTAAGGGAATTGAAGAATAGTTAATTTAATCTATGATAAGTTGGATATAAAAAGAGTTATTGAAAGTAACAAAAATACTTATAGGAAAAACTTGGAATATATTAAATAAATTTAAAAAAATTGTAAAACGGGAGAGTGTTAATTTTGAATATAACTCAAAAAAGTGGGGCAGGAGAGATTACTAAAATTTCTATAAATATGAAGGAGTGGGGTTAGAATGACTAATGCGATGAAGATTATTGAAATGTTGAGGATTATTGATAATAGGGCAAAATTTATGGGTATTAAATTGAATATGATGAAAAATTTATTAGAAAAATATAAAGATAATAAGGAATTGTTAAAAGAAGTTTTAAAATTGACAGAAGGAACACGGCTACATGAGCTTATATTGGAGGCATATCCTCCTCTTGAAGAGTTAAAAAGAGAAATGAATAAAGAGGAGTATAAAATTAAAATTACTTTGAATATTTCTAAAAGTAATGAAAAAGAAAAAAAAGAATTTTGCACTTTTGAAGGTTTTGTATCACTTATTGCATATATAAAGGAGTATTTAAGAAAATATTATTTAGGAAATACTGTAAAAAGAATATTTTATGATATTGGGAAAGATTATGCAATTAAATTGGGGATTAATACTTATGAAGATATGATTGAGTTTATGAAAGAAGAGCTTGGAGAAACAATTATTGATAAGTCGGAACCTTTAACAGTTATAGTTAAAGATAATAAAGAATGTAAAAACTGTAAAGCGTCGGAACCAATATGCTATTTAACAGCAGGATTTATAGCTGGATGTTTAGAAAATATGGCTAATAGGAAGTATATTGTAGAGGTTACAGAGGAAAAATGTCAAGCTGTTGGAGACCCATATTGTCTATTTACTACAAAAAAATCAATAAGGTTAGAGTAATTGTATTTATGTTTTTTATTATTTTTATTTTTTAATGTTTAGTCTTCTTTCCACATTACAGCAAAGTCCTTCAATGCTCTTTTTACTCTATCTATATTTCCTTCAATAATTACCTTATCTTTCTCGTCACTGTATTCAAATATAACTCCATGCCACTCTCCTAAATCGCTTAATCTTTCAATCTGTATTTCTTTTTGTAGTTTCACTCTTATTGATTCTACTTTACCTCTTTTTTTAACTTCTTTATTATAATTGCTTTTACTTAATGGGAATTTAACATTTAGTTCTCCTCTAACTGCTTTAATCATCTTATTTAAATATTTTTCAGTTAGTTCAGTATCACACAAACTAAACAATTGAGATTGTATAAAGTTTAACTCTTTTTCAACATTTGCTAATACATCTATTGAGGCATGAGGGTCTAAAATGTAATAGGAAAGGAGGGCATTGGATAATCTAAGCTTTTCAAAAACAATCTCAGGAACTTTAATTCCTCTATTAACCAGCTCAGACGATAACTCAGATAATACAACCCACTGTTTATCTAAGTTTCTCGCATCCTTCATTTCCTTAACCTCTCAATATATCTTTTTAGAACTTGCTCACTATCATAATTAATTCTAACACTCATCTTCTTAAACTCTTCCTTCAATTTTTCTATATCTGTATCTTTATCTATAAAAAATACTTGATAGCTTGTTGTTGAGTTTATATTAAATATGGCTACTTTATCGTTATCTTTCAACTCTCTGTTTTCTATAGCTGCTCTAACTTTAACAAAGTTTTCCATTTCACTATTTAATGCTTCTTTAACGGTTAATATTGATATTAAAGTGGCAACAAATTCAACATCTTTATTCATAGTACCCCTCAAAATTTAAATTATTTCTATTCTTCTTTAAATTTAATCTCTTCCTCTGGCAATATATAAAATACATAATTTTCTCTCTTAGCCGGAACTTCTTTTAAGAACAATACAATCCCATTAACAGGAGTATTTACAAAACTTATATCTCCCTTTCTACTTTGTAATGCTGCTATTCTATGCCCTTCTAAGATTCTACAACCAAAATCTACAATCGGATAAACCTTATAACCCTCAGCAGGAACTTCCAATAATCTTGTTCCCTTTTTAATGTAAGTTATTTGCTTAACTCCCCCAACTTCATACTCTATGAGCATATCTCTCGTTACTTGCCCCATTAATACATAGTTATCAAAATCATCGTATATAACTTGATACAAAACCTTTCCATCTCCGCTATACTCCTCATCTTTATCTAAAAACTTTATTACTTTTCCATTATTTTCAATAACTACTTTCCTACCCTCATGCTTCTCAGCATTTTCAACATATAACCTTGGAATTTTCATATTGTCCACCTTAATAAACTCTACTCATTATAAAATCAGCTAAGTCCTCTAAGACCTTCCTCCTATCTTTATCAAATATCTTTAAATAGTCCTTAGCTTCTTCAGTTTTTTGTTTCATAAGGTCTTTGGCATATTCAATTGATGGTTTTAATATTTCAATTGCTTCCTTAATCTCTTCATCCCCAATATTTTTATTTCCTAAGATTTCTAATAACCTTTTCTTTTTCCCCTCATCCAATGTTTTTAAAGCGTGAATAACAATTATTGTCTTTTTACCCTCTCTTATATCACTTCCAACTGGCTTACCAATTTTATTTTTGTCTCCAATTAAATCTAAAACATCATCTTGTATTTGAAATGTCAGCCCTATTCTTTTTGCATATTCTTTTAATGCCTCCCTCTCCTCTTCATTACAATCTGCCATTACTGCCCCAATCTCTACAGATGCCTCCAACAAAGCTCCTGTTTTTTTTCTAATCATCTCTAAGTATTCTTCCATTGTTGGATAATAGGATTCAAATTCCATGTCCATTGCCTGCCCTTCGCAAACTTCAACACATGCCTTTGATAAAATTTTTAAAACTTCATGTGCCTTTTTGTTATCTTTTATTCTTGAAACTGCCTCAAATGCTTTGGCATATAATAAATCCCCAGCTAAGATAGCCATTGGTTCCCCATAAACAACATGGACTGTTGGCTTTCCTCTCCTCTTATCATCGTTGTCCATAATGTCATCGTGTATTAGTGTATAGTTATGAATTAGCTCAACAGCAGCAGCTGCTGGTAAGACCTCTTCGATATTATCTTTTTTTAACATGTATGTTATAACTGTTAGATAGGGTCTAATTCTTTTTCCTCCAGCAAATAGAAGATGCTTTGATGCGTTATATAACTTATCATCTCTATCTACATAGGTCCTTAGTTCTTCATCAATTTTTTGTAAAATATTTTTATCAAAGAGCATAATTCCACCTCTTTTTAAATAATTCTTTCAAAGCTCAGACACTGCCCATTCCTCAACAGATGAACATCTTCTCCCAATCTATATCCCTCTTCCTCAGCCAATTTTGTATATTCAGCGGTTAAGTTAAAGTCACCATGTGATGGAATGATATGCTCAGGATTTAACCATCTCAACATGTCTCTATGGTCTTCTTTTGCGGCATGCCCTGAAACATGGGCTCCTTTAAATATTCTAACTCCTAACAACTTTAACCTTGATTCAAGCATGTATCTTTGGGCGGCATTCATTGGATTTGGAATCGGGTCTGCTGAAAACACAACACAGTCATATTTTTCAAACTTATATGGCGTTTTGTTTGTTGCCATTCTTGATAACACAGCCCCTTCTTCCCCTTGGTGTCCTGTGGCTATTATTAAATATTTCTCTTTACCCTCTTTGACTATATTCTTTAATGCCATCTCTATTGAACTTGGGTCTCCGTAAATCCTTAAATCTTCTGGAAATTTGACCAATCCAATATCTTGGGCTATTCCACAGTATCTCATCATACTTCTTCCTAATAAAATAGGAGTTCTCCCCATTTTTTCAGCTATATCTGTGATTGATTTTATTCTTGCAATATGGGAGGAGAATGTTGTTACAATAACCCCATTTTTGTCATTATCTGCCGCTAATAAATCATTTTTTAATAAACCAGAGGCAATAATTTCTGGCGGTGTTTTGCCTTCGTGGTTTATTCTTGTTGTCTCAGATATAAAGCAGAGAACTCCATTTTTACCAACTTTTTTTATTGCTCTATAATCTGGTCTCTCACCAACAACTGGGAAGTTGTCAAATTTAAAGTCGTTACCATAAACTATTGCCCCATAAGGGGTATGTAAAACAGGTAAAACAGCATCTGGAATACTGTGGGTTATTCTAATAAATTCCAACGTTATGTTTGGAGTCAGGTCTATAGATTCCCCAGCATTTAAAACAATTAATGGATTTCTGACGTCGAATTTTTTCTCACTTAAAATTTCTCTTTTAACTAATTCAATTGTATATGGTGTTCCAATGATTGGGGCGTTGTATCTGTGGGCTAATTTAGGAACTGCCCCAATATGGTCCAAATGCCCATGAGATAAAACAATGGCTTTGACCTCTCCTTCAATATTTTTCATAACTGTATCGTTTGGGATTATGCCCTTTTCAATTAACTCCAAGCTATGAAGTTTTGATATGTCTGTATCTTCATGAATTAAAACCCTATCCAATCTAACTCCCATATCTAATATTATTATCTCCCCATCTACATTAACTGCTGTCATATTTCTTCCAACTTCTTCATAACCTCCAATGGCAATAATCTCCAATTTCACACTCTCACTTCCTCACTGTTTTTAATTTAAACATTTGTTTAATTTAACTAAATATTTAAATTTACAGAATTCTATTTAAGGTAAAAAATAATTTAACAATACAACTACCAATAAATAACAATGCTAACATTACAACCTTTGGGAAATCCATTCTTTTAAAGTTCCTTTAACAATGTAGGGGGTTTTTTTAAGTTCTTCAATATTTTCAGCTCCAACTAAGAACATTGCTATTTTCAACTCTTTTATGTAGTTTTCCAGAATTTTAACAACTTCCTCCCAACCCTTTAAACTTGCTTTTAATATGGGTAGAGCAACGGCACAACAATCACAACCAATTGCCATGCATTTAGCTATATCTAACCCACTTCTTATACCTCCAGAACCAATGATTATGCCATCATAAACACTTTTTACCTCAAATATTGATGCAGCAGTTGGAATACCCCAATTAGCAAATTTTTCAAGTAGATTTTTTATTTTTTCATCTTTAACCCTGTATATTTCAACTTTTGCCCATGAAGTGCCTCCACTTCCTTGAACATCAATTGCATCAAAGCCAATATCTTTTAACATTAAAGCATCTTCCTTTGAAAAACCCTCTCCTACCTGTTTAGCAATAAATGGGATATTTTTATAGCTTTTTTTGTAATTTGAAATAACTTCTTTAAGCTTATAGACGTTTTTAAAGTTTAAATCACCTTCTGGCTGTATAATCTCTTGTAATGGGTTGAAATGTATGGCAATGGCATTGGCGTCTATCATTTCAACTGCCTTATCTATAACCTCCTCATCCCAACCATCAACAATGAAATTAACTGCCCCTAAGTTACCTATAACTAAATTGTTTGTATAATCTCTAACAACGCTATAGGTATCTATTAAATTGTTATTGACTATTCCAGCCCTTTGAGAGCCAACACCCATTCCTAAGCCAAGTTCTTCAACTGCCTTAGCAATGTTTTTATTTATCTCTCTTGCTTTACTATGTCCCCCAGTCATACCAGAAACGATTATAGGGGCAGATAACTTTTTTCCAAATAATTTTATTTCTGTTTCTATATCATTAAAATTTATTCCACATGTTCCTTTGTGTATTAGCTCAATATCCTCCAATAGTGTCGTTTTTTCATATTCAACGTTACAATAACTACATAAAAATATATGTTCTAATTTCCTAACTTCTATTTCATTTCTATTATTAACCATAATTTCACCAAATACTATATAAACATTTGTGTCCTGTGTAAAATTTTTAATTAACAGATTGAAAATAGTATTTAAAAAACTTTGGTTTAGCTTTATTAAAAATCATTAAAAATCTAAAAGAGCAAAAATAATAATATAAAAAAAGTTAAATTTAATTTTTTATTCTATCCCCAGTTTCTTTAAAACTGGGTCGACTGAAATTGCATGGACGCTAACAGCTAAGTCCTCTGGTTTCATTCCAAATGCCAAACCTAATAACTGGCTTAAATGTAAAACTGGCAAGTTGTATTCTTCCCCAAACTTCTCTTTTATCTCTACTTGTCCTCTATCAAACTGTAAGTGACAGAATGGACAGACATTTACGGTGCAATCAGCTCCTGCTTCAAGCATGTTTCTTATTTTTTCTCTTGTCATGTCCAACGCTGTTTCTAAGAATCTTGCTCTAACTCCTCCTCCTGCTCCACAGCACATTAAGTAATCTTTATAGATAACTGGCTTAGCCCCTGTTGCAGAAACTATATCTTCTAATAATCTTGGTCTTTCTGGTGAATCTAAATGCTTAACATCACTTGGTTTTAAGAAGTGGCATCCATAGTGAATAGCGACATTTAAATTATTTAAAGGTTTTACGACTTTCTCTCTTATTTTCTCTGCTCCAATGTCTTTATAAATTAATTCAGCAAAGTGTCTGACTTTAACAGTTCCCTTGTATTGCTTACCAATTTTATCCAATTTTTCATTTACAAAGTCCAATGCTTCTTTATTCTCATGCAATATGTGAGCCGCTTCATATAGAGAACCGTAACAACCGTTACAGACAGTTACAATATCTAATCCCATCTCCTCTGCAATGCATAAGTTTCTTGCCGCCAATGTGAGCCATGTTTTTTGGTCGAATGAACCAAAGACCCCGGGAGCTGGACAACATGAAGCCCCTGGCATGTATTCTAACTCAACGCCTAACTCTCCCATAACAATTTTTGTTGCTTTCTCAATTCCTGGATATCTATGTGGCATTATACAACCCAAAAAAAATGCATATTTCATTTTATCACCAGATTTAATTTTTGGCGTTTTATGTAATTTTATATGCCTATTTTTCATCATTTACCTTATTTCACTTATTTTTGTTAAATTGGATTTATTTTTTATTGTTTTTCTTTTAAGTCCATTTTTTCCCAATCAAATCCTATTAACTCATCAAATTTGAGTTCTTTAATTAATGTCCTAACCTCTTCTAAGTCCTTCTCACTAAATTGAGCTGTTGGTGATTTTGCAGGTAAGCCAAGTTTTCCCCTTAGTTCAACGATTTGTTTGTTTGCAGGAACTGCGTGTCCAAATCTTAAAACATAAGATGCGGTTTTTCTATGTGCTAATGCCATGTTTCCTTTTTTTGTGGCGAGGTTTCTTAAAGTTTTTATTATCTCTGTTATCTTTACATCTCTTGGGCATCTTTCATAACATGTATAGCAGGTTGTGCAATACCAAATATCATCACTATCTAAAACATCATCTAATCCAAATAAAACCTTTCTTAAAACTTTTCTTGTTCTGTAAGCTGTTCTTCTTCCACTTGGACAGCTACCTGTGCATGTTCCACATTGATAGCATGCTTTTATTGACCTTACTACTGCTTCACCTAAGACCAGTTTTCCTTCTTCAATAACCTCATTTACAAGGTTTTTATTTAGTTCTTCTGTTCTTATCACTGCCATATTATCACCTCACATTATGGTTGGGCAATATTATATATATAGTTAGAAACATCGAATGTTAGTATTGGACAGTTGTATAATATCCCCCCATATAAATGAGGTTTAATAAATAGGGGTAAAAAAATAAAGAATAAAGATAAGAATGATAAAAGTAGCTATTCTAAGGTAGGGATTTCTATTAATTTTAAAATTTCTTTAAATAAAATTAAAGGGGATTTTATGAGGATTACAATTTACAGCCCACACGTTTATACTTATGGTGCTATGCTTGTTGGTGGAGTTTTAAAACATAAGGGTTATAATGTTCATTTAGTTAGGAAATTAGATAAAACACTATTTTTAAAGTCAGATGTTGTTATATTTAGTTTATATTCAACTTTACATATATTAGATAAAGATATTAGGGAAATGGTAGATTTTATAAAAAAAGTTAGGAAAAATAAAACAAAAGTTTATATTGCTGGATGTGTTTCAGCTTATCCAGAGATTATTTTAAATGAATTAAATGTTGATGGAGTTATAGTTGGAGAGGGGGAAATAACAACTCCAAAGATTATTGAAGGAGATGATGAGGGATTAGCTTATAAAAATGGGGATGAGATTGTTATTAATTATCCAAAAGAAAAACCTGACTTGAATCATCCTCCCCCCTTAATACCAAGAGATATTGGGCAACAGTCAATTAGGGGAGCTAACGTTTATATTGAAACACATAGGGGTTGTTTGGGCAATTGCACATTTTGTCAAGTTCCAAAGTTTTTTGGTAAGAATATTAGGAGTAGGGAGGTTGAGGATGTTGTTGAGGAAGTTAAGGCATTTAAAAGAGCTGGGGCTAAGAGGATAGCAATAAGTGGTGGAACTGGGAGCTTATATGCCTTCAAAAAATCAGTAAATAGAGATAAGTTTTTTGAGCTTTTGGAAAAGATATCTGGGATTGTTGGTAAAAATAACTTGTCTGTTCCAGATATGAGGGTTGATTATGTTGATGAGGACATATTGGAGGCAATAAAAAATTACACTATTGGATGGGTATTTTATGGAATTGAGAGTGGAAGTGATAAAATTCTAAGGGATATGAAGAAAGGAACTAATAGGGAAAAAAACTTAGATGCCATAAAATTGGCTAAGGATTGTGGGGTTAAAGTAGCTGGGAGCTTTATAGTTGCATATCCAACAGAGACGGAGAAGGATTATCTATTAACAAAGGATTTTATTGTAGATGCTGAGTTGGATGATGTTTTTGTTTCTATTGCTGAGCCAATTCCAACAACGGAGTTGTGTAATTTAGTTCTATCTATACCTAAGGAAGAGAATTTATTATATAAAATGCATGAGAGGGAGTATAAAAGGTTTGGGTTGAGTGAGGCAGAGGCGAGATGTTTTGATTTATTGATTCATGCTGAGATGTGGAAATCTACTCCAAGACCTTTAACTCCTCAACTCTATAATTTATATTTAAATGAGGCAAGAATGCAGGGGAAAGATATAAGAGCTATAACTGATTTATTGTTTAAGTATAGGGATTTATTATTAAATAAAGAAAATTTTAGGTGATAGAATGTGCATATTTTGCAAAATAATTAATGGAGAGATTCCTGCAAAGGTTGTTTATGAAGATGAGCATGTTTTAGCTTTCTTGGATATAAATCCAAGAAATAAAGGGCATACTTTGGTTGTTCCTAAAAAGCATTATGAGAGATTTGATGAAATGCCTGATGAGGAGCTATGCAACTTTATAAAAGGAGTTAAAAAGACGGTTGAGGTTTTAAAAAAGTTAGGTTTTGATGGTTACAATATAGTTAATAACAACGGCAGAGTTGCTGGGCAAGAAGTTAATCATGTCCATTTCCACATAATTCCAAGATATGAGGGAGATGGAGAGGTTGTTAAATTTGGAGAAGTTAAAAAAATTGATTTAGATGAGGTTTTAAAAGAGATTAAGGAATAATATAAAAATTAATTTATTATTTTTTGGAGATAATTTCCAATTAAGCTCTAACTATTGCCATTATCACCGAATACTTCTAAAATTAATTTTAATTTTTAAATTTCCATTCTCATATCTTTCTATTATTATTAACTATTTTATCATAAATTTTTAAAATTTGTCGTGTTATAATCACATTTAAAACTTTTTTAATGTTTGATTATCCAATGTAGGTTTTAACAACTTTTTCTTCATCTAAATCTACCAGTGCAGAGACCACTTTGTCTTTGGAATGCCACGTAACGCTAAATAAAACCTTTGGCATGTAAAATTTTTTGGAAGTTTGAGGGAGTATTCTTTTAACTGTAACATAACCCTCAGCGTTTTTGTATATTTCTTCGTTTTTTAGAGCAATATTAATACATTTTTCTTTCACTTGTCTTGGAAGTGCTTCAAGTGAGTAGGATTTTAATATAAGTGTGCCATTTTTATAAATGAATACGTATGTATCTTCTCCATCTAAATCCTTTGAGGTTGCACGCACTACAATCTCATTGTTTATTTTTGAAATGTTTATATTGTCATATTTATATCCATCAAAAGGAATTAAATATTCTTCTAACTTGTTAATATCTTTGTTATCTAAAATTTTTTTGCTTTCGCTGTTGTTAAAAGCATTTGGGTTCTCTGAATTCAAACATCCTGATATAAAAATTAAAAAAATAGATAAAGAGATAAAAATAAATTTTATCTTTATTTTCATTATTATCACTCTTTACTGTTCTATTCCAATCTCTACGTTAAAAGATTCACAATTTGGAAGAATTTTAACTTTCCAAACTCCATTAACTGGATTTTTTATAATGTATTCCTCTGTTTTTGAATATGCTCCTATGTTATATATTCCCTCGGAATCCGTCTCCCATGGTGGTAGTTTCCAATTTGAAACATACACGTTGAAGTTTTCGGTTATTTTTTTAGGTTTTATATTTAAAATCCCTTTTGGAGATTCTATAATAACATTTGCACTAATGTTTTTGATTTTACTACTATATCTCCAAGAGTATGAGCTTGCTTTTATTTTTATGGTTAATTTACTCGCATTATTTATTAAAATTTCCCTTATAAATGGTTCTTTTGGCTTATTGTAAACCCTTAAATGTATATCAATGTTTTGTTGATACTCATCTAATCCTGGGTCGTCTATGCCTAAGTTAATACTTCCATAAATAACTCCTTTTGCGTCATCTGGGACTTTTATTTTAATTTTAACAACCTTTTCTGATTTTGGAGGAATAACTTTTGGTGATTCAATTTCAATCATATCTTTGCTAAGTAAAATACCTGGTTTTTCATCCCAATACTCTAAATCTTGACTGTTAATCTTTGGATTTATTGAAAAAGTTTTGTTTCCAATATTTTTTATTGTTATATTATAGGTTATAGTTTTTCCAGGTTCAACATCATCGTAGATATATTTTGGATAAATATAGACGCTTGGAGGAATCCAAACTTCCAAGGAAAGCATAAATGAATTTGCATACATTGGCATACCATAGGGCATCTGAATTTTATCATCTGTGAATGCAATCATTCCAGAGTAAAGTCCTTTTTCTGCATCTTTTGGAACTTTAATTGTTATTTTTACAGTTTCTGATGAATTTGGCTTTAATATAAAGTTAGTTTTATCAAATGAAATCCAACTTTCGTCTATTTCATTTTCTGAGTAAGGAAGTGTTATAACTTTTGGAGTTATTTTAACATCTTTATCATTTTTATTTTTGAGTTTGACAGTTATAGTTTCAGAATCCCCTGGTTGTAATCTTATGTATTTGAATTTTGGAATAATTGATATTTTCGTCACATTTCCATAATCGTCGTAGGATATTGAATGTTTTGGACTGATATCTATTTTTGAAACAAAACCGCCACCAAAAACCATATTAATTCCCAATATAATCAATATTAAAGCTAAAACCTTTTTCATAATATCCCCGAGTTGTATAGAGTTAACCATTTACCATGACTCCGCCCTATAAAGGGCATCATCGCCCAACTAAAATACTCAAAATTATTGGATAGCCGTTAAAACAACTTTACTTTTATAAAGTTATATTTACCAATTATTTGATGATTTTATTTTTAATTACCAATATATAAACCCTATGTAATACTAATTTTTATATATAAATTAAATGATAAATAAAAAACCAAAATAGATTAAAAATAATTGGGCAAATAAGATTATTCTACAATTTCTCCTCTCAACCCAAAAGTTTTGGCATCAGTAATTTTTACCTTTCTAAATTCTCCTATCTCCCCCCCTTCAAATTTAACAACTTTAAAGTTGTCAGTATACCCCTTCCCTTTCTCTAAAACTAAAACCCTCATGGTCTTTCCAACATATTTTTTGTTGTTTAAATAACTTAATTCTCTCCTCAATTTATCTAAAATCTCACTCCTTCTTTTCCTAATTTTTGTATCAACCTGCTTCATCTTTGCCGCTTCTGTTCCTTTCCTTTGGGAATATTTAGCTCCATGAATATAATCTGGCTTTAACTCTTTCAAAACCTCTAAGGTATTTTGAAACTGCTCCTCTGTTTCTCCTGGAAATCCAACGATTATATCAGTTGTAAAGCAAAGGTCTTTAACTTTTCTTTTAAATTCATTTACAATGTCTTTAAATTCATCTACTGTATAACCTCTCTTCATTTTCTTTAAAATTTCGTCATCTCCACTCTGCAAAGGTAAAT
>Ga0256838_1001237_pt1 | contig 12621 bp, 12 predicted proteins | sample 4571419metaG_FD_185978 | JGI IMG/M metagenome (GOLD analysis project Ga0256838, IMG submission 185978) | Hydrothermal vent microbial communities from Guaymas Basin, Mexico - 4571-419 | ecosystem: Environmental > Aquatic > Marine > Hydrothermal vents | place: Mexico: Guaymas Basin | collected... | reverse complement strand
CGCGGGCCCACCGGGCGCCGTCGGGAAGCGAGCCGCTATGGTCCGGCTCCATGTGGTGGACGACGATGTAGCGGAGCCTGTCCGGCGACGTGAGCTCCTCGAGCGTGTCAAGCAGGAGGCCCGCGTAGGGCCGCTTCCATGTATCGAAGAGCACGTCCCCGCTGCTGGTGCGGAGCAGGTACGCGTTGTACGTTATCCCCTCCGGTATCTCCCAGAGAGCCTCAAAGAACCGGACGTAGCGGTCCTCGACCCGGAGCAGCCAGAGCCCCCGGGCAATCTCCTCTACACGCACGCCAGCCAAGGAAGAGACACCCGCCTGGGGAGAAGAGGAACCCCAGGCGGGTGCCCCGAAAACGGTTAGGAGGGAGGCGCCGCCCCTCCGCGGCGCCCCCCTAGCCGAGGTCCCTGCCGAGGACAGTGTACTCTACGAGGGTCGGGTGGTAGCCGGGCGGCAACACATCCACGGACGCGTAGCGCTGCGTGTACTTCTCAACATAGAGCTCGATGTAGTGGCCCGTGTGGCCGCTTTTTAGCCTCAACTTGAACATCGTTTTTGCCGCGTGGGCGTCCGCGTAAGCGATGCTGGTTAAGGTGCTGGCCAGCTCTGGCAGCAGGGCGTACGCGGGAGGCACTATGGCCGATACTGCGCTCCACAGCGCGATGTTGCCGCAGTAGGCTAGGAACGCCGCAAGCGTATTGCTGTAGCTCTCCTCGATTGTGAAGCTATCTAGGAGCATGTAGTCATGGAAGTTGTCGTACACCAACATGTACTTCGTGTAGGTGCTGGGCGTTATGAAGCTCCCGGTCTCCGTGGCCTGTTGAAGCATATAGTTAAGCGCCTCCCTCATATCGGGGGTTATCGTGTCTGTTGGCTGCATCCTGCTGTATTCGAACCGGTAGTAGTGTATCGGCACAGCATCCACGAGCGGCAGGAACATCCAATAATCCTGCCCGTTCCGTTCAACCTCTTTGGCGTAAAGTAGTACGACGATACCGTCGTGGAGGTACACGTCATCCATAGGTGTATAGATTGCCTCTTCGTCGGGTGTCTTAGTCAGCTCGACGATGACACCCTCCCCGTTCATGTAGAGGTTGGTCCTCGATACCGGCCACACTATTACGCCCAGGAACGATAAGCCAGCTTCAACCGAGTCATAGATGCCGCTCATGAACATCGCCTCTATCTCTGGAAGATCAATAGTGTTGCATGTTGGACATGCTGCCTTGACGACGAGGAGCGGGGCGCGGTCAAAGTGGCGTAGCACGGCGCCGTAGGGGTAGGTGTCGCGCCACGCTAGCCCCGGCACGGTGTAGTCTAGGAGCGCGTTTATGAAGTCGGTCATCGTGGCCACACCGTACACCGCCTCCTGGCCCTGGCTAGTCCTCCAGTGGACCAGGTGGTACCACCGGGCCGCTGCCCGTAGCGCGGTGGCAAAGCTGTAGTACTTTGGCACAAGCAGCGCGTAGCTGTAGCGATTAGCGAATATCCCCCATGCCTGCCGGGCGAGCTGTGGCGCTGTCCGCGGCCAGTACCAGTTGTTGACCACGCGCTTTAGCCATAGCCTGGGCGGGTTATCCCTGCTGCTGTAGAGCTCCTCGTTGACTAGCATTAGCCGGGTGCCTACCGGCAGGGTGCCTCCCGCTGGCTGCAGGCTGCGCCTGGTGTCTCCGAGTATCTCCCGCAGCTTCGGCTGCAGCAGCTTGTCCAGCACGTTGCCCACGGGTATGCATGGTGTGAAGAGGTCACTGGGCATCTCCAGGGACCCGGCCCGGAGGAGCTGGAGCGGGTCATGCACCGCAGCGTCCCAGGCCTCCCGAGCGGCGCCCATCCTCCGGTAGAGGTATTGGAGGGTGTCAAGGGTCGCCGCGGAGAGGCAGAGGCGGCCCTCCCTGTCGTAGAGGTACAGGTTGACGTGCACTGTGGCCAGCGCTACAGAGCCGCTGTTTGGGGCCTTGGCCGCGGCGAGGAGGCTCTTGACCGGGAGCGCTATGTCGACGCCGCCGTGGCCCTGGGCGAGGTCTAGGTAGACGGTCTTCTCCACCGTCCCGGCTGGGGAGGCCGCGATGACCTGGGCGAAGCCGGCCACGTAGCCCTCCTTGGCGGCCCAGTCGAGGGGCACGTGTACAGTGAGCGTTGAGGGGGTGTGGAGCAGCCAGGCGGCGCCGGCGGCGAGGAGCGCAGCCGCCACCACTAGGACGGGTATCGGGGGGCGGGGCCTCACCCTGGCCTCACCGCCTAGAGAGAGAAAACAGCCGTACTTACCGGGAACACCGTCACGGCATGGAGGGTTCCTCGGAGGGCGGGGGCCCCGGGTGGCGCACCCTCTGGGGGAGGGGGCTAGCCTGTGGGGTACTCGGCTGCCGGCTCTAGGCCCCGCCGGGTCACCCTGTAGACGCGGTGCTCTAAGGCCTCCATTGTGGCGTCTATGCCTTTCTCCCTGGCGAGGTCGCGGATTGTGGAGGAGGTGTAGCCGGCGGCCTCCTCTGCGGCGAAGCCTATGGGCTCGTAGTAGGCCCGGCGGGCCTCGTCTAGGCCGGGTGCGTAGCCGGCTGCTATGTAGAGCCCGGGCTCCGCGCCGCGCCCCGTGTCGCGGGCCGCGAGGAGGGCGACGTCGTAGCCGCTCTTGGCGAGCCGGTACCCCTCCGCGAGGGCCTGGGCCGCGTCGGCCCCCTGGGCTAGCCTCCGGGCGAGCCAGAGGAGCAGGAGGTTGCTGTCCGTGTAGGCGCCGGGCTCCAGGCCCAGCTCCCGGGCGAGGGGCTCCTTCCTCACGCCGCCGTTGTGGGCCAGGTAGAGGAGCAGCTGTCCGCCCGGCGCAGCGGCGGCCGCGACATAGGGGTGGGCGTTGAGGCTGCCCCTGGGCTCGCTCCTCCCCGCCCTCCTGACGTGGAACACGAGGAACGCCTCCTCGGCGTTGGCGAGGACCCCGCGGAGCCTCTCCGCGGCTCCCCGGGCAGCCTCTAGGTTGGACCTGCAGGCCTCCTCCTCGCCCAGCCCCCCGTCGAGCGCATCATAGCGCTCATGGATGAGCCTCCAGGCCGCCTCGCCCCGGCCGCGGATGGCGAGCACCAGGCCGTAGCCGTGGCAGTGCCGGTCCTCGCCCCCAGTCACCGCCCGGAGGTAGGGGTCGCCGCGGGCCGCCTCAGCGGCGAGAACAGCCAGCTCCCCGAGCAGCCGGGCCCCCCGGGGCCCCCACGCGTAGCCGGCCACGAGCCTACACACGCCGTGGACACCACCGGCCAGCCCCCACGGGGCGGCTCCTAAAAGGTGTAACCAGATAAGCCTTCACCCATTGAAACCGCCTTCACAATCCCCGCGTGGTGCTCCCAGGGGACACGGGGCCCCGCAGAGAGGGCCCCCGAGAGGCTCCGGTGGGGAAAGGGGGTGAGCATAGGCCGTGAGGCCCAAGTCCCTGAAGGCTAGGCTCGTGAGGCTCCTCGCAAGCCCCCACACCGCGGCCCTAGCCGCCCTGGCGGTAGCACTAGCCGTGAGGCACGTGCCGATCCCCAGGGACCTCGGGCTCCTGGCAAGGGAGATACCCATACCGAGGGACATGGGCCTCTACTAGGCAGCCCCCCAGGGGGCAGCGCGAAGGGCTCCCCCCTCTGGCCCTGTTTTTCCTCCCCCCGCCTCCCCGCGGCGGGGCCCCACTGCACCAAGAGGCGATGTATACATAATACACGTCCCCTCCCTCGCCGCGGTGGGGGCTGGGATGTGGCGGCCATACCGGGGGCCTGGGTATTAGGCCCTCCCTGCTTTTGAGCTGCTTGCCGTAGCCCCGGTCTGCCTTGGCTACGTGGTTCTCGACTTAGTCGGAGAGGAACGCCACCACCTGTAGCGTCGCCTGGGCGTTCTCCTTGGCAGCCGCTAACCCGGACACCCCATACGGGTGTTAAAGTAGCCGGCTTGTTCGGGCAGCTCCTTATCACCCCTGCCGCCAACAGAACCCCCCACCGGAACAAGGACACACAATGAGCCCACGGCATGCACGAGGCCAGGGAAGCCACGGCGCCGAACAGGCACCCGCCTAACATACAGCCTATAGTACGGTCAGCCCCTCCGAGAGGAGGGCCCCGGAGGCGAGGCCTAGGGATGCCCCTGGTGGTGGCGAGGAACAGCCTAGACCTCGAGGCCCTCACATGCAGCCAGGGCCCCACAGTGGTCGCCTTCCTGGACCCAGAGTGCCCAATCTGCATGCAGTACATCCACGTCTTCCGCGCAGCCGCCAAGGCCTCCAGGAACACGGTGTTCGTCGAGGCCTGGCTCCCCAGGGTGGCCGACTACGCCCTCAGCAGCGGCATAGCCTACGCGCCGCTCACCGTCGTCTACTCCAGGTGCAGGCCCCTGGCAGGCATCCCCGGCGCCCTCACCCTCGAGGACCTAAGGCTCCTCCTCGAGCGTGTCGTCCCTGAGCTTCTCTCTGCAGACAGCGGCGAGGACAGCGGAGAAGCCGAGGAACCCGGAGAGGGCGAAGACCACCCATAGGGGCCAGGGCTCGGCGCCGCGCACCAGGCGCGCCGCCACGGCAGCCCAGGCCAGGCTAGCCCCGTAGGCCTCCAGGCCGCAGAGGAGGCACCCGCACCCACCCGCCGCCTTGACGAGCATAGCCAGGGAGGCGCCCAGCGCGGCGCCGGCGGCTGCCGCGTATGCGTTGAGCGCTGCGGGGCCGGGCGACGGGGGGAGCAGCAGCTCGCCGATGACGGAGAATGTGGGGAGCACCACGTAGGGGAGCCACACGGGCCCCGTAGCCAGGAGGCACGGATCGCATGCCCTGGGCGCCCTCCCCGGCCTCCCCCGTGCGAGCCGGGATGCGGCGAGGTAGGCAGCGCTCGACGCGGAGAGGGAGAAGAGCGTCACCACCGCGGGGTCCATGTCGCCGCCCACGTTAAGGAAGACTAGGGGCGCCGTGGACCAGACCGCTACCAGCCCGCCGCGCAGACCCAGCCCGAGCATCGAGGCCCTCCAGGCTACCGCCACCCCGTGGAGCAGCGGCGGCGCGAGGAGAACCCAGTCCGCACCCCCCGGGCCAAGGAGCGTGAACAAGACCCAGGCGGCGGCAAGGGAGGCCACGGTGGCGTAGAGGAGCCACGCCTGGGAAGCCACGAGAAGGAGGCATAGCGTGGAGCTGCCGGCAGCGCGCGGCAAGATACGGGCCCGCCCCGGTACAGAACATCCACGTAGGCCAGCCTGTTAACCGTTTATGGCAGCGCCCTCCCCTGGCCCTGCCGGGAGAGTGGCGGGGTGCAGGTCAGCGTGGCCGAGGCTCCCCGCATCACGGTGTACATCCACCCTACCTGCGCGGCGAGCTACGAGGCCGTGAAGAGGCTCGCGGCGGAAGGCCTCCTAGACAGGGTGAGGCTCGTCTCCACTGCGGCGCCGGGCCCGGTGCTCCGCGGCGCGGTGTGGAGCGTCCCCTGGGTCCTCGTCCGGGGGGAGCCGGCGGCGACCGACCCCGTGGACCCGGGGGAGGTGGTGGAGATAGCCGCGGGGACCTGGCAGCGCCGCATCGTCGACCCCGTGGAGGCGTTCATGTCGACCGTGCTGCACAGTGCCTACGCGGCGGCGGTCGCCTACCTGCATGGGGGTCTTGGCCCGGTGCTGGACGAGGCGCTCGCCTCTGCTGCGGCGAGGAGCCCGCTGAGCGGCGTGGAGCCCCGCAGCGTCCTGGAGGCCGTCCGGGAGAGGATGGAGGAGCTCTACCGCGGCTGGGAGGACGCGCTGATGAGGGCGCTGGGGATATCCTTCGTCCGCGAGACGTGGTGGGCCACGGGGGGCAGCCTTTCGAGGGACCAGTTGAGGGAGATGGCTACGCCGGAGACCGTGGGAGCCTGGCTCCTGGCTAAGGCGAGCATAGGCCGCGGCGGGCTCCCCGCCAGGCCCCTCCCGCCGAGGGAGAGGCTCGAGAAGCTGGCGGGGTTCGTGGCTAGGGGCGCGGCGGGCCTGGTCTCGAAGATAAGGAGGGAGCAGGAGAGGATACTCGGGGACGAGGAGTACTGGATGCTCCTCGAGAAACACGTGGAGGGCTAAAAGGAGGCCGGGTGGGGGCTACTGGCTCCCCTGGGTGGCCTCCTCTAGGGCGCGGCGGGCCTCGCCGAGGGCCCGCTCGGCCTCGCCCATCTTCTCCGCGGCCCTCTTGGCGGCATCCTCGAGCCTGGCGAGGCGCTCGCGGAGCTCGGTGTTTTCGTTGCGCAGCTTCTCGGCCTCCTCGCGTAGCCTCCTTAGCTCCTCTTCAAGGCTCCGCACCTGCTCCTGCAGCTTCTTCAGCTCCTCCTCGGCCTCGGGGCTCACTATTGGCACAGCGAGCTTCAGCTCACCCCTGACGAGCATCTCGTAGGTCTCCCTTACCAGCTTGCCGGCCTTTGTCTCGCCCCTGAGGTGCCTCCTTATCGTGGCCTCGGTGCGGCCGAGCTCCTCCGCTATCTGGCGCACCGTGTAGCCGGCCTTCTCCATCGCGAGCGCAGCGGCCGCCACTGCGAGGCTGTCGACCCAGGTCAGGAACTCCTCCTTGCTGAGCGCCGCCTGGAGCACGTCGGGGCGGAACATAGTACCTATTATCAGCATGGCCTCTAGCTGTTTTATCTCCCTCTTGCTGACAGGCTTGACCGGCACCTCTACCGGCACAGTGACCTCGCGCAGCTTCAGCTCCTGGAGCGCGGTCTTCTCCTGCTGCTCCGCCACACCCGTTCACCCCAGCCAGAAACAGTAAGACAACAAGGTTCTACAAAAAGCCAACGCGGCAAAAGATAGCCCGAGACAGAAACACAGCAGTGATACCTCCCCAACCATTCTCGGAGGAGGGTGTACGCCACTGGACAGGCCCTATGACCCCAATAAGGCACAGCACGATAGACGAGGGCCGTTATCGGCTCCGGGAGGGGCAAGGAGCTGGAGAGTTTCGGACCTTGTGCCTCTACAGGGGTTCCTCTGCGGCCATCTCGACTACTTCCGCTAGACGCCGTGCCAGGTGATGGAGAAGCCTCTTAGCCTCAAAGGGCAGCGCCTCTATATCCTCACGGTTAAGCGCTTCAAGCTCCACGATTTCAACGCCCACTATGCGGCCTTTTCGGTCGAGCTTTGCAAGCACGTTCTGGGTTAGCTCTTGAGTCTCCACAGGCTCGCTGCTTTCAAGCCATATGTCGAGACTTACATTGCCGTCCTCGAGTCGCCATACGTCTAGCCTCGCTCTCTCCCGTTCCCTGGCTTCGGCCAAACCGGGTCGCCCCTGGGAGGTTTCCTCGTAGGATAGGCTGTTAGAATAAAGCCACTGCCGGGGACCCCCTGCGGGTACTTGACTATTACCGCTATGTCTGGCCCCTCCGGGCTGCAACGGTAGAAGACGTAGACCCTGCTGTCCCGTCTGCTGCGGGCCACTATGCAGGGCCTCTCAAGTGCAAGGACTATTGCACGGCATGGGTCTGAGAAGGTGACTTCAAGCTCTGGATGCTTATGTAGTATCCTTTGCCAGTGTTTTGCCACGCTCACTCTGCCCAGGAGTGTTTCTGTTTCGCTTGGGCAACCGCTCTCTTTGTCCACCTCTAGCCCCTATAGCATCCTTTTCGGTAGCACACAGGGAGCGTCACTATATAAGGCGTGAGGCGTGATACCTGCTCAGCTCTGACCTAAAGCGCAGCTAGGACATAGTCGCGGAGTTTGTAGCGGGGTTCCACCCGTTTCCAGGTAGTACCGAGCCCGGGTTCTTGGCGTGTAAGATGCAACTATTCATCTTTGGCTGCTCCGACCTCCTCCCTGGGGCTATGAGGAGCTTCAGGCCACCGACCGCAAAGCGGGGATGGGGAGAAGGATGCGGGTTTCCCGCCGAGCCCCTGTCCCCCCTTGGGGGCTAGCTAGTTTCCCCATTATCCTGCATGGTTGACGTGAATTCTCTAAATCCGGTGGCCCACTGTTTTGTGGGAGGGGGGTGGGTCAGAGGCATTGCTGCGGGTCATGCTCCTCGCCGTAGCGCTCCTCCTTGTAGCCGTCTCCGTGCCTGCCGCGGCGCTGTCTAAGGATGAGGGCATCTACAGCCACCCACCCCCCGAGGGGGTAGAGATAGGGGACATAGTGTTCGGCCACAGCGGCGGCCTCGTGGACCTCCTCCTGCCCGGGTTCTGGACCCACGTGGGCATGGCGGGCTACGACCCGGAAAGGGGCTGGCTCGTCGCAGAGGCGCTGCCGGGCGAGGGCGTTGTGTTGACGCCGCTGCCCGAGTTCCTTGAGAGATACGATACCGTGGCGTTGGCTCATGTGGCTGCGCCCCTAGAGGTGAGGATGGCCGCGGCGGGGTTCGCGGTGCAGCAGCTGGGCAAGCCCTACGACTACAACTACCTCTGGAAGGAGGTCTACGGGCCGAGCTACTACTGCTCCGAGCTAGCCTGGGCCGCCTACATGGCCACCGGGGGCCCGGACCTGGACGCGAACCCGGGCTGGAGCTGGGCCTACGGCTACGCCGTGGCCCCCCAGGAGGTCTACGATGACGCCGACACGGTGGTCTACTACCTTGACGCGGCGGGCTAGGCCCCGGGCAGCTCCCCCACCAGCTCCTCGGCTGAGGGCTCCCTGCCCACCAGCCGGCGCAGCTTCCTAACGATCAGCTCGTAGACCGGCTCGCCCTCGCGGAGGAGCTTATAGCTCAGCGGGGGGTTCCAGCCGGGGACTACGCGGCGTATCTCCTCGAGGGTCACCCTCCTGGGGTAGAGGACCGGCTCGACAACCTCCAGGGCCATGGCCTTGTCGGCGCCGCGTATGTAGCGCCAGGCGTCTCCCCCCACGCCGCTGTCGCGCTCCTCCATCACCTGGCGCCACACCTGGTCCGCTGTGCCCCTTATCACGCGGCCAACCCGGAACTCGCCGACAATGGCCCTCACGTTGCCCGACGCGTAGACAACCATGACGGCGCCCTCGGGTATGCTCCCGGCGACGCCCCTGCGGAGCTCGAACCGCTTCACGCCACGGAATATCTGGAACGCGTAGACGGGTCTGATAGAGATGAGGTATATCGGTGCGCCCTCCACGCTCAGCGCGGGCGGCGCCTCCGGCCTCCTCCGCTGCCTAGCCAACCCAGCAGCACCCTGAGAAAAGGGCAACACCACAGCCCAACATAAAGCCATGGATGGGAGTTTGTCTCTCGCTGCTGGCCCTAGGGGCAAACGCGGGCAGAGCCGCAGTGTAAATTAGTCTGCCAGACCAATCTACCTGCCTGGAGCCAGGCCCCCGGCCAGTAGTGTCCATAACTTGTTGCACGGTGGTGTTGCGTTGAAGGCAGTCGCGCAGCGAGCTTCCTCTGCCCTGGCGGCGGCTCTCCGCCGCGTCTTTGGGCCCCGGCCTCTCAGGTGGGCTGTGTGGCTCGCCGCGGCACGGCCCAGTAAGCGGGTGAAGAGGCTGAGCGACGGCAACGAACGCATCTACTACACGTGGCGCCTGGTGGTGCCGAGCCATGTGGCTGGGGAACTAGGCCTAGACCCCGAAGGCGACGACGAGTACCTCATAGTCCTGGCCGCCAAGCCCCGCTGGTACCACCTCCTAGACCCCCGAGAACTGCCGGAGCACTGGGGGAGCCTCCCAGACTACGCTAGGGCCGAGGCCTGCCTAGCCGGCCTAGCCCCCAGGGAGCTTTGCAAGGGCCTCAGCTATGCCGTCGTCGTAGGCCCAGAAGAGGAGCTGCGCCGCCACGGCCTCGAACCCGGCACCACTAACCACGTCAACAGAATTGCCGAGAAGGGCGGTGACTCCGGAAGCCCTGCCTGACGTGGGGTTGCCGCGGGGCCGCTGAACGTAAAACCTATTACGGAAATCATAATGCTCGGCTTAGGCCTCGTGACAGCTATGAAGCCCTCCCCCGATGACATAGTCGCAGTTCTCTGCGCAATTTACTGGAAATGCCGGAAGGGGAGGGCGGTGACCGAGTGCCACCTACCGCCCGAGTTTATACAGCGTGTCAGCCGGCTTCCCGGCGATCGGTTCCGTACAGCACTTCGGGCCATGACGGGTCGGCGGGCTGCACGCATACTCCGTGTACACGTTGCGAACATGGCTGGACACGACATAGCGAACGAGATACCTGATGAGCCCCTCCTCTACGAGAAGCCTCATGGAGGTAAGCCCAGCTACGGGCTTACCCGCATAGGCGCGATGATAGCAGTAATTACATGTAGCGGGGACTAGCCCGCCAGCCCCGAGCCCTTCGAGGTATTCTTTTTCCGTTTCATACCTTCCTCGTTCGCTAACATCTTGGCCCGGAGGGCTCTCAGCCCCGAGGACCCGGGTCCCCGGTAGGGTGTCACCGGGGTTGCACGGTTCTGGTTCTTGGTGCGGGGTTGTGTGGCTGTATGGGTGTTACGGGGACCTAGCCTATAGGGTGCGGTTATGCCTCCGGCTGGTACTAGGTGTGGCGGGATCCCGCGGCGTCTCCCCAGCCTGACGGGCGGGGATGCTGGCAGTCTGGACGAGTATCTGCCTCCGCTTCCTTCGCGGCAGAGGGTCTACCAGCAGCTCTTCGAGGCCCTCGGGGAGATGGAGGCTAGCCAGGACCCGGTTCTGCTGCTCCTGGTCGCCGAGTGGGGTGAGGGGAAGACAAGCATCTACTACGCGAAGATAAGGCCCTGGCTCGAGAAGAGGGGCTGGCGCGGCATCGAGGCTCGGGCTGCGACCGTGGCCGCGCATCTGGAGTCGCTCCGGGGCCGGGCAGAGAAGAGCCCGGGTCTGCGGCTTCTCGCCGCTGTGCTTGCGGCGGGCTTGGAGCAGCTCGGCCTGCTCCAGCGCTATGGTGCACCCTCCGGGGCGGAGAGCCTCCGGGGCTACGTGGAGAGGGTGCTTCGCGACCTCGTCCCCGGAGAGGGCTCCCTGGTCGTATTCATTGACGAGCTTGAGGACCTCGTGGCGGGGGCGGGCGAGGAGGCGCTGGGGGAGCTGGCGAACGGGCTCGTGGGGATACTGAACGGGGAGGTGGAGCTGGTCTCCTCCCGGTGCCTGGAGGAGCGGAGCGAGGGCTGCCTCTCGGGCAGGCTCCACCTTGTCGCGAGCCTCACGCCGCCCGCCTACAGCAGGCTAATGGGGCTCCGTGACTTCGCCACTGTGGCGGCCAGGCTGCGGAGGAGGATACGGTCGGTCTGGATAAGGCCCCTGCCGCGGCGTGAGGCGCTCGCGGTGCTCGAGAGCCTGGCACGGTACAGCCTAGGCACGGGCCTCGACGGGCTCCTAGAGGACCATGGCCTCGGGAACGCGGTCGTGTCGGGGACGCTGGGCAACATGGGGGCCCTGGTGTCGGCTTTCCGGTATCTCGTCTCCTGGGCCCGTGGCCGGGGCGGCTGCGGCGACGCGGTGAAGATCCTCGACGCCGTGGAGCTCCTCGAGGCCCTCCAGGGGCTCATGCTGAGCGTTGGCGGCACGGAGCTGCCCGCGCTCAACACGGAGGCCTACGGCAGGCTCCGGGAGGGCTGGCTGGCCAGAGCCAGGCTCAGCGGCCTAGACGGGGGGATGGCGTCCCGGCTCCTCGACGAGCTCGTGGCTAGGGGCGCGGCGGGCCTCGAGGAGCTCACGGCGGCAACGGGTGCCCGGGAGCAGGTCATCGAGGCCGCCGTGGGCGAGATGAACATCTATGCCGAGAGGAGCTGGTTGCGCCGCGAGCTGGGGGTGAGGCGCCTCGTCTACCGAGTCGGCCTCGCCGCGAGCGTGGAGGATGCGTTCAAGCTGCTCCGCGCCGCGGAGCCGGAGATAGTGAGGACGCTTCCCCAGCTCCGGGGCGACGACCGCACCGGGAGGCCTCTGGAGGAGCTGCTCGACAGCCTCGTCTACAGCGACCCCACAGGGAGGCAGGTCGTCGCCGTACCCCTCGAGCAGGGTGACGCCGCCGACCTGGTGGCGGATGCTTCCCCGGTAGAGCTGGGCCGGGGGGAGGCGGAGCGGCTGGCTCAGATGCTCTGGGAGAACGTGTTCCAGAAGCTGGCCCCCGCTGCCGCTACCCGGGGCCTCCTGCTCTCGCCCAGGGTGCAGCGCCTGGTCTACGTCTCCCCCGAGCTTGGCTACCTTGACTTCATCGTGGACCGCGTGGAGAGACTCCAGGTGGTCAGGAGGGTCTACTCTGCCGCCGGCCCACAGCACCTCCTCGTCGGCGCGGTGGCGGCGCTCGCCGCTGTGGGGCTGGTAGAGGAGCCGCCGGCGCCGCAGGGAGACTCCGCCGCCAGGCTGGTAGCCAGGCTCCCCAGCGGCGGGACGGCGAGGGTCCTCGTGGTGGCTGTGCCGGGCCAGGTGACGCTCGAGGAGGCGCGCCGCGTGGAGGGCCTCGTGTCGGCAGCACTGCTCTCCGGGTGGAGGCCACATGCCGTCCTCCTCGTCCACCACGGCGGCGTCGAGCCCAGGGCGAGGGCCGTCCTGGAGAACCTCGAGGCCAAGCTCTTCATGAGGATAGTGCCGGTGGGGCTGCAGAGCCTGGTGTCCCGCGTCAGGCTTCAGGCGGTGGGGGTGAAGCTCCTCGAGGCCGCAGGGGGCCTCGAGGAGGCGCTCCGTGAGGCGGTGGAGCTGCCTGGGAGCAGGGAGCTGGTGGAGGAGAGGGGCTTCGACCCCCTCCGTTTGCCCCAGGTGCTCCGGGAGCTGGCGGAGGAGCTGGATGCGAGGAACAGGCTGCGGAG
>Ga0256838_1001236_pt1 | contig 12623 bp, 17 predicted proteins | sample 4571419metaG_FD_185978 | JGI IMG/M metagenome (GOLD analysis project Ga0256838, IMG submission 185978) | Hydrothermal vent microbial communities from Guaymas Basin, Mexico - 4571-419 | ecosystem: Environmental > Aquatic > Marine > Hydrothermal vents | place: Mexico: Guaymas Basin | collected... | reverse complement strand
GATTTGTACTCTGCACTATATACTTTTCTTTTCTTGCTCATCTTATACCCCTTATATTATGTTCTTATTTTACACTTTTATAATTAAATTATTTTTTTGTTGGTTCTTTTTATGGGGTACATTATATCCCTTACTACATCAAAAAATTACTTTTAAACTACTCTCCTTTGCTTTTTTCTTTTATGCTGAATGGTTACAACTTTTTAGCTATCTCCATATTTCTTTCTAATTTACCCTCTTCTCTACCTTTTTCTATACCCTCTTTTCTACCCTTTTCAAGCCCCTCTCTTTTAGCCTTTTCTATGCTATTCTTTTGGATAAACAAAAACTCTTCTCTTTTTTCTTAAATTTCTAGTTCGTCTTTGCTTAGGGATGCTGTGTTGGCTATCTCAAAGGCTTTTTTGAGGTTTTTGTCTTGTAATCTTGGTACTACATTTAAGTCTCTTGCATTTTTGATAAAGTAAATCCATTTATCTTCTATATTTTCGCACTCTTCAAAGCTTTTATCAAATTTGGGTAATTCTATAAATACGAGTTCTATATCATCAGAATATTTTGTAAAGTTTTCTTTTTCAAAGAGTTTATAACTTGATTTTACTTTTTTTGGTTTCAAACATTTTGAAGTTTACGATGGTAAGGGCGATGACTGGGTTTAAAAGGGTATATTTATCTCCACATTCTAATTGATTGGCGTAGTTTTTGGCTGTGTTATATAAAATTCTACTTTCAAAACCATCATGGTTTATGATTTGCATTTCTATGATAACTTTTGTTTTATTTTTAAGGGTGGCTTTTACATCTACAGAGGTATCTTTCATCCCTTTTAGTTTGGGTACATTATAGGGGTCTTCGATAGTTAGATTTCTATACTAGAGTCTAGTTCGAGGGTAGCGTTTAGGAAGCTAAGTAGTATATCTTTGGAGTCTTCTGAACCAAAAACTTTTTTGAATGCGTAGTCTGTTTTTATATTTAAGAATCTCATGCGTTTTTCTTTTTTACTTATTATAGCATAATCTAAACTTAGAAAAAATTATTCACATATTTTTTATTTGTTATCCCATTTTCAATAAAAACACTTATTTACTTATTATCGCTAATACAACGTACATTTGCACTACCACTAAAATTGATACTATCTCCAGGGTTTCCATCAAATTGTTCTGCACCTACTTTTGTCTTTACATACCCATCACTTGTAATATCAGCTAAACAGCCACTAAATAGTTGTGTTGGGACATTTCCTTGTATATTCATCTTGGCATGAAAATATTGTGCTTCGGCTGAAGTAGGGAGTCTCCAATGAGTTATATCAGCATAATTAAGTGTATTACAGTGTTCTATGGCATCCTCTCTACTACTATGTGACAAACCACCATTTTGCCATATTTCATTGGTTTGGGTGTTTGTGGCTGTTCCTTTTTGGCTATCAATGACAAATGCTAGAGGAATAACAACAGGCATAACAACAGGTACAATAACTATTAAATCATCTACAACAATAGGTACCATCTTTGTCAAAGCCTCTTCTGAAGCATACATGGTATTTCCAAAATACAGTATAGTGACTATAGTCATCATTAAAAAATGTTTCATATTTACCCCTTTAAAAATCTAAAATAATCTACTTAATATTAAATATTCTATCATAATATCGCTTCTATTAAAGCAAAATTTAAAATTATTTTCAGTCATCATCAAAAATTTTATATGTTAGGTATTGAATATACCCTCGGTAAAATAAAAAATATAGGGGTCGAGTGATAATGATAAATAGAAGAAACTTCTCTTGACTTTTTGACTTAATCTACACTATGCTATAATCTTATAACTCAAATAAAAGCAGACTTATGAATCTTATCCAAATCGCTCAAGAGACATTTCAGATTGAAGCTGAGGCATTGATAGAGGCTTCTAAACGTTTAGATGGTCATTTTCTTGATGCTATCGAAGTGATTTTGAAGACGAAGGGGAAGCTTATCATTACAGGAGTAGGCAAATCTGGCTTAGTAGGAGCAAAGATGGCTGCTACGTTTGCTAGTACTGGGACATCGAGCTTTTTCTTGCACCCTACTGAGGCACTTCATGGAGATTTGGGTATGATAGACAAAGCCGATACCCTTTTGGCTATTAGTTCGAGTGGAGAAAGTGAAGAGCTTACTAAAATTTTGCCTCATATTGAGCGTTTTGATATTCCTTTGATTGCTTTAACTGGCGATAAAGACTCTTCTTTGGCTCAGTATGCTGATGTGGTATTGGATATTTCTGTAGAGAAAGAGGCTTGTCCTTTGGGCATAGCCCCTACTACCTCAACCACACTTACGATGGCACTAGGCGATGCTTTGGCTGTGGCATTGATGCAACAAAGAGGATTTAAAAAAGAAGATTTTGCTTCTTTTCATCCAGGAGGGGCGTTGGGGAAGAAACTTTTTGTGCGTATCAAAGATTTGATGCGTACAAAAAACTTGCCTTTGATACAAAAAGAGACCTTACTCAAAGAGGCTATTGTCGTCATGAGTCAAGGCAAATTGGGGCATATCTTGATTGTCGATGAGCAAGAAAAGTTTATCGCCCTTTTGAGTGATGGTGATTTGAGACGTGCATTGATGCTAGACGATTTTAACCTAAATCAACCTGCCATACTGTATGCCAATCAAGCACCCAAAAGCTATACAAATACCGAACTCTTGGCTTCTGAAGCACTAGAGATACTAGAAGAGGGTAGAATACAACTTTTACCTATTTGTACCCATGACCAGCACATCATCGGGGTACTTCACATACATGATTTAATTAACGCAGGGATAAAAAGTAACTAATGAGACTCAATAAATATATATCACACAACACAAAGTATTCACGTCGTGAAGCAGACAAACTTATAGAAGCAGGAGAAGTCACGCTCAATAAGACTACCATCAAAGAGTTTGGCTATGAGGTAGAAGAAGATGACCGTGTCTTCGTGAGAGGGAAGGCTATCAAAATCAATACAGAATTGACCATTATTGTCTATAACAAACCCAAAGGGGTATTGGTCACCAAAAAAGATGACCGTGGACGTGCCACAATCTACCATAAACTAGCAGGTAAATATAGACACTTTACCCCTGTAGGTAGGCTAGACTATGCCTCGGAGGGTCTTTTGCTTCTCACCGATGATGTCAATGTGGCTACGGCTCTCATGGAGAGTGGATTAGACCGTACTTACAACCTAAAGATAGACAAACCTATCAGCAAAGAGATGATTGATGCGATGAAAGAGGGGCTAGTCCTTGATGATGCTCGTGCAGGAGCGCATGAAAAATCTAAGATTTATGCCATGGAATTTGCTCCATTTACACATTTTGAAGTCCGAAGTGAGGGAGAGCATTTTAGTAAAATACGTGTGACGATTGCTGAGGGAAAAAATAGAGAGCTAAGACGCTTTTTTGCTCACTTTGATGCGAAGGTACTAGACTTAAAACGTATCTCTTTTGGAGGGATAGAACTCAATAATCTACCAGAAAACAAAACACGTTATTTTTCACGTAGAGAGTATGACGATGTGCATAAGTTTATGAAAAGACGCAAAGCCAATAGAGAAGCCGATGTCAAAAATGAACGCAATTCCCAAAAGCAAGAGAGAGAAAACACACGTGTCAAAGAGCAAAAAGAGCGATATATGAAAAACAAACAAGAAAAAAAGTTTAAATATAAAGATTAAATAATGGTCAATTTGGCACTTAAATATCGTCCTAAAACACTAGAGAACATCATCGGACAAAGACACCTTCTTCGCCCAAGTGCTGTCTTGCGTACACTCATCAACAAAGATGCCCTCTCACATACCTTTTTGTATGGGCCTACAGGCTGTGGTAAGACCACCCTCGCTAGGGTCATAGCCGATATTTTAGCACGTCCTTTTTATGAGATGAATGCCACTACATTAAAGATAGAAGACCTTAGGAAAATACTTAAGTCTTATACCCATGCCCTACAAAAACCTCTTATTTTTATCGATGAGATACATCGGTTGAGTAAGAACCAACAAGAAGTCTTACTTCCTTTTATGGAAAATGATGATGCCCTTATTATTGGGGCTTCTACTCAAAATCCTTATTTTTCACTGACCTCTGCCATGCGTTCACGCGCACATCTGTTTGAACTCCAAAGTGTTTCACATAAAGAGCTAAAAGCCTATGTAGAGAAGATACTTTTACTTGAAAATCTACACATAGAAGAAGATGCCAAAGAGTATCTGGTCTTTTCAAGTGCTGGAGATGTACGGGCGATGCTCAATCTACTACAGAGTGCTTCTGTCATTCACAGTCCTATCACGTTGGACACGCTCAAACAGATACGTCCTCATGCTATGCTCACAGGGTCTAGTGAGAGTGAAAGCCACTATGACCTTACCTCTGCTATGATAAAGAGCATTCGAGGCTCTGACATTGATGCGAGTATCTATTATCTAGCGAGGCTCATTGATGGGGGAGAACCTGCACCCTTTATCGCTAGACGTTTGGCAATACTCGCAAGTGAAGATATAGGCAATGCCAATCCCCCTGCCCTCAACCTAGCCTCGTCTACACTCAATATCGTCAAACATATAGGCTACCCTGAAGCACGTATCTCTTTGTCTCAATTGGTCATCTACCTAGCCTCATCACCCAAATCAAACACAGCATACCTAGCGATAAACAAAGCCCTAACAGCGATTAAAGAGGGAGAGGTACATCCTGTTCCTAGCTATCTCAAAGGCAATGCAAAAGCGTATCTCTATCCCCATGACTTTCAAGGATGGGTCAAACAGAGGTATCTACACACACCTCTTTTCTTCTACCAGACCCAACAGATAGGATTTGAAAAGACCCTTTGGCAATGGCATGAGAAGATAACGACAAGGTAAAGAAGGTACACCATGAACAGACATAACAATATCATCATAGGTGCAGGGGCATCTGGGCTTATCTCTGCTATCACACAAGCAAGAGCAGGTAAAAAAGTACTTGTACTAGAACAAAACCATAAAATAGGCAAAAAAATCCTCGTCTCTGGCAATGGTCAGTGCAATATAGGAAACAAAGTTATTCACATCAGCCGTTTTCATTCACAAAACCCTGCTTTTGTAGAAAAAGTACTTCAAGGCTACGGCTTCAAAGAGATAGAAAAGTTTTTCACATCCATAGGACTGGTACTCATAGAGGGAAAAGAGGGCAAAATGTTTCCTATGTCTCTACAAGCTTCTACCGTGGTAGCACTTTTGGAGTATGAAGCCCATAAATATGGGGTAGAGATACTTTGTGACTGTACAGTCACCCACATCTCTAAAGAGGGAAAGACTTTTTCACTCCAAACCACACAAGGTATCAAGAGATGTGAACAACTCCTTATCGCTTCGGGTTCTCCTGCTTCTCCACAGCTAGGGGGGTCTAACTCTGGCTATGCCTTTGCTACCAAGATGGGACACACACTCATCCCACGTCACCCTGCTTTGGTACAGCTTTGTTCGGATGAACACTGGGTCAAAGAAGCCTCTGGGGTCAAAGTAGCCAGTGTCGTCACACTCTATGCCAATGGTCAAACTATCTTAGAAAAAAAGGGAGATATACTTTTTACCAATTATGGTATCAGTGGTCTAGCCATCTTAGATTTGAGCCGTGAGGTTAGCACACGACTCGCTACCTTTGACTACTGCGAACTTAGCCTAGACCTCCTGCCTACTTTTAGCAAAGAGAAACTCACGAACCTACTCCTCAATAGGATTCAAAAGCAAAGCAATAAACCCCTAAGCCTATGGCTTCAAGGTATCTTACACAAAAAACTTATTCACATCATCATCGCACAATCCAAAACCAAAGTCAAAGTAGAAAAAGAACTCAATAGAAAAGAGATTAATAAACTTATTCACAGTATCAAAAATATCAAACTAAGTATCAGTGATACAAGAGGATTTAAAAGTGCTGAAATCGCCACAGGAGGGATAGACACCAAAGAGATAGACCCCCAAACCATGGAATCTAAGATTGTCCCAAATCTGTACTTCGCAGGAGAGATACTAGACGTAGATGGAGACAGAGGAGGCTTTAACTTTCATTTTGCATGGGTTAGTGGTCTTAGGGTAGGTTTGTAACCCACCACATAAGGAAATATATATTACAGTCACACTTTCGCCGTAAGGGCTAAAGAAGTTATTACTAAACCCTCTTACTCAAAAGCCCCTCTTGTAAAAGTATTTTTATCAAAGATTGGTACGGTACATCCATACTGTTTGCTTTGACCTTTAACGCATCTAACATATCGACAGGAAGACGAATAGAAATGCTCTTAGTAGTCTTTTTTAAATTTGGGAAACGTACTGCTTTTACTTTTGACATATCAAAATACTCTAAAGTATCATTCTTTTCCCAGAACTCTCGTTCTTCATTCTCATTTTTAAAGGTAGGGATTGTTTTTGTTATTTTCATAAAAGTTTTTCTCCTTCTTTGTCATCTCTCTTGCCGATATTACACGTATAAAACCATCTCTTACAGTAAAGACAACCATAATCTTGTTATTATTATTGTCTCGCCCAAAAGCAACACATCGACACTCATCATAAGAGTGTGAAAAATCTTCAACGATTAAAAGTGGCTCGTTAAAAAAGACCTCTTCTATGCGTTTATAATTTAATCCATGTTTTTTCTCATTTTTATATACATTGCCATTATCCCAATTAAAACCAGTCAATGACTCTGCATCTAAACAATCAAATTCCATATTTTGCCTTTTGTATATGTACATTATATACATTTAATCTGAAAAATAGCATAAAACCTATTTATCTTCATCTTTATCACGTTATATAGAGAAGTCTATAATCTAAAGAGGATTATCGTTATCACTTGACACTTTAATTTAGTGATTTACTCCTTATAGTTTAAGCTCATGTATGCTCTTTTAATGGAATATCAATAATTATTGCTCATTTGTGTTCCAATAACGGATATAAAAGTATTAAAAGCACACTTTATCTTTAAGGCTTATACTGTAAATTCTACCTAAAAGGCAAAAATATACCAAACTATAAGATTTTCAACTAAATAGTCATTATTAATAGACACTTTTTTTGTCCATATAACGACTATTTCAAGGGTATTTACGTTAAAATGGGGTTGAATAAATAGTTGCTCTGAACGCTACGCATTCAGAGCAACGGGGCGTGGGCTGAACGCCCTCTAGTCGTCTGATGCCTAGCATCAGACAACAAGTGGGAGAAGCAATCACCCAATGAAAAAGTAAACTTTCTCATCGGATGTTGCTTACCCACGCCCCGTTGTACATAAGCTAAAGTTAATGATTTTTTGATTAAAGAAACTAAAAATAATAAAAAAAGTATATACTGTCACTATATAAAAAAATTAATAGGAAATAAATAATATGTCTACAAAGAATCAATCAAAAAGATTAACAAATCAACATAAAGAATCGCAAGGTGTAGTTGGTATATTTGGAGATGAAGCTAAATCTCATGATGTATCAGTTGGAAACATATCACATTCTATAATTGAACAGCTTAAAAAAGAATTTCCTAAATTGACTTTTAAATATAGAAAAAGTATAAAGAAAGACGAAATAAATGAAGCATTGCAGAAAATAGATGCAGAATTGGGACAAACACTTTTTGTGTCAAATTCAAGCATTAAACCAGATGGTGGAATAATTGAAGTAAAAGATGATAATGGTAACTGGAGAGTTGTATTGGTATCCGAAGCTAAGCATCAAGGAAAAGATATTGAAAATATCAAAGAAGGGAAATTAGTTGGTACGAATAACAATCAAGATTTAATGGCTGCTGGCAATGCAATAGAAAGGTCACATAAAAATATATCAGAAATTGCTAATTTGATGCTCTCTGAATCTTATTTTCCTTACATTTTATTTCTTGAAGGGTCAAATTTTCTAACAGAGACTATCTCAATTAAAAGACCTGATGGAAGGATAGTAAAGCTTGATTATAATTCGGGAATGTTAAATAGATTAGACAGGTTGACTTCTGCAAACTATGGCATGCCAATTAATACTAATTTATGTAAAAATAAATTTGTTGCTCATAAAGATAAAACAATTATGCTCCAAGCAGCTTCAATATATACACAAGGAGATGGGAAAAAATGGGATGATAGTAAAATGTTTGACATAATGCTTGATATTTCTAAATCATCTCTCAAAGCATTAGGAAGTGAAATATTTAACCAAATTACTGATACTGAACAATAGAAATTAACAATGACAAGAAAAGTACAGCACTCTTTACTAGGAAAAGCAAAAAAAAATAAAAATGATGAATTTTATACACAACTTTCAGATATAGAAAGTGAATTGCAATATTATAAAAGTCATTTTAAGGATAAAATAGTCTTTTGTAATTGTGATGATCCTCGAACTAGTAATTTCTTTAAATATTTTGCATCAAATTTTAAAGAATTAGGTATTAAAAAATTAATAACTGCTTGCTATAGAGAACAAGAAATAAATTTGTTTAATAATAAAGAAGTTGAAAATGGCTTTTTCTTTGAATATACAGGTGTGGAAGATGAAAATAATATTGTTTATTTTCAAGGTGATGGTGATTTTCGAAGTAATGAAAGTATTGAACTATTGATGCAATCTGACATTATAGTTACTAATCCTCCATTTTCATTATTCAGGGAGTATGTGGCTCAATTAATTAAACATGATAAAAAATTCTTAATAATTGGTAATATTAATGCTATCACTTATAAAGAAATTTTTAAATTGATTCATAAAAATAAAACATGGTTAGGAATAAAACTTGGGCGAGGTATTTCAGGCTTTATTGTTCCTGAACACTATGAACTTTATGGTACAGAAACTAAAATTGATAGTCAGGGGAATAGAATAATTTCTCCAAACAATTGTTTATGGTTGACTAATTTAGACATCTTCAAGCGACACGAAGATATTGCACTCACAAAAAAATATTATGGAAATGAAATTGAATACCCCCACTATGATAACTATGATGGTATTAATGTTAATAAAACAAAAGACATACCATTAGACTATAAAGGATTTATGGGTGTACCAATAACATTTTTACATAAATTCAATCCCGACCAGTTTGAAATAATTAAATTCAGAAAAGGGAATGATGAAAAAGATTTATCAATAAAGGGGAAATGTCCATATTTTAGAATTTTAATCAGAAATAAACGACTACAAAATAAATTTTCAGATAAAAAAGTATTAATAAAAAACAATGGATTATTAAGTATTGAACAGACACGAAATGTACAACAAAACATAGGAAGTCAATAAATTACCTAGCGGAAATTTATGCTTCTATTCGACCGTTATGAATATTAGACTACAAAAACTATTGAAATAAAGGGAAAAAAATGTATGACTACATTAGTATTAGAGCAAATGAAAATTTTTCAAAGAAAATTACTGTTGAAAAATTTGTAACTTTAATTGAAAATAACCTTAATAACTTAAAAAAAGAAAGTCAAGCTTCATTTAGTCTCATCCTTGATAATTTTATAATTATAATTCAGGGGATACTCGCAACTTCTAACGGTTCTTATAGTTTTTATAGTGATTCTGAGTTTACAGAAATAAACTTAATTGAAATAGATATTCCACAAGGAGCAGAGAGTATATTTCATACTGAAATATTGAATCTTGCAATAAATATTGCATCTTTGTTAGCTTGGGAAGTCCATGACCATGAAACAGAAAAAGTACTGTATCCAAAAAACACATAACAAGTACTTGGAGAGAAATATGAACCCTAGTGGGATTCATGTTTCTCAAGACAATCGTTATGTCATAGTATCAATTATAATCTAAATAATATAGGATAAATATGTTTTCAAAATATAAAAAATTTATACAACAACATATATCACTAAATTTTATAGAATGGAATATTGTAAAATCAAAGTTAAAAATAGAATATTATAAAAAAGGTGATATTATTCATAATATTGATAATATTTGTACTAAACTTATGTTTATTAATAGTGGATTGGCAAGAGGATATATTATAGATGAAAATGGCAAAGACCATACTTGGAGTATCTATTTTAATGATAAAAACTCACATATGACCAATTTATTTGTAGTAGATTATGAAAGTTTTTTAAATCAAACTAAATCAAAACTTTGTATTGATGTTATAGAAGATTGTGAAGTAGTAGTTACTGACTATAAAGATGTACAATTTTTATATACCAATACAAAAAAAGGAGATAGATTTGGTAGATTAATGTCTGATAAAGCATATTCATATTTACATAATTTTATTATCCAAAGACAAATAACATCAGCAAAAGAAAGATTTGAAGAGTTTATAAATACAACACCACATCTTTTAGAAAAAGTTCCACAGTATCATATAGCTACATTTTTGGGTATCACTCCACAGCATTTAAGTAGATTAAAAAAAGACTATAAAAATTAACATTTGTGAATGACTTAATTTTTTATTATTTGTATAATTGTACAAATAAGAGGAGTTAAAAATGAAAAAGTTAATTTTAAGTACAGTTTTATTTGCATCAACCATAATTGCAAGTGACATAATAGTAGAAATAACTGGTTTATTAAATCAAAATGGAAAATTATCTATTGGTTTATATAATAAAAATGATGATACTTTTGCCAATATGTCTAAATATTATAAAGGTGTTAATCTAATAATTAATGATAAAAAAGCAATATATACATTTGAAAATATATCAAATGGAACTTATGCAATATCTGTAATACATGATGAAAATGAAAATAAAGAGTTGGATAAAAACTTTTTTGGAGTGCCAAAAGAGGGATATGGATTTAGCAATAATATACGACCAACCTTTAGGGGTGCAAATTTTCAAGAATCAAAATTTAAACTAAATAGTGATAAAACCATAGTTATTAATATTGGATATTAAAATGGAAATTATACCAATGTCAATCTATACACTATTATTTTTAATAGCACTACTTCCACCTTTATTAAGTAGAAAACCATTTACATTTTATATTTCAAAAAAAGCTTATCCTAATGCAATAGTTAAAAGTGATATATTTTTAAAGATAAATAATACTATCAGTTATATCTGGGCTTTTATATTTGCATTATCTTTTATATTAGTACAAATTCAATATAGTTTATATAGTACAACAAATATACTTATCTCTAATGGCATTGCTTTTTTAGCACAAATTTTAATAGGGATACCAATTTCTATATATTTACCAAAATATTTTATGAAACAGCCTAATTCTAAAATAAAATTTGATAGCTTAAAAGATGCTTTTGAATCTATGCCTTATGGTTTAAACAAAGAGTTAGCAAAAAATGTAGATGTAGTAGTTCAATTTGAATTAACTGGAAATGAAGAACAAAAATCTCATTTAATAATTAAAAATCAAAAATGCGAATATATTAGTGGTTTACACAATAATCCAACAGTAACTATAAAAGCTGATTCAAAACTTTGGTTGGATATTACAAATGGTGATATTGATAGTGTAAAAGCATATTTAGATAAAAAATATGAAATGATAGGAGATGCTTCTATAATGTTAAACTTTGATAAATTTTTTGATAATTCTGCTTCAATTGAAAATATGAAAGACAGAACAAAAGATTATAATTATAAATCATTTAAACCAAAGAAAATTAAAAATATAGTTGTATTTGATGGTGGGGCTAGGAATAAAAAATTAAGTAAAACAACATTAATGGTTGATAAATTTATTGAGGGTGCTTCAAGTGCTGGGGCGAATGTAGAAGAGTATAAGTTATCAAAACTAAATATACATCAATGTGATGGTTGCTATATGTGTTGGACTAACATACCAGGGCAATGTGTACATAAAGATATAATGATTGAACTGCGAGAAAAATATAGAAGTGCTGATTTAGTTGTATTTGCTTCACCACTTTATATATTTAATGTAACGGGTATTATGAAAACATTTATGGATAGATTACTTCCAATTTTAAAACCTTATATGCTTTTAGATGAAAAAGATTGGCATATCTCCCATCCTGATAGATTTCCTGAATTTGGAGAGCAAGGTATGGTAGTATTTAGTGCTAGTGGTTTTCCTGATGTCGATGGAAATTTCGATGGTTTAAAAGGTATGTATCGTGCTTGGGCTTCACATAGCCAAAATTCTTATTTAATGGGTGAATTTTTTCTAACTGCTTCTGAAATGTTACCACAACCAGTTTACAAAAGTAGAAAAGATTTAGTGGAACAATCTTGTTTTAATGCAGGTGTTCAAGTTGTAAATGATGGTTACATTGATTATCAATATATGGCAAATGTATCAAATCCAAAAGTAAATAATAAGACTTTTCAAAATCAGGCTGATAATTTTTGGGCTAATTTAGATGGTAAGAAATCTTATTTAAAAGAGATAATTAAACTTTAATGTAATCCGAGACATAACAAATCCTTGGAAGAAAAACAAGTGACCCATCGAATTTTTAAGCCTCAAAAAGCTAAACTGTAGTTAGGTCATTTTCATACAATATAAATCCCATTATGTAACCAATCTACCCAAAAAATCAGGATTATTTCCACAACTCTTAAAAATACCAGACATATTGAGGCTTTTATTGTTAGGTTTATGTTTGTTTA
>Ga0256838_1001235_pt1 | contig 12643 bp, 14 predicted proteins | sample 4571419metaG_FD_185978 | JGI IMG/M metagenome (GOLD analysis project Ga0256838, IMG submission 185978) | Hydrothermal vent microbial communities from Guaymas Basin, Mexico - 4571-419 | ecosystem: Environmental > Aquatic > Marine > Hydrothermal vents | place: Mexico: Guaymas Basin | collected... | reverse complement strand
CGTAACAAAAGCAGTCGTTGAAAATTTTGATACCCACCAAAAAATAGCTGAGAAATTATTTAGCGAAACTAATACTATTAAGCTATTTGCAAATATTATTTATGAAATGGTTAGTGAGGCGTTGAGGGGTGAAAAATCTATTAATTAATAAGGAGTTTTTATGAAAGAAAACAACACATTAAATTTATTAAATTTGATTCATAAATATTATTTAAAAATCGAAAGTTTATTTTATCTTAGAAAACAAGCTGAAGCATTACAAGAAATACAATATATTACCACTACTGAAATAGTTACTCCTGATTATTTTAATAATGATAAAAGAATATGTGATAATAATGGTGAAGTTTTCTATAAAGAACTTGATAATATTTATGTAATTTTTAATGATATAGAAAAATCAACAAAAATTCTTGATTATTGTGAAAAGAATAATTTAATATGTTTATACATTGGTTATATTAAGTATTCATCAGAATTATTATCAGAAATTATAAATTATCTTAAAGGAAAAATGATAGAAATAACAGGAGATGGTAATTATTCAATAATAGAAAATTTAGATGAACATTTATTATATAATATAGTAGAAAATAATCATAAAGATTTGTATAGAGAAATTAAATATGATTGTTTTTTTGATTGTTGTTGTAATGCTCGACTATACTTACAACAATTAGAATGTTATTTATATATGGAAGAATATAATTCAAAATTTTTAACTGTAAATGAAACTAAAAATATTATTAGATATTTGTTATTATTAGTTTTTAGTATTTTTAATTGCAAAATTAATAAATTTTTAGAAAACAAAAATATAGAAATCTGTTTTAATACAAGAGTTGGTTGTGAATATGGTAGTTGTAAGATTACTCGTTTTATAATAGGAAATTATTTAAAGCAAGATAAATTAATTGGTAAAATTGTACATAAAGCAGCACATCAAGCACAAGGTAAAAAATAATGGAATTATGGGAAAATTTAAATAATATTTCCAAAAAATTAGAAGAATTATTAGAAATAAAAATCGAAGATTATGATTGTATAGAAAATGCTATAAAAAATGCTAAAATAGAAAAAGCTGAATGGAATAAAGTAGAAAATGTAGTAGCAATTTTTGCTGACTTAAAAAATTCCACTATTATTTCCAATGAAAAAATAAAAAGAGTTTATGCCAAATTTTTAGAATCAATAGGATATCCATTTTCTAAAATTTGTAAATTATTTGATGTTAAGTTTATTGATATAAAAGGGGATGGAGGAATTGCTTTATTTCAAGGGCAATATGCTGAAGTTAAAGCTTTTTTAGCGGCTGAAACTTATAAAACATTTCAGGAAAAATATCTTAAAAATAATTTTGAAAGAAACTATAAAATTAATTATTCCATTGGTATAGGAATTGCAAAAGGAGATTTATTAGTCAAAAAAGTAGGTTCTAGAAATTATTCTTTTTTTGTATGGGCTGGAGATACTATAAATAATGCTGCATTAATCTCAAAAGATGTTAAAGAAATTTATTCAAATACCAGTAAAATTGGAATAAGTTTAGAAATTTATGATTCTTTGTCAAATCCAAAATTTGAAGAATATTTAATATATTCTTGTGGTTGTCCTAATGGAGATAAAGAACTACTTTGGAAAGAGAAGCATTTAAAAAATGGAAGAGGTATGAAATACAAATATATTGAAAATAATTGGTGTGAGAAACATGGAGAAGAATATTTAAATGAAGTTTGGAATATAATAAAGGAAAACTAATGTCTGAAAAAAAAGATGAAAAAATTACTTTATTAAAAGAGGCTTTTAATGATACAAAAACTATCATTAGTAATTTAGATACTAAAGCCAGATTTTTGTTAGCTGTAAATTTAGCATTTATTGCTGGTATTTTTATGACTTTTCGTTTTCTAATTAATAAAAAAATTATATGTATTTTCCAAAAATATTTTTTATTTTTTTTAATTTTATTTGGAATAAGTATTGTAATTTATAACTTATATATTATATATATGCTTATAACAAAAGTTATTAACCCACAAAATAACCCAACAAATAAAATTAAAAATTATGATTTATCTTTAAATGAATCAGTGTTTTTCCCTATTCCTAAGAACGGGATATTTGATTATACTTTTTATTCAAAAAAATTAAATAATATTGAGCAACTTGAATCCATATATTTATTTGAGTTATTAAAAATATCATATATTAGACATTTGAGAATTCAAAATCTAAATACAATTGTTTCTAGTTTCAAAAAGTTAATAATCTTTTTAGGTATTTATATAATATTAATTTGTATTTATTTTATTTTGTTTTTATTTTAATATTTAAATCACAAAAACCACACTATATTTAGCTCTTGTTATTGCCACATATAATTTTGCTCTTACAGTTGCTTCAAGTAATGTATTATTAATAATTTTAAAATTTTTAATTTCTTTAACTTCAATATCATTTTTTAATTGAATTTTTTGTAAATCAAATTGCTGATTTTTTAACCATTTTTTTATTGGATTCGTTGGATATATTAAAACTCTATCAAATGTTAAACCTTTTGATTCACCAAAATTATATACAATACCATCTAATTTCTTTTGAGCGTTCCATCTCAGTTTCACTGGAGCAAAATATTTTATATAATCTTCAACATATTTCTCTTCAATTAAAAAAACACCTTGATGTTCAACATCTTTTCTATAACAACAACTACAAGAATTAACTTTTGGATATTCAGGATAAAGTTGAGAAGAAAAATTACATATTTGTTGATTGTTTCTATGAGAAGCATTTAATATTTCAGTATCTATTTCACAAATATTTTTAGCTTCATTTTGAATAAACTCAATTATTTTTCCATTTTTATATTGTTCAAATTTTTTTGCATAATGAGTTAAATAAACAGTTTGACGAGGATCTCCTACTAAGATAGTATTTATTTTCGAATTAAATAATAATTTCAATATTTCCAAATCATACCCAGCTAAATCTTGTACTTCATCAATAAAAATATAATCAAATATATTTTCAAGCCTTTTAATAACTAGACCATTGCTTCTGTCATTACATTCATATACAAAAGGAGATAGTTTATCTGAATATATTTTCCAGTCTCGATTAAAATAATATTCTATTTTTGTTTTTGATATATAAAAGTTTAGTTTTTTATTAACTAAAATTACACCTTTAATGTCTTGATCATATAATTTGTCGTTAAAACAACCTTTATAAGGTTTTGCTCCATATTTTAATAAAAAAGAAAACCAAGTAAGTATTTTGATATTTGATGGTATAAAACCATTTAATTCAATAATTTTATTTTTTATTTCATTTTCGTTTGCAATAGTATATGTAGTAATTAATATTTTCTTATTTTTCTTAACCTTTAATGCTTCCTTTATTAAATACGTAGTTTTTCCAGCGCCTGCAGCCGCTATAATTAACTTATTATTCATTATTCAACCATTCAATGGCATCTTCAATATATCTTGGAAAATTTAAATTTTCTGTTGTTTCAAAAACTGCTAAAGCCCAATCAGTTTTATTGTTTTCCATGTATTTTGCAATCTCATTATTATTTTTACACTTCTTAGAATTAATTCCTATTACTTCACATAAAAGTTCTAAATTATTTTTATTTGCTTCCACAAATTGAGGTTCTAATGTATTTAAAGTATTATTTTTATCAGCGCAAATTTTAATAAATTCATAATTTTCATAATTTTGATATTTTTTTCTAACATTTTTTTCATAATTTCCATCATTATCGGTAATTACTGCAACCTTTTTATTAAGCATAATAGCTATATCTAAAAAACGTTTAAAAGCCAATTTTACAGATAAAACATCTATTTCATCTTCAATAGGTAATTTTCCATATTTTTGAAGATAGGCTTTTTGTACTATTAACTCATCAGAAGGGCCTTCTACTAAAATTATTTTTTTATTCAAAATAAACCTTAAAGTATCAAATCCGGGTAATTTTTTAAAAAAATTATAAGTATATTTTTCTAAATCATTTAATCTAATATTCTGTTGATTATGCAAAAGAATAATATTTTCTAATCCAAGCTTATTTGCTACAAAGCTACTGTGTGTATAAACAATTATCTGTTTTTCTTTATTTTGGTCTATTATATTTTTTATAAAAGCATTTAATTTTGCATAAGAAAGATGGTTTTCTGGTTCTTCCAATAAAATTAGATTTACATTATCATTTTTTTTATGAGTAAGAGCTAAATTTGTTTTTATTATACATTGTTCCCCTTTTCCTATTTGATGAAAAGGGACTTTATTTAAATAAGTCATTAATACTGTTGACCATGCTTCTTTTGAAGCAATATTTACTGAAATTTCAACTTCTTTATCAGTAATATTTTTAATATCGCTGAGTTCTTTATTAATACTCTTAATAGATTTATCTTCTCTAAATGTTTCCTGAAGTTTTCTAAAAGTTTGAGAAATTGAAACCTTTTGTTTTTCATCAAGTTTTTCTTTTATTATTCTTGAGATATATACATCTGAACCATTTTGAAATCTAAAAGTGGAAGAATCTATTATTACAGATTTTAATGGAATACTTCTTGAAGTTATATTTTCTCCAGCAAAAGATTTCCAAGTAATTTTATAATATTCTATAGGTAGAGTAGTTATTGTGTCTTCTTGTATCAACAATTCATATTCATCCATATAGTCTTCATCAAATTCAATAGTATAAACAACCCCTTCACTATTTATCCTATCAGAATTATTTTTGCCTTGTAACTCAGCATTTACATTTTCTAAAAACACTTCAATTTTTATATATGGCAGTGGCACATTTTCTTTTTGATTTATTTTTTCAAAATACTCATTTAATACATCTATATTAAATAAATACTGAGATAAATCATTTTTTAAATATTTGCCATTATACCAACCTGATAAAGCCAAATGAATTGCTTCTAAAATAGTAGATTTACCTGTTTCATTGTTTCCAACTAAAATATTAATTCCGTTATTAAACTCTAAAGTAAATTTACCTTTAAAATATTTAAAATTTTCAATATTAATTTTTTTTATTATCATACTTATTTCCTATTTTCATTTTTCCTAAAAAATTATATAATAAATAAAAAGGTTTTAAATGCCAAAACATGAAACGGCTTTTTACCAAGATGAAAATAATATTTGGCATGAAGTAAATCATAATGAATTATTTCAAAAACAAAAAAGAGCTGAATTAAGAGAAAGAGATTTATATGATAAACCTGATGGAGATTTACAATTAGGTATAAGAAATCATAAAATTACTCCTCATTTTTATGTTAAAAGACCTATTAGAAAATCTTTGGAATATAAAAGTAAAAAAAGTAAATTACATAATGAACAAATCGATATTATTTATAATTTTTTAAAGAAATATAAAAAGCACAGTTTTAATTCCTATAAAAGTTTTAATTTCACTGAAGAAACGATTATAAAAATTAAAAATTACGAATGGGAAAAAGAAGCAAAATTTGGAATTATTTATGGAAAATATGCAGTATTTGATATATTAGGCAGAGATTATGAAAATATTCATTTAACAGATAAAAACCCATTTGTTGCTATTGAAGTTATAGATACACATTTCCATTCGCAAGAAACATTTAAAATTTTACTTGAAGCAACTAAAAATTTACCTCTAATAATAATTTATTTTTTTATAAACCAAATACCTAAACTAAATCATCTAAAAAAACCTAAAAATGAAAACTTTTATACCAGAAATGTTATATATTTTCATATGTCAGATGGATCTTTTTGGGAAAAAAATGAGAGAATTGAAGAAAAATATGAGAAATATAATCTTTCTCCTAATAACTCAGATCAATATTATAATTTCATAAAAGAAAAATTATATGAAAAAAAATTTATAAAATCCACTTCGTCCGAACAAGGAACTTAATGTATACCCCACCATTTGAAATTACACCAAAAATAATTAACTTAATAAGTAAAATATCAGAAAAAATAGGTTCTCTTAATATAAAAAAAGATTTAAAACTAAGAAAAATATCTAAAATAAAAACTCTTATAGGCACACTAAAAATTGAAGGTATTGAAGCAGATGAAAAAAAGGTTACAGCACTACTTGAAGGTAAAAGAGTATTAGCAACTCAAAGAGAAATTGCAGAAATTAAAGGTGCTATTGCATTATATGAAAATATTGATAAATTTAACTATAAAAATGAAGAAGACTTATTAAAAGCTCACAAAATTTTAATGCAGGATGTATTAAAAGAAGCTGGAAAATATAGAAATGGAAATGTAGGTGTCGGAAATGAAAAAGAGATAACCCATATTGCACCTCCAGCAATCAATATTCCAAAATTAATGAGTGATTTATTTGAGTGGTTAAAAGTTACGGAATTACACCCATTGATTGTTAGCAGTGTTTTTCACTATGAATTTGAATTTATTCATCCTTTTGTTGATGGAAATGGAAGGATTGGAAGATTTTGGCAAACGTTGATATTATATAATTGGAAAAATGTTTTTGAATATTTACCAATAGAATCGCTAATTTATGAAAATCAAGATGAATATTACGCAGCAATAGAAAAATCCACAGAAATCGGAAACTCAACTCCTTTTATTGAGTTTATGCTAAAAATAATACTTGATACTCTAAATACCCCTCAAGTTACCCCACAAGCCACCCCACAAGATGAAAAAGAGAGAAAAATTATTGAATTTTGCCAAATTCCAAAAAGCAGAAAAGAAATTGCTGAATATTTAGGAATTAAGGACAGAAAATATTTAAAAGAGATTTTAGATAGATTAATCAATAAAAATTTACTTCAAATGACAATTCCTGATAAACCGACTTCTCCTAAGCAAAGATATGTTGTAAAGGATAGAAAATTATAGTTGTAACTATTACTTTTTATATATTTTTTATAGTTGCCACTATAAATTTACAAAAACTTCAATATCTTTAATTCTTTATATAGCTCTCATAAATATCAATTAAATGCCTAATTCTTTTTTCAAAACTAAGCTCTTTTGCATATTCTAAAAGTCTTTCTCTGCCAACCATTTTGTAAAGAGTTATTAAGTCTTTGAATGTAAAGTAGTTTTTAAGGTAAGTTTTTACAAATATATCTTCCCTGACTTCACTCCCGTCTCTCATACTCCAAAAATAATCGGCATAAAATTTTGATTTATCGAGTTTGATTTTATTCATTTGAAACCTTTTGTAATAGAAATTTATAATTTGCATAATATTATATTAACTTTATTAAACAAATCAATAATTTTCAGTATAATACAAAAAAATAAGATGTTTTTTTCTATCCACTGAAAGGAATACAATGTTAGAGAAACTATTTTTTTACTCTAATCTATTCTTACAAACTCCACCGTCTCCATATAAAAGAGATATTTTTAACAAAATAAACTTTAATGAAAAGATGGTGGGGCTTAGGGGAGCAAAAGGTGTTGGAAAAACCACTATAATCAAGCAGTATCTATCAACCTTGCCTCATAACAGGGATGAGATTTTATATGTTTCTCTTGACAGTTCAATAGTAACAGATAAAATTTTGACAATTACCGAAGAAGCATATAAAAGAGGAGTTAAAATAATAGCTTTTGATGAGATTCATTATCAAAAGGATTTTGAGAGAGATTTAAAAACGATATACGATTTCTTTGATATTAAAGTTATATTTTCAGGCTCAAGCGCTATTGCTTTATCTACTGCCGATTTAGGCAGAAGAGCGGTTATTTATGATGTTCCGATTCTCTCATTCAGAGAATATTTGGAATTGAAACTAAATAAGACATTTTCAAAATTCACTTTAGATGATACAGTTAATAATCATTACAATATCGCCTCTGTTATAACACAAAATATCAGACCTCTTAAACACTTTGAAGAATATTTAAAAACGGGAGCATATCCGTTTTTCTTAGAGAGTGACGAAAACAGCTATTATATGAAACTCTTAGAAGTTGTAAACAAAACAATAGAAAACGAGCTTCTCTATCTATTCAATATAGAAACGTCGAATATTTTTATTTTAAAAAAACTGCTTTTATTGCTGTGCAAAAATCCTCCCGGTAATTTTAATTTAACCAATATTTCAAAAGAGATGGGAATAAATATTAAAACATTATACAACTACATCAATGCCCTGACAAAAGGAAGACTGATACATATGCTCTATTATAATAAAAAAGGAAATTCCCTGTTTCAAAAGCCTGATAAAATTCTTTTAGACAATCCAAATCTGTTTTACATATTGTGCTCAAATCAAAATATCGGAGCCATCAGAGAATCATTTTTCATATCCCAACTTTACGAACACGAAATAAGATATTCAAAACAGGGGGATTATATAATAGATGATAAATATACCTTTGAAATTGGAGGTAAAAACAAGACAAAAAAACAGATAAAAGATATCAAAAATGCATTTGTTGTAAAAGACAATATAGAAATTGGAGTTGATGAAATTCCTCTTTGGTTGTTTGGATTTTTGTATTAGTTTCTTTATTTCAGAAGTATATCTAACTATTCAAAAATCCTTCCCACCATTTAAGAAGCTCTCTTCTTTCATCTAAAAAGTCAGTTCTCAAATATGCCCGAGTAACCTTATTACCGATTTTATGATGAAGCTGAGCTTCAATAACCTCAAATGGAAATTTATGTTCTTTGTATTTTTCCGCTGCAATTGTCTGAAATGAACTTCGCCAGCCGTGCGGTGTATGAATTCCCTGATATCCAAGTTTTTTATACTGAAACGGCAAAAAATTTTCACTTATCTGTTTATTTGTTTTACTTGAAATAAACACATATTCCTTATCACCGCTGAACGGTTTAAAATATTCAAGAATTTCAAGTAAAGTATCCGTGAGAGACAGTCTGAAATCAGAATGGGCAGCTTTCATGCTTTCTTTTGGAAAAAAGATAATCTTTTTATTCCAGTCAATGTATTCCCATTTAAGATTTCTCATATTTCCATTACGTAGTAATGTCAATGCCTGAAACTGTAAAATTTTAGAAGTGACAGGATTATCTATTTCAAGTATTGTTTTATACAGCTTTTTCAATTCGTTTTCATAGGTAATCGCTTCCATATGTTTTTCAATATGCTTTGGTAAAATTATATCAATATCAATTAGAGAAATTGGATTATGTTTCAAATATTTATTTCTAAATGCGTATTCAAACAAATTTTTAATTATACTAAGTACCTCTTTTGCTTTGTATGTCTTGTTACCTGAACGGGTTGCATTTTTAAGCTTAATTTTAGGAACCTTTTTAACCAATGCCAATATTTCATCTTCATTAATTTCATCTATATATTTTTTACCGATATAAGGAATAACATAATTATTGAATGTGCCTACATAGTTTTTTTTAAATCTTGCTTCACTTACATTATTCTTTTTTATCTCTAAGTACTCATCAATTAAATCAACTACACGCATTTTATTTTGCTCTCTTATCAATTCTTCCTGTTGCTGTTTTTTATGCAAATTCGGGTCTATGCCTTTTTCGAGCAGAAGTTTTGCTTCTCTTGCCATATCCCTTGCTTCTTTTAAACTTACAACAGGATATTCTCCAATTGCATAATAACTTCTCTTTTTACCGTAAGTATATCTAAGTCTCCAAACATAACTATTTTTTGTTTTATATAATGAAAGTCCGGCAATACTACCATCTGTTATTTGCTTTGAACCTTTTTTAATTTCACTTTTTATTTTTTTGTCAGTCAATGCTTCTTTGACTCTTGGCATAATAACTCCCTATAATTTTGATAGGCCATCCGATAGGCCAAAAAATTATAGCAAATAGTCCATTATTATGGAAGCATATAGACAATAAATTTCTGAAAAGCCCTTATTTCAGGTAGTTCTATAGAAGATTATAAATTTGTAGAAATTGAAATTAGGTGCATCTCTCCCGCACCACTTATTAATCTAAAATTCCCATAAATACGATGTTTTGAAAATTTAAGCAAAAAATGACCCCACAAATAGCCCCACTATTTTAAATTTAAGCATATATTTTTCAATAAAAATCCGTTTAGTTTTGTTTAGCAGTGTTTAGTTTTTAAATTCGTTAATATAAACTCTTATTCTGCTTGGAGATTTCTCAAACTCTTTTGATAATAAAGCTATTATTTCGTTAAGCGGTAATAAATTTTTAAGCTGGTAATATCTCTTTTTTAATTTATACTCGAATATTCTCTGCTTTGAAATATATACCCTTAGCCCCTGCAGTCTTTCTAACAGCTCATATATTTTATTTTCTTCCATTCCCAAGTCTTGCAGGTTGTAAATAAGATATTCTACGCTGACGTCCATATAACAACCTTTTTTTATTTAAATCCTATATAGAAGTGAATTTATCTTTTGGAGAGAAACGATTATCTTGGAAACCTTTGGAAACTTTAAAAGTCGTGTTTCCTTTTGTTTCCTTTTCAAAAATCCTGTTGATTTTTTCTGATAACCCATTCACTTTTACAGATAAAAGCTGGGAATTTGTATTGCTTTTTTTCACTTATAGCTTAAATTATGCCGATAAAAAGGAATTTATAAGCTGTTGCAGGTGTTGTATTGCTGGCCTTAGGCAGGGGCTTAGCAAGGGGTCGGTAAGCAGGATACCCCCACCCCCTTAAAATCAGTTTTTGTTTTTTCGTGACCACGCCGCCGGTATAACGTCCAAGCCTGTGAAATTTCAAACCCGCCCTTTCAATTTGTCAAGTGTCAAGTGCCTACTTGACAAAATCTGATTATATAAAAACCCCAATACATCGGTAACTTCAAAACATTCTGTCAAGTAATTTGTCAAGCACTTTTTGTCAAGCTTTGTGTGTGTGAAAACTGGGGTTGGCGACCACCGCAGGCGATTTTCACCTAAAAGGACCCGCTGACTTTTTAATGTTCCTGTTAGGTCCTTTTTTGCTTGAATTTCATTTGCGGGTACTGGCGACCCCAAATTTCATATATTCATAACGAAAATTTTTACTTCAAATATTCAAAGAATGGAAAACCGATATATACCGATATATAATGTAAGCTCTGTAAAATCATTCCTTGAAGTAAGCCTAAAAGTTTCCATAATGATTATTATTAAACATCACTTTATTGACGATATATTCGCATTTTTAGAAGCAAGTTTCAAAAATCATTTAAAGTTGTAACCATAAATAGTCATTTGAGCATTTTTGAAATATTGAAACCTAAAAAAATCATATTGTGTGTGCAAATTTTGCGGTTGCGAGTGCCCGCAGACAAAATTCTCTCTAAGCAGGACCCGCTTGATTATTCATTTGTTCTAAGGCTTTTTGAGGGTAAAACATTTGGTATATACCCGCTATTATCCAAAGTCCATAAAATAAAGATACATACCATAAATCATTAAGATAAAACAATATTGCACCAATCAAGCCAACTAAAAAAGAAGTAAATCCATATTTTCTCATCGACTTAATATCTTTTGGCTTTTGTCTATCGTTCCACTCTTTTATAGGCGTAACAGCTACCTTTGCAATTTTTATACTTTTAATGCTTAATTTTGTCAATTTCTCTTTAATCGCTTGATAAATTCTTGGAATTATTCTTTTTCTTTTAATGACCTTTAAAAGATAAATGCTTAAAGTCATAAATAAAATGATAATAACTATAATCTTCAAATGAGACACTATATAATTATAAATAAATACTACTGCTGTTACTATTAAAGCAATAAGCCCTAAAATCAAACCAAAGCCGATTAATAAAACATATCCCATAAAGTAAGCGATTATAAGCTCAATCGCAAAAGCTATTAAACCCACTTACAATCCCTTGTATGCGTTATCGTGATTATCTATATCAAGCAAATAAATCTCATTGCCTTTAACTAAAAAGTATAAAACTATCCTGTAATTCATATTAATCGAAACTGAATGATAATCAGTTCCTTTTAGCTTATGCAGTCTAAGGGAAGGGTGGAAGGGATTATCTTCAAGTATTTCAAGCGTTTTGTAATATCTATCTTTTAACTCTGGGTGTTTTTTTAAAAACTTAACGATTTTCTTGATAAATTTATCGTCATATATTAACTTATAGCTCATTCTCTATTCTCTCGATAAGCTCTTTTGCACCGCTAACAAAAGCCTCTCCGTTTTCTTTTTTCTTTTTAAGCTCATTATACGCACTATCAAGCAAAAGCCTCTCATATTCTTCAAGGGTAAGCATTACATACTTTGGTCTGCCTTTAAAAGAGATAATGGCTTTGTTTTCTTTTTGCAGTTCGTCTTCAACCGCTTTAATTCCTCTTTTTCTAATATCAACTACGCTAACCATTTCTAATCCTTAAATGTATATTTTGATATACATATTATAACAAAAAATTTTTTAAAACTTTTTTATAAGAAAAAAAGTCGAAAAGTCGGAAGCACTTTAAAACCCCCAGAAATACGTAATTTTGTTGTCGATTTTTTCTTTTTCAAACGTCGGCAAAAAGTCGGAAAAAAGTCGAAAATGCTGTTAATCGGCTTTTTCAATGAGAAAATAGTTGCTTTTGTCTTTGCCTTTTTTATATCCAAGAGCTTGAAGTCTTTTAAATAATTCGTTTCTTCCTACCGGATGTATTCCGTTTTCAATACACCACGACCTGTAA
>Ga0256838_1001233_pt1 | contig 12651 bp, 12 predicted proteins | sample 4571419metaG_FD_185978 | JGI IMG/M metagenome (GOLD analysis project Ga0256838, IMG submission 185978) | Hydrothermal vent microbial communities from Guaymas Basin, Mexico - 4571-419 | ecosystem: Environmental > Aquatic > Marine > Hydrothermal vents | place: Mexico: Guaymas Basin | collected... | reverse complement strand
ATGTAAAAATACATATTATTCCCGGAGGTTCAAAAGCGCTTTTGAAAACCATTAAAACCGCTAAAAAGGGGGATTTGTATCTGCCGGGAAGCGAAGGGTATGTTTTAAAAAATAAAAATCTTTTTTTAGATTATAAAGAAGTGGGATATAATCAATTGGGACTCGTAGTAAAAAAAGGAAACCCGAAACATATAAAAGGGCTTGATGATTTATTAAGAACCGATATAAAAGTGGTGTTGTGTAATTATAAGCTCAGTTCATGCGGAAAAGAGACAAAAAAAGTTTTAACAAAATATAAGGGAGAAGAGTTTTTTTACACTGTGCTTGACAGATGTGTGGAGGTGGTTCTTGATTCAAGACCGTTGAATGATAGGGTAAAAACAGTAGCGGACGTGGGACCTAACTGGAAAGCTACCGCTAAATGGAAAGGAAATAAAGAATATTTGGACGTTATAGATATTCCTGCGGCGAAAAAACACAGACTGTTGTTGGCTGTGGTTAAATATTCTAAAAATAAAAAATTGGCAGAAGAGTTTTTAAAGTTTGCAACTTCTCCTAAAGGACTGGAAATTATGAAAAAATACGGGTTTAGAGATGAAAACGAATAGATATATAATTGTTTTTGTTTTAGTAAATCTTCTTTTTATAGCTGTTTATGTGTTTTTTAATTTAAAAACCGTAAAAACCCTTAATGAGATTAACTTACAAAAAGATTATGTCCGCTCTAATGAAATAATAGTTTTTGAAATAGGTAAGAAACTTTACCGTTTAGAAAATAATATTCTTAAACTGACTGTATTTGGAACGGAAGATAATATTGTGAATTATTATTTAAAAAAAATAAAAAAAGAAATTAATGAAATTAAACGCTTAATAAAAGTTTTACAAACGGGGGGAGAATATAGTCAATCTCTTTTGGTAAACACCTCTTATAGCGAGAAATTTAATAAAACGTTAAAAATAGAAAAAAAATATTTCGATGTAGGTCTGCTTGACGTTGTTGCAAAACTTAAAATAGTGGATGAAGAGTTAAATGAGCTTTTGGTTTTAATAAAACAAAGAAACAATAAAATTGAAAAAAATACGGCGTTAAGGTTAAAAAGGTTTTTAAAACTTATGCCTTCTTTGTTTGATAGAATGGCTGAAAATACAAACAGATATCTTGTAAAGACCGACTCCACTTTAAGAGAGCTTGAATGTAAAAAAGAAAAACTGTTAAAAAAATATTTTAACATTCAAATTGTTTTTTTAATTTTTACTTTTTTTATTAATATTTCGATTTTATTTTATCTTCTTAAAAGTTTTAACCGTCTTTATGAAGAATTGGAATACAGGCTTTATCATGATAATTTAACGAAACTTAAAAACAGGCTGGCTTTAGAGGAAGATTTGAAACATTATAAATCAAAAACGAAAAAAGGTCTTATTCTTATAGATATTGAAGGTTTCAGTAACATAAACGAACTGTACGGTGTGGAGATAGGAAACGAATATCTTGTAAGTTTTTCACAAACTTTGAAAAAACTGCTTCCGGAAGAAAATGTATATCGGGTTGGAAGCGACGAATTTGCCGTTTTGTTAATAGATAAACCCGATATAAAAAAACATGCAAAAAGACTTTATAAAGAGATTGTAAATCAGAAAATATATGTACCAAGTCTTGATATCAGTATTGACATTGATGTGAAAATGGGGCTTGCAGTAAAAGTAAATCTGTTGAGAAACGCTACTTTTGCCTTACAAATTGCAAAACAAAAAAATCTTCCTGTATATAAAATACTAAAAAAAGACATTATAGAAGCAAATGAAAAAATAAAAGAATCTATGTATTGGAGTAGGGAGATAAAAAAAGCTTTAAAAGAAGATAATTTTGTGCCTTTTTTTCAGCCTATCGTAGACAGGGACGGGCATATAGTAAAATATGAGGTTTTGATGAGAATGAAAAACGGAGAGCATTATGTCCCTCCCGTATTTTTGGATATAGCCATAAAAAATATGCAGTATATTAATATTTCGAAAAACCTCTTTTTAAAAATAGTGGAAATTTTAAAACATAAAAATATAAATGTAAGTTTTAATATCAACTTTTTGGATATCGAAAATTTTGAAATGAGAAACTTAATATTAAAAACTTTAAAACAGTATCCAGAAATAGCCAAGAGAATCACTTTTGAAATACTTGAAAATCTGGAAATACAAGAGTATGAGTTGCTTGAAAGTTTTATTGAAGAATCAAAAAGTTTGGGCAGCAGATTTGCAATAGACGATTTTGGAAGCGGATTTTCAAATTATAAAAGAGTATTGGATATGAAAACGGACTTTTTAAAAATAGACGGAAGTCTGATAAAAAATATTCACGAAAACAGGCATTCATATAATATCGTAAAATCAATAGCTCTTTTTGCAAAAGAGAGTAATATTAAAACGGTGGCGGAATTTGTGCATTGTAAAGAAGTTTTTGAAGTGTGTAAAGAACTAGACATAGATTATTTTCAAGGGTATTATTTTTCTCCTCCTTTAAAAGATATCTAGACTTAAAGGAAATCTTTATGAAAAAACTGATTTTTTTAACAGTAGTTACATGGCTTTTTGGTTTAAACATAAGTGTTAGTATTTTACCTCAAAAAGGGGTTGTAAAGGCTATCGGTAAAGATAAGGTAAGCGTAAATGTTATGGTGCCTCCCGGAGTTTCTCCCGCGACGTATTCGCCCGATTTTAAGAAACTTAAACTTCTTAAAAAATCAACGCTGTATTTTTATATAGGAGTGCCTTTTGATAAAAAGTATCTTTCAAAAATAAAAGAGATTAACCCTTCAATAAAAACGGTATATTTCGGTAAATATCTAAAAACAGACTCCAACCCTCATATATGGTTAAGCCCGGCATTTTTAATGCTTGAAGCAAAAGTAGTGTTAAATGAACTTATTAAAGCCGACCCTGACAATAAAAATTTTTATTCAAGCAATTATAAAAAATATATTGAACTTTTGGGGAATTTGGAAGAAAAGGGATTTAAAGAAATCAGGCAAAAGGCTTTTATTACTTTTCACCCTTCTTTTTATTATTTTGCAAAAGATTTTGAAATCAATCAAATAGCCCTTGAAAAAGAGGGCAAAGCGCCTAGTTTTTCATATCTTGCCAAAATTATTAAGATTGCTAAAAAAAACAGGATAAAAACGGTTATTATCTCTCCTGAGTTTCCTGTTAAATATGCAAAAATAGTGGCTTCAAAAATAGGCGCGGATGTGAAAATTATTTCTCCCCTGAACGAAAAACCCGAATATACTATAAACAGACTTATAGAGGCTCTTAAGTGAGAGCTGTTGAGATAAAAAACTTATATTTTAAATATCAAAACGAATGGGTGCTTGAGAATATCAATCTCGAAGTTGAGGATGGGGAATTTGTTGCCATTGTAGGACCTAACGGGGGAGGAAAAACAACGCTTCTTAGGCTTATGCTGGGTTTTTTAAAACCCACTGAGGGAGAAATTAAAATTTACGGCAAACCTCCTAAGGAGGCTTCTTCTTTTATGGGATACGTACCTCAATATACCAGTTTTTCCCTTGATATCCCGATTACCGTGTTTGATATCGTTCTTCAGGGGCGGCTTGAGAGAGGTAAATTTTTTTATTCTAAAAAAGATAAAAAAAAAGCTCTTGAAATTATGGAAAAACTGAAAATAAAAGATTTTAAAGACAGAAAAATAAAAGACCTCTCCGGCGGACAGAGGCAAAAAGTACTTATTGCAAGAGCATTGGTAAGTGAGCCTAAAATAGTGCTTATGGACGAGCCTACAAGCGCTATAGACCCTAAGGGTCAAAAAGAGATACTTGATTTAATTGAATCGATGCAAATTACAAGAGTAGTTGTAAGTCATGATATAAAAATACTTTTAAGAAATGTGGATAAAATAGTTTATATTCATAAAAAAGCGGTAATTCATGAAGGTCCTAAGCTTAATATTCCAAAAGACAAACATTTTTGTGAAGTTGAGCTTATAGAATTTTTAAAGGCTGACGAATGTGGGATTTAATATCCAATTCCGTATATGCGGGAATTTTGCTCAGTATCGCAATAGGAATTATAGGTTCTCTTATAGTAATAAACAAAGCCACTTCCATTACTGGAAGCATTGCCCACGGGAGTTTCGGGGGAATTGGAATAGGAATATATTTTGGGATAAATATATTGCTTTCCACAACTGTTTTTACTCTTTTTCTGGCTTTAATTTTAGCGTTTATTACAATATATTACAAACACCGCTCAGACAGTCTTATAGGGGTTATATGGGCGCTTGGAATGAGTGTCGGTATTATTTTTCTCTCTTTATCCAGCGGTTATCATGCCGATGCCCTCAGTTATCTTTTCGGAAATATTTTACTGGTGGAAAATAGCGATATTTTTATGATGGCCGGGGTTGATTTATTATTGCTGATTTCCATTATAGTACTTTATAACCGTTTTTTGGCTATGAGTTATGATATGGAATTTTTAAAAGTAAGAGGTATTAACGCCGAGATTTTATATACCTATTTTTTGATTTTAACCTCATTGACGATAGTTATGAGTGTCAGGGCTATAGGAATTATTTTGATTTTAGCACTTTTTACAATTCCTCCTTTAATAGCGGAAAGATTTACAAAAAAGTTTTATTTAATGATGGTTTTAAGCGGAGTTCTTTCTTTGATTTTTGTGGTGGGGGGTATTATTCTAAGTTACTATTTTGATTTGTCTCCAACTCCGGTAATCGTAATAATCGCGGCTTTGGGGCTTTTTTTGAGTATGTTTAAAAAGGGTTAAAAATCATACCTTTTTACACATCTTCCACAATGGCAAAAAAAGGCAGGATTATTTCATGCTAAACTACAAAGATAAAAATATGACAGCTCCGTGCTTCTTTTTGCTTATGCAACACTCAAATTTTGCTAAAAAGTGCGAACGGCAAGCGCCCTGACGGGTAGACGCACTTTTTTTTAACGCAAAATTTTCGTTAAAATCCGCAATGCTGTCATATTTTTACTTTTTCGTAATTTAAATTTTTCTGGTATGAAACAGCCCTAGTTTGAGGTTCGAGATGTGTAGAAAGGTATGGTTAAAAATAGTATAATTTCAACAAAAAGGGATTGATTTGTATCTGGTTACCGATGAGAGACTTGAAAAGATGAAAAAGGTTTTAAATACCAGACAGTGGACTCTTAGGGTTTTTATGGATTACGTCTATTCTCCTCATAATCTATCAGCTATTGTCAGAACATGCGATGCCGTCAATGTCGGAAAACTTTATTACAGGCATCAAAAAAAAGTAAGACTTAACAATGAAATTACCATGGGAGCCCATAAGTGGATTTTTCACGAGTATGTTGAAGATATAGAAGAATTTTATAAAAACATAAAAGAAGAGGGTTATCAGGTAGTTGTAACTCTTTTAGATAAAGATACGGTGGATTTTAGGGAGGTGGATTATACCAAACCGACGCTTGTGGTCCTTGGGAACGAAGTGGACGGGGCTAGTGAAATAAGTGTAAAATACGCCGATAAAAAAGTAATAATACCAATGTATGGAATGAGCCAGAGTTTAAACGTATCTGTCGCCAATGCGGTGATTTTATATGAAGCCCAACGACAAAGAGCACTTAAAGGTATGTACGATAAACCTTCCCTTCCTCCGGATTTAATAGAAAAAACGTTAAGAAAATGGGCTTATGAAGATATGCTTAAAAGATAAATATTTCTAATCTCTTAAAACGCCTTTTTTTAGAGGGACAAACTCACAGGCTTCAAGTTCTTCTTTTTTTCCGTTTTTATAAAATCTTGTTATTATCTGCCTGTTTCCGTTTTTTACTGGGGCGAGTATAAATCCGTCTTCTTTTACCTGTTTTAAAAGTTCTTTTTCAAGGTTATCTATATATGCTGAAAGCAGTATTCTGTCATAAGGGGCAAACTCCCTCCATCCATATCTTCCGTCATCGCATTTTGCATTAATATTGTAAAGACCTAACTTATTAAATCTTTCTTTTGCCGTTTTTACGAGTTCGCATATTCTGTCTATAGTAAATACCCTTCTTACGATTTTAGAAAGGACGGCTGCCTGATAGCCGCTTCCGCATCCTATTTCTAAAATGCTGTCAACTCCTTCCAAATCAAGATAATAAGTCATTTTAGCAATGGTTAAAGGAGAGCTTATAGTTGAGTCGTCGGCTAAAGGGAGAGGTGTGATTTCGTATGCTTTTTTTTCAAATCCGGCGGGGACGAAATATTTTCTGTCAATTTCACAAAACGCTTTATACTCTTTTGGACCTAAAGGTACCAAATCGGCAAGTTTATCGGCTAGCTTTTCATTCATGATATTCCTATATTGAGTTTTTTTCTTATTTTTTTGTTTTTATCAATCTTTATATCGGTAATTCCTTTTTCACACTTAACCTCAATCCCTTCACCCCATGCGTCTAAGACGCATCCGTAAGCTTCTTCATTGGCGCTGTTTGCCGCTATTACATAGCATTGATTTGAAAGTGCTAAGGCTTTATTTAGGGTTTTAAAATGTTCTATTCTCTCTTTTCCCCATCTAGCCGGCACTAAAATTAAATCAACTCCTCTAAAATCTATCCAATATTCTATAAATCTCAGCTCAAAACATATTAAGCTTCCTAATTTTAATCCTCTCCATTCAAATATTTCCGGTTTTTCGCCTGTATCAAAATGTTTTTTTTCATCTCCGAAAAGATTGTATTTTGCCCTTTTATATGTTAAACCGGTATCAAACAGGCAGAAGTAATTTTTATTATCGAGTATTATGGTAAGCGCAAAAGATTTTTTTATTTTTGAAAGTTCATTTATTGCGTATTTTCCAAATCTGTTTACTTCATCCCATTTTTCATAATCAAACCCTGTTAGACAAACTTCCGGAAAAAGAAGAAAATCAGCGGGCGAATTTTCTATAATTTCAACCACCCGCTTTAAATTATATTCATAATCCTTTGAAGTTTTAAAATTAATTAATTCAATTTTTAATTTTCCGTTTTCCATTGTGGAACTTTCCATTATTCTCCGTAGACTCTTTTATAGATTTTATCTACATTTCTCGTATAGTAATCATAATCAAAAAGACTTCTGATTTCATCTTCTTTCATAACTTTTCTTAAATCTTCGTCTTTAAGCAGGTTTTCAAGGAATAAACTCTCACCTTTTTCATTAATAGGGGCTTTTCCTTTTTGAAGTTCTTCCCATACTTTCATAGCGTTTCTTTGAACGATTTTATATGCGTCTTCGCGGCTAATGCCTCTTTTTGGAAGTTCAAGCAATACCCTTTGAGAAAATACAAGTCCTCCCGTAAGATTTAGATTTTTCATCATATTTTCAGGATAAACTACAAGATTTGAGATAATATTATTAAGTCTGTGAAGCATAAAATCGGTTGTAATAAACGTATCAGGCAGCCAAAATCTCTCAACCGAGCTGTGAGAAATATCTCTTTCGTGCCAAAGCGCCACATTTTCCATAGCAGGGTTTACATAAGCCCTGATTACCCTTGCAAGACCTGTAATGTTTTCGCTAAGAACCGGGTTTCTTTTGTGCGGCATAGCGGATGAGCCTTTTTGACCTTTTGAGAAATATTCTTCCGCTTCATATACTTCCGTTCTTTGGAAATGTCTGATATTTACGGCTATTTTTTCAACTGTAGAAGCAAGAAGCCCAAGTGCGCTTGCGAGTCTTGCGTATCTGTCTCTTTGAATTACCTGATTTGAAATTGGTGCCGGTTTAAGCCCTAGATATTCGCATGTAAGTTCTTCAAGTTCAATAGGAGCGTGAGCGAAGTTCCCCATTGCCCCACTTACTTTTCCAACACTTATTACTTCAAGCGTTTCTTCAAGGTTTTTAAGATGTCTTTTCATTTCGTCATACCAGATTGATAAAACAAGCCCGAATGTAATAGGCTCTCCGTGAATTCCGTGACTTCTACCAACCATCAGCGTATATTTATGCTCTAAGGCTCTTTTTTTGATTGAGTCCATTACCATTTTAACATCGTCAATAATGATTTTTAAAGAATCTCTCATCTGAAGCGCCACAGCCGTATCAATGGTATCGGAGCTTGTCATTCCGTAATGAACCCATCTTGACTCTTCTCCGAGACTTTCGGCTACACTTGTTAAAAAGGCAATTACATCATGTTTTGTCTCTTTTTCGATTTCGTGAATTCTTTTTATATCAAATTTCGCGTTTTTAATAATCTTTTTGGCATCTTCATCGGGAATAAGTCCTAGTTTATTCCACGCTTTTACAGCCGCTTTTTCAACTTCAAGCCATGCGTTAAATTTTGCCTGTTCGTCCCATAACTTTTTCATCTCTTCTCTAGCGTATCTTTCAACCATAAAGTGTCCTTTTTTTGATACAATTATAACAAAAAGGCTACTTATGCTAGATATTGGCTTTCCTGAGTTTACTTTTATTGTAATAATAGCGATAATAGTACTAGGCCCTGATAAACTTCCCGAAGCTCTTAAAGCGACTGGAAAAATGGTCGGTAAGGTTAAAAGAATGTGGAGAGACGCTACAGCCGATATAAGACGCGAATTGGAACTTGAAGAGATGAAAGAAGAAATGCAAAAATATAAAGAAGAGCTTAAAAAACTTCAAGAACAGGTTAATAAAGACACATCCGAAATCAATAAAGGATTGACAAGTCTTGATGATTTAACAGCCATGGGAAATACTAAAAATTTTAAGGATATGATTAAATAATGGGATTTGTAGTAAAAGAATTTGATATAAAAAATGAAAAAGTTCTTGATTTTTTAGTCAAAAAGCTCGGATTTAACGTAAGAGAAGCAAAAAGAGCAATTGACAGGGGAAGAGTTAGTGTAAATGATAAAAGAGTTACTAAAAAAAGCGCAAGAGCTACCGGAAAACTTAAATGTATAGTTTTTGAACCCAACGGATACGGGTTAAGGCCTATATTCGAAACGGCTCACTTTGCGGTTTTTGATAAGCCAAGCGGGGTTGCCATTCATCCTAAAAAACTTGCCAATACAAAAAGTCTTCTTGATGACGTAAGGGCTTTATGGGGAAATGACGCAAATTTGGTTCACAGGCTTGATAAAGAAACCAGCGGTTTAGTAATGGCAAGTAAGAATAAATTTGCTGAAAGCATACTGAAAAAAATGTTTCAGGATAAAGAAATTCAAAAAACATACGTAGCGCTTGTAAAAGGTCATTTAAATAAAGAAATGACAATAAAAAAACCGATAGCCGTAAATAAAGACGAAAATATAAAAGTGAAAGTTCTTATTCATCCTGATGGGAAAGAATCCGTTACCATTATAAAACCTGTAAAAAAAATAGGTGAAAACACATTAGTTGAATGTATTCCTCTAACAGGAAGACAACATCAAATAAGAGTGCATTTGTATAGCATAGGTCATCCTATAGTAGGAGACCCTTTATACGGAGTTGATAATGAATTTGCCGATAGATATTTAAATAAACTGGTCAGTGAAGAAGAGAGAATAGAAAAAACAGGGGCTAAAAGATTGATGCTTCACGCAAAAAAAATAGAATTTGAATTTATGAATAATAAGTATGTAATAGTAAGTGAGAGTTTTGAAAAAGAATTAAGCGGTTAAGCTAACATTAAGGAAAATTTATTATAATTCTAGCTCAATTTCCCCTCCTTAAAAGTTTTTACCTCCTTTTAAGCCCTTTTGGGCTTTAAAAAAATATTTAATCCGATATTTGGCATTGATTTTTTATTAAAAAACGGGTGTAAAATCAGGAATTTAAAAAGATTTTGTTTTATTAGTGTGTCTGTCACTATTTATTGAAGAAATAATTAAATGGCTCCGGCGAGAGGACTCGAACCTCTGACCCGACGGTTAACAGCCGTCTGCTCTACCGACTGAGCTACGCCGGAATAAATGGCGGAGAGGGCGGGATTCGAACCCGCGGTACCCGATATGGGTACAACGCCTTAGCAGGGCGCCGGTTTCAGCCACTCACCCACCTCTCCGTAAGGTGGTGCCCGGGGCCGGACTCGAACCGGCACGGGCAAAGCGCCCGAGGGATTTTAAGTCCCTTGCGTCTACCAATTCCGCCACCCGGGCTTGAAATGAAAGTTTATCAAATTAAGCTTAAGATTGCCTTAATGGAGGCGCCACCCGGATTCGAACCGGGGATCAGGGCTTTGCAGGCCCCTGCCTTAGCCACTTGGCTATGGCGCCATGATGAATTAAACTTTCATTTACTGGAGCGGGCTACGGGACTCGAACCCGCGACCTCCACCTTGGCAAGGTGGCGCTCTAGCCAACTGAGCTAAGCCCGCATTTCGTAGATGAAATTATATATAAAAAATCACAAAAAAGCAACAGCTTTTTTGTGAAAATTAAAGTTTAGGACCGGCTTTTTCGTAATCTTTTCCTTCTTGGACGTCTTCGTAACGTTTAAAGTTTTCAATAAACATTTCAGCAAGTTTTCTAAGCTGTCTGTCATATGCCTCTTTATCTTCCCATGTATTTCTTGGATTTAATACTTTTGTATTAACCCCCGGAAGCTCTTTTGGAATAGAGAGGTTAAATACAGGCAGTGTTTCAAACTCGGCATTTTCAATGCTTCCGTCAAGAATTGCGTTAATACACGCCCTTGTGTCTTTAATGCTCATTCTTTTTCCAATCCCATAAGGTCCTCCGGTCCATCCTGTGTTTACAAGATAAACATTTACTCCGTGTTTGTCTATTTTTTCTCCAAGAAGTTTTGCATATACTGTTGGATGAAGCGGTAAGAAAGGCTCACCAAAACAAGCACTGAATGTTGCAACAGGTTCGGTAATCCCTCTTTCAGTTCCCGCTACTTTTGCAGTATATCCGCTTAGGAAATAATACATTGCCTGTTCTTTTGTAAGTTTACTTACAGGCGGCAGTACTCCAAATGCGTCTGCTGTTAAGAATATAATATTTTTTGGATGTCCTCCCTGAAGAGTGCACTCATGGTTGTCTATATGTTCTATAGGATATGAAACTCTTGTATTTTCCGTTTTTCTTGAATCAGTATAGTCCACTTCTCCGTTTTCTTTTATTACCACGTTTTCAAGAAGAGCGCCTCTTTTAATAGCGTTATAAATTTCCGGTTCGCTCTCTTTATCGAGGTTAATTACTTTTGCATAACATCCGCCTTCAAAGTTAAACACACCTTTATCATCCCACCCATGTTCGTCATCGCCTATAAGTTTTCTTTTTGGGTCGGTTGAGAGGGTTGTTTTTCCTGTTCCTGAAAGACCGAAGAATAGGGCGACGTCCCCTTTTTCTCCTATGTTTGCAGAACAGTGCATTGAAAGCTTTCCTTCAAGCGGAAGCCAGTAATTCATCATAGTAAATATACCTTTTTTAAGCTCTCCTCCATATAAAGTTCCGCTCATTACGGCTAAATTATCTTCTATGTTAAATGCCACGAAAATATCGCTGTTTAAGTTTTCTTCTTTCCATTTAGGATATCTTGCGGCTCCTCCTACAAGAAAAGTAAAATCTGGTTTAAAATTTTTAAGTTCTTCTTCTGTTGGTAAAATAAACATATTCATAACAAAATGAGCCTGCCAAGCAATAGGAGTTACAAATCTGATTGCGCGTCTGCTTTCTTTACTTGCCCCTACGAATACATCAACAACATATAATTCATCATATTTGGATAATTCTTCTTTTGTGAATTTTTCAAGTTCTTTAAATGTTTCAGGAGTTATAGGTTGGTTTATTTTTCCCCATGCTATAAAATTTTCGCTTGGAGGCTGTTTTACGAAGTATTTATCTTTTGGACTTCTTCCTGTAAACTCTCCAGTATCTACAGCTGTAGCACCACTTGCCGTTTGAGTAACTTCACCTTTTTTTAAGGTGTCTTCAATTATTTTGTCGTAACTTGGATTATGAATGATTTTATTGGCTTTTATACCAATTTTATCAAGTTCTTTTATCATAATTTTCTCCTACTTAAATGTGGTTGTATGGATTGAAATTATATCAAAATATTAGAAGAAGCAACAGATAATGGAAAAAAATTATTAAAAGAAAAAAAAGGAAAGAAGAAATTAAAGGTCTTTTTCAAGACCTGATTTTTTAAGGGTATATTCTGCGAATTTGTAGCTAACTATAATTAAAACAGGCCACATAAAAAATAGAACAACACCCCATGTTGTGTCGATTTTATGAACTTCAGGGTCAATTCCGTTTGGTAGTAGCTTTTCAGAAGCCATTAAAAGACTTCCGAAAAATACCATAATAAGCGCTATTATTTTTCTCATTATCACTCCTTAATATGCATGAGATTCTGGGTCTTGGATTTCTTCTTTTGTAATTGGACCGCCTTTTTTCATTTGGTACCATACCCACATGATGTATCCAAGAACAAATGGTACGGCAACACTAACCCATGCCATAACCATAAGAGCATACTTAGAACCAGAACTGTTTTGAATTGTCAAGCTGCTTTGTAAATCCGCGTAACTCGGATAAAAAGGTGTTCCGAAAAATCCCGCAATTGAAATAACGATGATACCGATTAATACTGTACCAAGTCCGCTAAACCATATACCTTTGTTTGAACCTTTTAAAGTTGCCAATACTCCCCATACATACAAAACAAGTCCGATTAAGAAAACAATTAACGGAA
>Ga0256838_1001232_pt1 | contig 12661 bp, 10 predicted proteins | sample 4571419metaG_FD_185978 | JGI IMG/M metagenome (GOLD analysis project Ga0256838, IMG submission 185978) | Hydrothermal vent microbial communities from Guaymas Basin, Mexico - 4571-419 | ecosystem: Environmental > Aquatic > Marine > Hydrothermal vents | place: Mexico: Guaymas Basin | collected... | reverse complement strand
ACCGCCTCGATCCTGGCCTTGGCCGAACCATGCTTTCCGGGTGAGGAAACGGTTATGTTACCGATCCTGCAGGGCTCGCCGTCGATGAGGATGTACCTTCCCGGCTTGAGCTTGCTAACCTGAACCTTGGTCTTGTCTCCCATTTTTCAGACCTCCCATAAGCGTTCTAAAACCGATTGGGAAGGGTCTTTAAAAAATTTTTGAAAATGGAAAAGTTCAGCGGCGGGACTTCAGGAGCATGCCGTTCATAAAGGTCGGCACAAAGAGTACAATTCCAAGCAACGCGCCTATCTTGACGGCGGTTGAAGGGGCAGTGAGGCTGTAGTAGAGGGTAACCAGTCCCGTGGCGATGAGCAGGAGGATTATCCCTGCTATCATCGCCTTGTTGTGTGCCAGTTCCGAGGAGAGGAGCGGGTAGGCTTCCACAGCCGCCACTAGGGCTCCAACGGCGAAGGGAACGACGACGAACATCGTCCTTATATCGGCGATTATCATTGCACCCGCTATGACCATTCCCACCAGTGCCACGAAACCTAGGCTCTGACCCCTGCCGAACTGCATGACCTCCGAGAGTATCTGGCTGCCCATCTCGATGAGGACTATTATCGTCGTGAGGCCAGCCAGATAGAGCGACAGCATGAGGAGCGCTATTAGGCTCGTATCGTTTGGAACGTTGCCCTTGAGTATCTCGGGGATGGAGTAGAAGACCTCGATTGAGTCCATGGGGCTCTTCTCGCTGTTGGTGGCGTAGTCCTTGAGGTCGTTGAACTTCATGAAGAGCTTCATCGACTCTTCGGCCGGGATGTTGGGGTTCTGATAGGCCTTCTGGAAACCCTCATAGGCCGCACCGAGGGAGTAGGCGACGGTGAAAGCGGCGGCAAAGCTGAGGATTATCTGGAGTACGACAACCCCCGCGAGAACCTTCCTGAGGTCGAGCTCCTCGGGGGTGAAGCTGCCTATGACGTAGTAAACCCCTGCACCGAGGCCGAGGGAGATGAAGGTCGAGACAACCAGATAGAGGACCCCCTTGGCCGTCAGTGGCAGGTCGAAGGAGGTTATCGAGGAGACGGCGTTCTCCATGTACTGGACCGCCTGGGAGGACGTAACGCTGCTGACGGCCTGTCCCCTGATGAGGAACGCGGCAGAGATGGCGAAGAGGACGAAGAGTATCGACACGACCGAGATGAACTCGAGGGTTTTGCCCTTCGCAAGCATCAGGAGAACTACCGCCAGGAGGATGGTTCCGACCACGAAGGCTGGAATGTATTTAGACCCCACACCGGCAATGAAGACGAGGCTGTAGGCGGAGTAGTAGGTGGTGATGCCGAGCATTATCATGAGGAACATCAGCAGGGTGAACATGAGCGCCGGGGTTCTTGCTATCTTGAAGAAGAGCTCGTAGATGAGGTAGCGCGTTTTCTTCGTGCTCTCGGCCTCGCTGTATATCAGGAACATCGCTATCAGAATCGGGACGAGCGATATCAGGAAGCCCTTCAGCCCGAAGGTTATGTAGTACTTCGGCAGAACCAGGAAGTTCCATATTCCGAGTATGTAGCCCGTTATCAAGAACGCCATGAGGAAGCTTATTTTTCGCATGGATTGGCACCCCCAGTGGTTCTCGTGGCGTTGGTTTAAACTGCCAGAAAAATTAAAGATTGACGAAATATAAAAACATTGTGTATCTCCTTCGCTTTTTTCAAGGAACCCAATGCTCAAAGTTGATGATTATTTCGTTCACAACTGTCCACGCCATCAACGGGCCTTTGTAAATGCTTATTTTCTCCCATGGTATTTCACTTCTGAAATCCCCGTGTGGGAACCCGCCGACCACGACGAGGGGGTTCTCGAGGGAGGCGAGCCTCTTGCCGAGCTCGGCCGGCTTTGTCAGCGTCCCTTCCTCGTGCATTACGAAAACCCCGTCCGGGCCTATCTCCTCGACGAGCTCCTTCAGGGATTTCTCTTCCATCCTGAGCAGCTCGAGGTCCCTTGGGACGACGCGGTTCTTGAAGAGGCTCTCCATGAGGCCCACGAAGCGGTTGTAGTTTCTCGGAATCCTGGTCTCGGGCTTGATGTATATCACCTCGTCGTTCCTCGTGTGAACGTAGACCCTCAGGAGGCCTTCCTTGTTGGCTATGCTCTCCAGCGCGTTGAGCAGGCAGATGTGGGTTATGTCAGGTCTTCCGCGCCTCTCTCCGTCGGACAGCTTCTTGAGCGCCGCGTGGTGGTAGGTGCTGTCGAGTAGCACCTCCTCCGGTCTCTTGCCCCTCCTCTTCGCGTAGTTGACGACGGCCGGATGGTCCCTTATGGACTCCGGGACGGGCTCGAGCTCCGCATCAGCTATCACCAGGTGGAGCATTCTCCCACCTCTCCAGCTTTATCCCCCTGTCGGCAAGCTCTCCGCTTATCCTCGTGAACGTGTCAATGCGCATGCCCAGTATCTCCGGCGGAATTACCCCGTAGATGCAGCTCTGCTCGGCAACGAGCCTCGCCACTATCGCCGCCGTGAAGCCCGTAACGCGCGCCATCGAGGTGAAGCCCTCTTTCTCCTCGTCGTACAGGAGGTAGCCTATCTCCCTGGGCTCCCCGTTGATGGTCCCCCTTCCGAAGACCTGCATTATCGAGAAGTCCGGGCTCTCGTAGGTCATGAGCGGGGCTATGACCTCGAGCGTCTTATCAACGTGCTCCGGCCTGAAGAAGCCGAGCTCCCTCAAAACCCTCATCTTCTCCAGGTGTCCCGGCCAGCGGAGCGTCCACTCCTCCAGCTTTTCCGCCCTAACGCTCTCCAGGAGACTCCTCAGGCCATCGCTCACGAAGGCCTCGAACTCGAAGTCTCCCACGGTTACCCTCTCAATCCTCTCGAAGGGGTCAACGGCCTTAACCTCCCCGTTCCTTATCACCCTCGCGGGCCTTGTGTACTCTTCAATAAGGTCTTTAGGTGACCATGTAATTCTGTAATAGAGTGGCGGCCTTGGCTCCTTAGGGAGACCTCCTACGTAGATGTAGCCCTCCCGGAGTTCATCCATCTCCTGCCATACCCTGCCCATGAGCATGTGGCTTAATCCCGGGGCAAAGCCTGCATCGAAGATAACGGTAACCTGCGCCTTCTCCGCCTCATCCCTCAGCTCCAGGGGGTTCTCCGGCATGAAAGAGACATCAACCATGTCGGTTCCGGCCTTTATCGCCGCCCTGACCGCACGGTAGCCAAATCTGCCGGGCAACGCCCCGATGACCAGCTCGAAGCCTCTCATGACCTCAACGAGTTCATCGAAGTTGGATGCATCAACCCTCAGCGGCGTGGCAAAGTCAGAAACGGCCTTCAGCCTCTCCCCGCTGATGTCGCCGACGTGAACCTCGAACTCGTCCCTCAAATCCCAGGCTATGGCCCTTCCAACGTTTCCAGCACCGAGAACGAGAACCTTCATCTCGAACACCAAAACAAGTTAGGGTGGGACTTAATAAGGTTTGCACGGTACTATGCCAGGTAAAAGCTTTTAAGTTCTCCGGGTAGTACTGCGGGGGTTGGAATGAAAGGGAAACCCGCGATGATTTTGCTCCTGCTCGTGGCCCTCATGGTTGTCCCGGCGGTTAAAGCCGATGATTTGGGCGTGACCCTGAACTGCTCCGCCTTCAACGTCACGGTTAATTACGGCCAGTTTCTCGGTCCTCACCCCGAGGCGGAGGCCGTTTGCTCCGGCCGCCTGGTGCCGCTCACGAACGTTACCCTGTCGGGAACCAGCTGGTCGTACCTGGACGTGACCGAACCCCTCCAGCACGCCCACTGGAGCAATATGAACGCCTCCTTCTCTTCCGGCACCCTGCTGGTTGTGGGGAAGGTATACACGGGCGTGGACCTCCTGGAGTTGCTCAGGTGGGCGCTCGATGGCGGGAATCCTGTTGGCCTTTCGGCAGAGTTTCACACCTGGGGTGAAGTCCCCGTTCAGGGCCACAACGGGACGTCGAGCGTTCTCCTCGAGGGCCACTGGGAGGGCACGGTACCGCTCAGGGTGGACTGGTCCAGGATGATTTCCCTGGTCCTTTTCCAGGCCGTTCTTCTGATTAACGCGGCAATCGGCACCGTTGCCGGCGTGAAAATCGGGAACGAGCGCCTGGCGGGGTTATCCCTCTCCGCAGGATTTCTCACCGGGTACCTGGCCTATTTCCTCTCCCACTTTGGCATCGACACCCAGCTGGGTTTTTTCATCGTCCTGGAGGTTTCCCTGCTCGTGATATGGCTCTCCGTGATAACCGGGAGATCGCAGGCCTCGAAGAGAAGGGAACAGGTGGGTAAGCTGACGGTCGCGCTCTCCCTCGGTGGCCTGGCGTTCATCTTCCTCTGGGCGGCCTTTACTGGCAACGGTCCCTTTGCGGTCGGGACGCTTCTGCTGATGCTCCCGGTGATGGCTTACCTGTTCCGCTTCATCTCGCGGACACTGTTCGAGGCCGATGCCAGGGGAGAACTCGAAAAAATCAACCCCATACCCCTGGGCCTGCTCCTCCTCATGCCCTACCTTCCCCAGGTTCTCATATGGGGAGGGATTCTCGAGTCCTCCAGGCTCACCCTCGTGGCCACCGCCGTGTTCCTGGGGAGCGTCTTCATCGGGCTGACGGCCAGTTGGCTCCTCAGAGACGCCTCTCATGCCCGGGGAAGGTATATATAGTCCCTGCACCTACATGTTACAATGCCCTTTAAACTCCCAATATTCCGTAAGAAGGTTCTGGAGCTGCTGTCCTCCAGCGACGAGACCAAGGTGATGCACGTAAGTGATACCCCGGAGAGCTCCTACCGCTTCATCGACGGGTTAATCGACAGAATAAAGCCCGATTACATAATCCACACCGGTGACCTTGCCGACAATATTAAGCTGGAGCGCAAACCTGAGCTTAAGCCCCTCTATGAGGGGGCTCTGAGGAAGCTGGCGCGCGTTCTTAAGGGTTCGGGGGCAACTCTTTACGTCGTCCCGGGCAATGAGGACGACCCTGAACTGGTGAAGGAGTTCTTCGATGATGCCGTCGTTGCCCCTGGTTCGGTGGTCGAGATAGAGGGAGTGAAGTTCGCCCTTGGTCATACATGGAGGGACGTGGTAAATCTCGACGCGGATTTCAGGCTCTACGGCCACAACTTCAAGCTGATTGATAGGGGACTGAACGGGGTCCTCGGCGTCAACTTCGTCCTCCTGCCGAGCAAGCAGACCTACCGCGTGAAGTATCCGGGGGGAACGGATTTCAATAGGGGTTACAAGATGTGGAGGGGTCTCTGATGAAAGTTATCCGGTTTGGGCCTTCGTTACTGTTTCTGCGCACATCCCAGGGCGAGGCCGTTAGGGAGGCGGTCTCTAGAACCTTCGGGGTCAGCGAGACGAGCACCGACGAGGCGATAAAGAACAGCAACGAGTTTGAAACGGTGCTCTTCGTCACCGAGGAGTGGGCCAAGAAAACGCTGCCTCCAGAGAGGGGCTTCCTGATCCACGACAGTGCCAAGGCGGTTCTGGCCCGCATAATCAACGAGGGCATCCCCGTGGAGAAGGTCCACGTGGAGAGCACCCTCATACTGCTCAGGGTGCCCGCCAACGTTGAAGAGACCCTGAAACTCGTGGCTGAGAAGTACGGCGGGGAAGTGATGACAATAAGGGACGCCTTTGACGAGGGCGAGGCTGGGGACACGATAATAGGCGTTACCAAGAAGAAGCTCAACTCCCCTATAGGCCCGGAGGACATTGAGGGAGCCGTCCTCATCAGGCGGCATTTCCTCGACGTTTATAGGGAGCTCAGCATCGACGTTCCCGTCCTTCTGCTGAGGCTGATGCCAGAGTGGAACGAGATTACGATTAAAATCTACGACACAAACAAGCGCTACGAGGAGAACATAGAGCGCCTCATGATGGTGATTGAGGACCTTGACATTGGCTTTATCGTCGGCGAGGGCTGGGACTGGGATTACCCGAGACCCTTCATGCGCGTTCCGGTGTACAAGCTCAAGCTCCTGACGTGGGAGAAACCAGAACGCGTCAAGTTCCTGCTGAAGGGCATCGAGTACCACGGCTACAAGCGCCTCTGCGACATAGACGTTTTCGTCGAGGGGAAGAAGATTCACTGGACCTCCCTCGGAAAGTACGACTCGAAGTTCGAGCTGGCCAAGGCCGCGCGGGAGGAGCTGGAGAAGAATCTCAGCGAGGACGTCATTGAAAGGCTGAGGGAGCTCGACAAGAAGCTCGCGCCGGACTCGGAGGACTGAATCTGGGGTGCTCAGAGTTTCTTAATCTTCGCAACGAAGAAGCCGCTCGTCCCGTGCCTGTCGGGGTAAAAGCGCCTCGCCTTCTTTATTTCCTCGCTCAGCTTGATTCCGAAGGGGCTCGTTAAAGCGGGCTCGCCGTAGCGGAGAGGGAGCAGTTCAACGTCGAAGTTTTCAAGAACCCACTGGATAACGAACTCGTTCTCCTCAGGCTCGAGGGAGCAGGTGGAGTAAACCAGAACCCCTCCAGGCTTCAGAACCTCGAGGGCCTTTTCGATGAGCTTCATCTGGAGGTTCTGGCAGAACTTTACATCCTCCATCGTGCGGTTGGCCTTCCTCTCGGGGTTCTTGTGTATCGTTCCGGAGCCTGTGCACGGCGCGTCGAGGAGGATTCTATCGAACTCGACCCCGAGTTCTTCGATGTGGAGCGATGAGCTGTGGATTAGGACGGTGTTGGTAACCCCGAGGCGCGATAGGTTGAGCCGGGTTTCTTTCAAGCGTTCCTCCCCGACGTCGAAGGCATAGATGATGCCCCCGTTCTCCATCAGCTGGGCGAGGTAGCTGGTCTTTCCGCCCGGTGCCGCCGCTATGTCTGCAACGGTTTCGCCGGGCCTCGGTTCGAGAGCCACCGGGGGATACATCGAACTGGCCTCCTGGATGTAGAGGAGACCGCTCAGGTATTCCGGCGTGGAGGTTATCGAGAATGGCTCCCTCGTCAGGCAGAAGCCCTCCCTCGCCCAGGGGACTCGTTTAAACTGGAAGCCCTTCTTGTTGAGGAGCTTGGTGAGCCTGGGAACCTCTATTCTGAGCGTGTTTACGCGGAAGCACCTCGGCAGGGGCCCCTCCATGGCCTCGGCTATAGCTAATGCCCTCTCGCCCCAGAGTTCGTAATACCTCTCCGCGAATGTCTTGGAGTAGCCGAGGGAAAACAACCTTTCGAGCATGGTGGGGAGTTGGAGGAGGGGTTTAAAAGGTTCTTCGTTTGTGAAACCCGACTTTCACAGACAGCACCTTTTATGAAAGTGCACTTTCATAGATTGCACAGTTTATGAAAGTTCGCTTTCATAAAAGGTAGAAGACATTAAAATCTCAAGAAGGTTACCGGCCGGAAAGGCTCTTCAGCAGCTCCCCGGCTTTTTCAAGTCCCCCTTCTCAAGTGCCCGGATGACGAGGCAGTAGAGCCCACTAGTTCAAGGTTCTCACCAGGATTTTCCGAGAGCCTCTCGAGCTCGAGGCTTTTGATGGTGTTCTGAGCGGCGCAATGGTTCTATTTAAGGTTCCTGCGTTCAAATTGTGGACAGTTTTCCGAAATCTTCCAGGTCCCAGACGAGGTAGCCCTCTTCCCTCATCTCCTCTTTGCCCTTTACTCCCCTTGCCACCAGCCCATAAGCCTTTTCCCAGCCTTCCAGTCCAACAAGCCCGCCCTTCCTTTCCAAGTCCTTGAGAATTCCCCTCGCCTCTCTCTCGCTAAGGTTTTTCCACTTCACTTCGATGAACAGAACCCTCTTTTCCCGCTCGTTCAACGCAACCAAATCGATTTCCTCTCCCTTGTGCCACCACCTTCCAATTCTTGTGAACCTGAAGGGTATCTTTCCAGCCCTGTTAAGCTCAACCAGGAACTGCCTCGCTATCTCCTCGAAAACGAAGCCAAGGTATTCATTAAACTTGGGTTTGATGCCCCCAACAACGTCAAAGCCCATCTCGATCTCGCTTTTCCTCGGATAGACGAAGCGGAACCAGAAGTTGAAGAGCTTGTCGTTTATTTTGTAGATGCTCCTCCCTCTTCCCACGATGGGCTTCTCTTCCTCTATGTATCCCATCTCCCCAAGGACGTTGAGGTACTTGCCGAGCGAGTTAACATCAACCTTAGCTTTGTCAGCTATCTGGCCGAAGCGGTTGTAGCCGAGCGCTATCGCCCTTAGGATGGAGAAGTACCTCGAAACATCCCTCAGCTCCTGTTTGAGCAGGTATTTGGGTTCATCGTAGTATTTCGCACCCCTCGACAGCAGAAGAACTCTTAGATTGTCCCAGAAGTCAAGCTCTGGGTTGTAATCAGCCCAGTACTGTGGGACTCCTCCAAAGACTGAATAGACGTAGACGGCCTCCTCGGTGCTTAGGGGGTGGAACTTTCTTACGTTGAAAAAGCCCATTTCCTCAACTTTCCATGCCCCTGTTCTCCTTCCGTAGATGGGAGACTTTGCCGAGAGGATGCCCTCCATGAACGAAATCAGCGAGCCGCAGAGGATCAGCATTATTTTTGTCTTCGAGAGATGCATATCCCAGTACTTTTGAAGGACGCTGAGAAAGTCCCTGTGGGCTTTCGCTATGTACTGAACCTCATCTATCACCACGACGAGCCTTTCAGAGCTTTTTCCTGCAAGATACGTGAAGAACGCCCTCCAGTTCTGAAGTGGATTCTCCCTCAGGAAAGGATCGTTGAAGTAATCGGCGAGTCTCTCGGAAAAATCCTCAAGGATGGTCTCGCTCTCCTCGGCGAGCAGATAGACCCCATCAACTTCGGAAAGGAACTTCTGAAGGAGGTACGTCTTGCCTATCCTCCTCCGTCCGTAGAGGATTATCAGCTCGGGCCTTTCAGAGTGATACCTTTCACGCAGGAACTCCAGCTCCTGCTCGCGGTCAATAAACTTACTCACGAGTATCATACTTTAAAGTAAGTTTCTTTGTTTATAAGCATTTCTTCGCTGAACTTCAAAATCAGGAAAATAGAGGAGAATCAGACCTTTATCCCGCCCATGACGAGGGCCATCACGGCCTTCTGAGCGTGGAGCCTGTTCTCGGCCTCGTCGAAGACGACGCTGTTCGGGGAGTCGACGACGTCGTCGGTGACCTCCTCGCCGCGGTGGGCCGGGAGGCAGTGCATGAAGATGTAGTCGGGCTTGGCGTGCTTGACGAGCTCCTTGTTGACCTGGAACGGCTGGAATATCTTCCTTCTCTCCTCGGCCTCGGCCTCCTGCCCCATGCTTGCCCAGACGTCGGTGTAGATGACGTCGGCGTCCTTGACGGCCTTGATCGGGTCGTGGAGGAGCTCGAATGAACCGCCGCTTTCGGCCGCGTTCCCCTCCGCCCACTTGATGACACGCTTGTCCGGCTCGTAGCCTTCCGGCGTGGCGACGACAACGTTGGCACCGAGCTTGGTTCCGGCTATCATGAGGGAGTGGGCGACGTTGTTTCCGTCACCAACGTAGACGATTTTAAGCCCCTGAATCCTGCCCTTCTTCTCGAGTATGGTCTGGTAGTCAGCTAAAGCCTGGCACGGGTGGGAGAAGTCGCTCAGACCGTTGATGACCGGGACGCTCGCGTACTTGGCGAGGTCCTCGACGTCCTTGTGGGCATAAACGCGGGCCATTATTCCGTCCACGTACCTGCTGAGGACGCGCGCGGTGTCGGCTATGGTCTCACCGCGCCTGAGCTGCAGGTCCTGGGCGTTGAGGTAGAGGCCGTAGCCGCCGAGCTGGTAGATTCCGACCTCGAAGGAAATCCTCGTCCTGGTCGAGGGCTTCTGGAAGATCATGGCGAGCGTTTTGCCCTCGAGAACGCGGTGGGGCTTTCCTATCTTGTTCCATATCTTCATCATCTCGGCGGTCTTGAGAACAGTCTCAAGCTCCTCCCTCGTGAAGTCCTGAAGGCAGAGAACATCCCTTCCTGCGAGGCTAACCACCATGTGCATCACCGTCTAAAGCTGGGGCCCGGTTTTAATAACCCTTTCGTCGGATAAACCTGCTCCCGGCTGAAATCTTTTGAGCATCAGCGTTCTTGAACTTTCCAAACGTAATGGGCATTGATGGATAGTTTTTTTCCATTGGTACCTTTCCGAGGGAGATGTGTTCAAATCATCATAGCCGCGTTCTTGAGATAGTGGCGTTCTTCTCCTTGCCCGACGAACTCAAGAGGCCTGGGGAAAAGAGGTGCCTGTTATCTGATCCCATTCTTTTTATTGGTGATCTGGACCGCTTTATGTAGAAATTTGAAACTATACTGGCTTTTTAGAAGTTTTTCCAGTCCCAGTAAACCTAATAAACTTCGAGCTCTTTTTCCTCCGGTGGCATGAATGGGGGATGGAATCAAGGTAAAGCTTGTCAATTATACGAAAAAACCTCTCGAAACTGTCACTTGGGCGGCGCTCATAAGCTACTGGGACGAGTGGGAAACTGGGGCATTCGAGAGGATGGGTGAGAAGGACGTCGAGATGCACCTTCCGAGGGTGCTCGGCTACGGCCACGAGTCGATTCTGGAGCACGCGACGCTAACCTTCGCGATAGAGGGCTGTTCCCGCGTGTGTAGTCACCAGATCGTCCGTCACAGGCTCGCGAGCTACACCCAGCAGAGCCAGAGGTATCAGTTCGTTTCTTCCGCGAACCTAAAGGAGTACAAACTGCCCGAGCCCTCCGGAGAGAAGAGAAACCCGCACTGTAAGCTCAGCATAAACCAAGAAGAGGAGATAGTTAAATGGTACCTTGAAGATGGTCTCTCGTCGTGGCAAATAGCGAAGATAGCAGGGCTTCACCCCACTTCGGTTCTCTCGATACTCAGGGCGCATGGTGTCACTCCGCGAAAAGCGGGAGAAGCTTACAATGGAAGGTTTGTGAATGAGGATTTCTTCGAGAACATTAATGAGCCGGACAAGGCTTACATCCTCGGTTTCATAATGGCCGATGGCAGCATCAATGAGTCAAGGAACGCCCTTATAATTGACCAGAAAAACCTCGAAAAAACCCTTTTAACAGAAATAGTAGAGCGTATTGGGCGGGGGATAAAAGCAAGAGCTCAGAAGGGCAGGAACACGGTCCGGATATGGGTTGGAAACAAAAAGCTAATCAAAGACCTTAAGAAGTGGGGGGTTTCTGAAAGAAAGGCTAAAACCCTAAGTTTTGAGAGGGTGATTAAAGGGGTATCCAAAAACCTCTGGCCCCATTTTCTCAGGGGCTACCTTGACGGAGATGGCTACATCAAAGTGGTCTTTAGAGATGGCACTTTTCAAAGGGCAGAGGTAACGTTCGTTAGCTCAAGTAAAAAAGCCCTCGAGGACACGATGTTCATGCTGTCCGAACTGGGGCTTCCGGAAGGTGCACTAAAATACTATGAAAACCAAGAAATTGGGTACCTTCGCTACACCAAGGGCAGGGGTTCCGAAAATCTGCTAAGACTTCTCTACAGAGATGCCGATCCATTCCTGACAAGGAGGGCCAACCTACTCAAGGCTCTTGCCGTTGTCCCCGAGCTCAGGGAGAGAATTCAGAACACCATAAGGAAGAGGCTTGCGGAGTACGAGTTTACCATACCTGAAAGCGTTTTGGAGGATCCGTTTTTGGCATACCGGTGGTACGACCTTATGCGGGACGCCAGGGAGCTCTACGTTAAGTCCGTTCAGGCAGGGGTTCCAAAGGAGGACGCGCGCTTCATCCTGCCCCAGGCGGTGAGAACAAAAATTGTCGTAACGATGAACCTCCGCGAGCTCAAGCACTTCCTCGGCCTGAGGGCGTGCGAGAGGGCCCAGTGGGAGATAAGGGAAGTCGCGTGGAAGATGCTGGAGGAGATAGCAAAGAACGAGGAGTTGAGACCTGTTATAAAGTGGGCGAAGCTCGGGCCGCGTTGCGTCCAGCTCGGCTACTGTCCGGAGGGCGAGCTGATGCCGCCCGGGTGCTGGAAGAGGACGCGGGAGAAGTGGAGGTCCCTCGCCGAGTTCTAAACCAACGGTTTAAGAAACTCTTTTTTGAGGTTTCTTTCTCCCAAAATCTGGGTGAGTAATCGTGAAAACGAAGAGCTGGGAGGTTCCAATCTCGCACCCGTGGGAGAGCCTTCAGGTGGTCCTCAGCGAGCCGGAGAAGACCCTTCCGTTCTTCCCCTACTTCGAGAGCATAGAGGGTGACCGGGTTCGCTTCAAAGTCCCGAGGTTCATCTTCAACTTCGGCTACGAGTTCAGGCTCACCGTCGGGTTCCAGGAGAGGAAGGCCGTCTATACATTCACGGGGGACAGGGGTATACTGACCATAACCTTTGAGATGTCGGGGGAAAGACTCCACGTCACCGCGAGCTGGGCCGGCTTCGGCGAGGCACTCATGGGCAAACCCCTCGAGAACTTCTCCAGGGGAATAGCGGAGGCCATAAAGGACTTCTGCGATGCCCAGGCCAGCTGCCCGGTCGCCAGGCTGACCGGTTCGGAGGGCGTTGTTGAGCAAATTACCCCCGAGACCGCACCGGCCCTGATAAAGCGTATATCGTGGGAGCTCAAGGGCAAGGATTTCGTGGTTGAAGGGACCGCTGAGGACGGGACGAGCCTCTCGGCCACCGTCAGGGATGGAAAACTGGTCAGGCTCGACGGCAGGGACCCATCCGGGAAGAGAAGCACGATAGAGGCCGACGTCCCGGTGCTGGAGCTCGGGAGTGACCTCTTCGAGGGGCTCCCGCTGGAGA
>Ga0256838_1001231_pt1 | contig 12662 bp, 10 predicted proteins | sample 4571419metaG_FD_185978 | JGI IMG/M metagenome (GOLD analysis project Ga0256838, IMG submission 185978) | Hydrothermal vent microbial communities from Guaymas Basin, Mexico - 4571-419 | ecosystem: Environmental > Aquatic > Marine > Hydrothermal vents | place: Mexico: Guaymas Basin | collected... | reverse complement strand
AGTTAAAATCAGACCGTTTCGGTATGGAAATTGTATTATTTGGATGTGGTACGTATCTAAGATATTCACCATCGTTAAAATCAGACCGTTTCGGTATGGAAATAATTAAGTTTTTAAACGATATAAACAAATTATATATAAGAAGTTAAAATCAGACCGTTTCGGTATGGAAATTGTATTATTTGGATGTGGTACGTATCTAAGATATTCACCATCGTTAAAATCAGACCGTTTCGGTATGGAAATAATTAAGTTTTTAAACGATATAAACAAATTATATATAAGAAGTTAAAATCAGACCGTTTCGGTATGGAAATTGTATTATTTGGATGTGGTACGTATCTAAGATATTCACCATCGTTAAAATCAGACCGTTTCGGTATGGAAATCTTGTAATTACATAAAAACTATGCTCGATATTCCATTGTTAAAATCAGACCGTTTCGGTATGGAAATCTTGTAATTGTCCCGTTTCCAATCACGTGGGATAATAGTTAAAATCAGACCGTTTCGGTATGGAAATGTTCATAATAAACATATTGATTGTTTTGGATAATTAGGGTTAAAATCAGACCGTTTCGGTATGGAAATAGGGGAGCAAGAGAAATTTATTAAATTAATAAATGAGAGAGTTAAAATCAGACCGTTTCGGTATGGAAATCACACAACCTATTTGTTTTATCCCTAAGAACATGTTAAAATCAGACCGTTTCGGTATGGAAATATTTTCTCAAAACAACAAATCTTCAATAGCATAAATAAATTGCTATCATATAGTTAAAATCAGACCGTTTCGGTATGGAAATTTAAAAGTAAAGAATACAAAAACATAATAGATGTATCTGTTAAAATCAGACCGTTTCGGTATGGAAATATCATTTGCATCATTTGATTTGCTTAAATTATGTGTGCGTGTTAAAATCAGACCGTTTCGGTATGGAAATAACTCAAATTTTAAACTGCATAATTATGTCCATTAATGAAAAGTTAAAATCAGACCGTTTCGGTATGGAAATTTACTTCATTACCGTATAGTTTTACGATTGCTGCCAGATAAAATCAGACCGTTTCGGTATGGAAATGTGTATCATCTTCACATCAACTTAGTTTCGGCTCTGGTTAAAATCAGACCGTTTCGGTATGGAAATTTATATGCACTTTTTTAGGTATTTCTTTAAATAGTTCCCTACGTTAAAATCAGACCGTTTCGGTATGGAAATTTATATGCACTTTTTTAGGTATTTCTTTAAATAGTTCCCTACGTTAAAATCAGACCGTTTCGGTATGGAAATCTCTAATCCTGCGATATTCCCAATAGTCTATAATAATTTTATCTGATTAAAATCAGACCGTTTCGGTATGGAAATCAAGTTTCTACAATCGTCTCACTATCTGCAATTAAAGAGTTAAATTCAGACCTCTTAGGGGTTAAGGTTTAGACATTAATTGGGGCTGAAAGCCCCAACTTAATGGATGTGGGTATACACACCATAGAGGGGCTATGCCCCTCTATTGGGATACTCCCCGTAATTTACACCTCCGAGCGTAAGCGAGGAGGTGTTAGGTTTTGATGAAATGGAAAGCTTTGCTTTCCAGCTATGAAAATCTTTGATTTTCATTTAACTTTTTCTAAAAGTTTCATAACAATAGGGCTTCCCCCTATGGAACTCAGACCGTTTCGGTATGGAAATGTATAATTTATTTTTTATAGAGAAAAATAGTAAATTATACCATTCCAAAGATTTCAAAATATTTTTTCTGTCTAACTACCATTACTGGGATGTTATTTTCTATTAATTTTTCTTTTAGTTCTTTGTCATTTGTTGCTACTATAACCTTCTCATTCTCTTTTGCATAATTTAAAATTGCCTCATCTGCATAATTGGCAGGGTAATCAACTAATTTATAGTTTTTTATCTTTGCAAGTGCTAAATTAACAGCTAATTTCTCTTTACCTTTTAAATCACCACTTTTTAATAACCTTTCTAACTCCTCTTTTACAGGAGATAAAATAACAATTTCAAATTTTGTATTTAAAGCCCTCTCTATTTCATAATCAAAGTTTATCTTATGTTTAAAAACATAGATTAAAAAATTTGTGTCTGGGACTATTTTGTATATAACTATCACCTTATTGACTTATTTTAACTTTTGAGACATTTCCATCTTTTTTAACATTGATTATTACATCTGCAACATCTTCAAGCTCTCTGTGGTGGGTTATAATTATCATCTGCGGGATGCTTTTAACCTTTCTAAATATTTCAGCCAACTTTGCCCTTCTATTTTCGTCTAAATAGACGGTTGGCTCATCCAGTATAATGCACTCTACTTTATTCCCAATTAAAGCATTGGCTATGGCTAATCTTAAAGAGAGAGCAACAGCTATCTGCTCCCCACCGCTTAAATTGTCAATAGTTAAAACCCCATTTGGAGCATGAACCTTTACTTCAAAATCTTTGGTGAGTTCTACAAAGCTGTAAGGTAAGTCAAACTCACTAAATGCCTCATTTAGATATTTCTGGATTAATGGAACATATTTTTCTCTCAAATATGATTGGAATCCATTCCTACCAAATATCTTTCTAATCTTGTCTAAATATTCAACAAACTTCATTAATTTTTCCTTCTCTTTCTCCAAATTAGATAGATTTTCTAACTTTACTCTTATATTTTTAATATCCTCCTTTAAATATTCAATTCCTGTTTCAATTTCTGTTTTTTGTTTTTTTATTTCTTCAAGTTCCTTTCCCTTATTTTCATACAACTTTTTTATTTTTCCATGTTCTTCTTCGTTGTAATTTATTTCATCAAGTTTTTGATTAATGTAGGATATTTTTTCCTCTATATCCTTGATTTCCTTATTAACCTCTAAAATTTTATTGCTTAGGAAGAGTTCAATATCTTCCCTATTATACTTTTTCTTAATGTTATCTATTGCTAAGACCTTAGAGTTGCAGGTATTATAAATCTCTTCAAGCTCATTTTTAATATTTTTAAGCTCATTTAATTTTTCTGTTAGATTTAAATACTCCCTGTATTTATCAAACTTTAATGACACCATATTTTTAATCTTTATAAATTCCTTTTCTTTAATTTTAAGTTCGTTTAACTTGTCTTTTAATCTATTTATATCTCTTTCCTCTTCTCTTAATCTGTTCAACTCTTCTCTGCATTTTTCTTTATCCCATCCGCTTACGATGTTTTCAATTTCTTTAATCTTATTTCTAATATCTTCCTCATCTACACTATTTAAATAGCTAACAGCTGATATGTATTGGTTATAAAAGCTTTTAAGGTTGTTTAGCTGGATTTTAATGTTCTCTAATATCTCATTTACTGGCTTTCCATTAATTATGTATTTTGATATTTTTTTATTTATTTCATCTAACTGCTCTTTATAATCTTTTAATTTTAGTTCTAACTCTTTAATTTGCCTCTGTTTTTCACAATACAAAGTTTTAATAGCTTTGAGTTTTTCTTCTTCATTAATTTCTCTTTTTAAATTTTCCATGTCTTTTTCAATTTTTTTAATTTTTTTACTTATTTCTTCTAATTCAGCATATTTATTATTTAGTTGAGTTTTATGCTGATTTATTAATTCCATCTTTTTATTTTCATCTATTGGTGTTTTACATAATGGGCATTTTCCTTCAACTTCTTTTAGTTCATCTAAAATTTTCTTTAACCTTTTAATTTCGCTGTTAATCTCTCCAAGTTTTTTATTTAGTTCTATCTTTTCTTTTTGCAGATTTTCAAGAAGTTTCTTTTTTTCTTCTATCTCTTTCAAAGATTTTTCAATACCTCCAATATCAATATTTTTTATCTCATCTAAAAGTTTATTAATTCCTGTTTTTAAATCATTAATATTTTTTTCAATGGACTTTTTCTCTTGAAGAAGTTGTATATACTCTAAATTTAACCTATCGTATTCCTCAGCATCTTTCTCTAATTTTAAATACTTCTCATGGTATTTTTTGCACTTTTCACATATTTTTTTGTATTTTTCAATTTTTTCAAGCTCTTCATTTAGATTTTTGAGCTTTTCAAGTAAATCCTTAATAGTTTCTACTCTTTCAGTTTCTTCTTTTATTTTATTTAGTAAGATATCTAAATTATCAATATCATTCTTATACTTGCTTTTATTGACGAACTCTTTTATTTTTTCAATGTCTTTTTTTATTACCTCCAACTGCTTTGATAATTTTAAATAGTCCTCGTAGTGGATTTTTAACTCCTTCAATCTGTCTTCAATTTCTTTAATCTCATTAATTAATGATTTATATTTTTCATATTCATCTCTATATTTTTCCAATACCTTTTTAGCTTCAACGACAATATTTAAATCGTATTTTAAGTTTTTAAGTTCTTGATTTTTAAGCTCTAATGCTCTTTTTCTTTCTTCAAGTTTATTTGTAAGTTTTTCATATAAAAGCTTTTTATTTTCCCATTCGTTAAATTCCTTCTCGATGTCTTCAAATTCCTTTTTTATTTTGTCCAATTTATTATTAATTTCTACTAACTCTTTATTTTTTTCATTTAATTGGTTTATTTTATTTTTTAAATCTTTTTCATAATTTTCTTTGTAATTAAGCGCTCCCTCAATTTTTCCCAATCTTTTTTCATATTCCCTAATAACCTCCCCCATTTTTTGATAACATTTTTCAAAATCATCTATCCCCAAAAGTTTTGCAACTGTTTCCATTCTTTCAGAAGGTTTTAAAGTTAAAAATTTAGCTATCTCTCCCTGTTTAATGTATATAGAATTTAAAAACATGTTTCTATCAACGCCTAAAATTTCATTTACTGCTTTATTAACTGCACTAATTGTTGTAGCGTAGGGTTTTCCATTCTTATAGAGCTTAGCTCTCCCTTTTCCAGAATCGTACTCTCTAACAACTTTATAGTTATTTCCATTAACTTCAAAATCTAACTCAACATAAACGAATTTTTTTCCTTTGGTTATTATTGTGTCGTAATTAAAATTACTCCCTGCCCCAAACAAGGCAAAAAACACGGCTTCAAAGATGGATGACTTCCCACTACCATTTTCTCCAATAATTGCGACAATCCCTTTGTCAAATTTAACCCTTGAATTGACATGACTTTTAAAGTTATTCATTTTTATTTCCTTTAATATCATATTTATCCCCTAAATTTAGTATTGTAGTAGTCATCTAAAAGCTCTTTCCAATTCTCATTATTTAATAGAGCTTTATACAAACTTAGAACTAAATTTCCATCAACTCCCTGCTTATTTGCATAATCTAATAAAAGTTCTTTAATGTTTATTGATTCAATATCAACATCTGGTACATCGATAAATTCATCATCAACTATAACAGCCCTGTTAATTAAAATCTTATCTTTTAAAGTATCAAACCATGGTTTAAATTCTTTCTTAATCTTTCCAAAAACAACTGGTTTATCTTTACATCTCTCAATTTTATTTACTGCTTCATTAAAAGATTTCTCATCTTTAACATTTACCTCCACAAATTCTCTACATTCAACATTGATTTTTTCTATATCTGAGATATCCAAATCTTCTCCACTAAAATCAACTAAATAAAATCCTTTACCTTCTTTTTTGTAATCTTCATACTCATTCCTGTAAATAATCTCCGTTGAACCACTATATGCCAAAATTCCGTCATTAAATCTTTCTAAAATCCTTTTGTGAATATGTCCCAAAGCATAGTATGAAAATTTTGGTAAATCAAAATATTCAAGCTCATAGTCAATGGGTATATATGGGTTTATTCCCTGATGGAGCATTAATATCTTTTTTTTGTAGTTTTTAGCTTCTGATTCAAATTTTTTTAATTTTTCTAATAACTCCTCTCTTTTACTTTTTTTGTGGTAATATGTTCCACAAACAAATACCTCCTCCCCATTTATCTTTATAACATCTTTCCCATCTAAAATTTTAACATAATCTTTTAGTAGGGATAATGGGGATTCTTCTTCTAATCTTCTTGGCATTTCATGGTTTCCTGCGACAATATAGACCTTTATGTTATTTTCATGCAATTTTTTAAATGCCTGCATAGCTAACCTAATAGCTTTTACAGGAGGTCTTAAATCGTTAAATAAATCTCCACTATGCAAAACAACGTCTGGCTTTATCTCTAAAATCTTTTTTATACATGATATAAATGATTTGTAAATATCTTTTTCTCTATCATCTAAATTATACTGCCTATAACCTAAGTGATTGTCAGCTATATGAACAAACATCATGCTAATCCCTCGTTTTTTCTAAATAAAAACAAACAATAAAATATATAAGTGAATAAAATTTAAATAGATTTGCATTTTTTGTGGATAAGGTGATAATATGAGAGTCATAGGCGTTATTGGTTATAAAAATTCAGGTAAAACAACCCTAATTGAAGAAATTTTAAAACATTCTGATAAAAAAATAGCAGTTATCAAGCACACAAAGGAAGATGTAGAATTAGATAGAGTAGGAACTGATACTTACCGACTATCAAATGCAGGGGCTAAAATAACCGTATTGGCAACAGATAAAAAAACTGTGTTCTTTACAGATAGAATGGATTTGGAAAACATCTTGTCAGTGTTGTCAGATTACAATATAGATTTTGTTATTATAGAGGGTTTTAAAGAGGGTTTAAAAAGGTTGAATATTCCTAAGATAGTTATGCTTAAAGATAAAGAAGGTAATGAGTTGATTGATGACCACACTGCAATGATAATTGAAGATTACAACTACAATATTGATGATGTTTTAAAAGTTATTTATGAAAAAGCTGTTGTCCCAACGATGAATTTAAACTGTGGGCATTGTGGATACAACTGTAAAACATTTGTTAAGGCAGTTGTTAAGGATGAGGCAAAGTGGGACGATTGTGTATTAGCGAAAGGTATAAAAATAATTGTTGATGGTAAAATAATTCCTGCCGTTCCTTTTGTCTCTAAGATTGTTGGTAATACAATTAAAGCAATGATTGAGACATTGAAGGGTGTTGATAATCCAAAACATATTAAGGTTGAGATTGATGTATCTAAGCTGAAATAGTCAAGACCAAAATATTTAAATAATAGTTATGTATTATAGTAAAGTTAGTTGTAATTTAAACATCAATATGGAAAAATATGTGTTTGAATATATGGTTAAAAATTTAAATACCTAACCAAAAAATAAAAAGAGGGATAATAATGGAAAAATACGAAAAAGCAGCAGAGATATTTAAAGCGTTTGGAGACCCAACAAGATTAATGATTTTAAAGTTATTAGCTGAGAATGGAAGCATGTGCGTTTGCAATATAATAGACAAGTTAAAAAAGCCACAGCCAACAATCTCCCACCACTTAAACATTTTAAAGAAGGCAGGAATTGTTAGAGCAAGAAAAGAAGGAACATGGAATTTCTACTACATAGTTGATGATAGAGTTAAGGAAATTATCAAGTTAGTTGATGAATTATAACCATGGGGCTTTACCGTGGGAAGTTAGTTGATAAATTATAAATTCCTCTTTTTTTACTATTTTAATATCAAAACGCAATTTATAATAAATGCACACTTTGTAAAATTATAAATGCCTATTTTTATTATTTCTTCATAGAGGACTTTTATTTATTAATTGATGTTATTAATATTATTGTGATGTTTATGGAATTGAAGAGGAAATTAAAAAGACCATAGGGCTACCGCCCTATTGGGATATCCAGAGGCAACCTCACCTTAATAAAAATAAATGGATGTATCCTAATAGGGAGGCGTAGTCCTCTATGGGGTGAGTATATGGGAATTGAAGAGGAAATTAGAAGGATAGAAGAAGAATTAAAGAAAACACCATATAATAAAGCTACACAGAAACACATTGGTAGGTTAAAAGCAAAATTAGCTAAATTGAGGGAACAAGCTCAAAGTAGAGGGGGAGGCGGAGGAGGAAAGGGCTACGCTGTAAAAAAGAGTGGAGATGCTACTGTGGCTTTTGTTGGATTTCCATCCGTTGGAAAATCCACCCTGCTAAACAAATTAACAAATGCTAAATCAGAAGTTGGAGCTTATGCCTTCACAACCTTAACAATTGTCCCCGGAGTTATGGAGCATAAAGGGGCTAAAATTCAGCTCTTAGATGCTCCTGGAATTATAGTTGGTGCTTCCTCAGGAAAAGGTAGAGGGACTGAGGTTTTATCAGCGGTAAGAAGTGCAGATATGATTTTATTAACCGTAGATATATATACATTGGAACATCTCCCAGTTATTGAAAAAGAACTCTACAATGTTGGAATTAGGTTAGACCAAACCCCTCCTGATGTTAAAATTAAAGTTAAAGAGAGGGGAGGAATTAATGTTAGCTCAACAGTCCCACTAACTCATATAGATGAAGACACGATAGAGGCGATATTAAACGAGTATAGAATACACAATGCAGATGTTGTTATAAGGGAAGATATAACCTTAGAGCAGTTTATTGATGTTGTTGCTGGAAATAGGGTTTATATTCCATCTTTGGTGGTTGTGAATAAAATAGATTTGGCAGATGAAGAATATTTAAAATACATTAAGCAAAAATTAGAGGAATTTGGAAAGGATTATGTTTTAGTTTCTGGAAATAAAGAGATTAACTTAGATTTATTGAAAGATAAAATATACGATAAATTGGGCTTTATAAAAATTTATTTAAAGCCACAAGGGAAAAAGCCGGACTTTGATGAGCCGTTAATTATGAGGAGGGGAGCTACTGTAAAGGATGTTTGTGAAAAACTACATAAGGACTTTGTTAGGAATTTCAGATATGCCCAAGTTTGGGGAAAGTCAGCAAAACATCCAGGGCAGAGGGTTGGTTTAGACCACAAATTAGAGGATGAGGATATATTAACAATTATTATAAAGAGATAAAAATAGAGATAAAAATAATTGAAAATGAACAATAAAAAAATTAGAGATGAAAGTATGGAGATTGAGGGTTATGAAAAAATTATAGAGGCGGGAAAAATAGCTTCTAAGGTTAGAGAGGAAGCAATAAAATTAATAAAACCAGGAGTTAAATTGTTAGAGGTTGCTGAATTTGTTGAAAATAGGATTAAAGAGCTTGGCGGAGAGCCAGCTTTTCCATGCAACATATCAATTAATGAGATAGCCGCCCATTACACACCAAAATTAAATGACAATTTAGAATTTAAGGAGGAAGATGTGGTTAAATTGGACTTAGGGGTTCATGTAGATGGATATATAGCAGATACGGCAATAACAGTGGATTTATCAAACTCTTATAAAGATTTGGTAAAGGCATCTGAGGATGCACTATATACAGTTATTAAAGAGATAAATCCACCAATGAATATTGGAGAGATGGGGAGGATTATCCAAGAGGTTATTGAGAGTTATGGTTATAAGCCAATATCTAACCTCTCTGGGCATGTAATGTATAGGTATGAATTACACACAGGAATTAGCATTCCAAATGTTTATGAAAGAACCAATCAAGTTATTGATGTTGGGGATTTAGTGGCAATAGAGCCATTTGCAACGGATGGCTTTGGAATGGTTAAAGATGGGAATCTTGGAAATATATACAAGTTTTTAGCTAAGAGACCAATTAGATTACCACAAGCAAGAAAACTTTTAGATGTTATAGCAAGGAACTACCCATATTTACCGTTTGCTGAAAGATGGGTTTTGAAAAATGAGAGTGAGAGATTGGCTTTAAACTCCCTAATTAGGGCATCTTGCATTTATGGTTATCCAGTATTAAAGGAGAGAGAGAACGGCATAGTTAGCCAAGCGGAGCATACAATATTAATAACTGAAAATGGTGTTGAGATAACAACAAAATAGATTTGAATAGGGTGTTTTAGGTAGATAATTATGAAGTTTTATGATAGAGAGAAAGAACTTAACTATTTAAAAACCTACTGCCAATTAGAACCAAACTCTATTCTTTTTGTTTATGGTCCTAAGTCATCTGGAAAAACAACAGTAATGCTTAGGGTTATTGAAGAATTATCTAATAATGATGATTTAGTATTTTTCTATTATGATTTGAGGGAATATGCAACACCTACAAAAGATGAATTTATAAATATATTTTTTGAAAAAGGAGATAAAAAATACTTACTAAACAAATTAGAGATTGACTTAAAAATATTCAAATTTGGAATAGAAGAAAATTTTGATTTTAAAAATTTATCTTTAAATGATGTTTTTAATAAAATAAAAGAAAGCATTAAGGAAGTTATTAAAGATGGGAAAAAGCCAATTTTAGTTATAGATGAATTACAGAAGTTGAGGAATATCTACTTCAACGGAGGAAAATCTCTGTTAAATGAATTATTCAATCTATTTGTTCATCTAACTAAGGCAAGACATTTATGCCACGTTATTTGTTTAACATCAGATACTTTGTTTATTGAGGAGATTTATAGAAATTCTGCCTTAAAAAATACCTCAGAATATTATTTAATTGACTGGCTAAGCGAGGAAGATATAGAAAAGATTTTAAAAGAAGAAGGATTCAGCAAAGAAGAGATTGACTACGCTTTAAATTATCTGTCCTTACCTTATGAGATTTCACAATTAATAAATAACAAAAAATTAGGGTTATCTGTAGAAGATACAATAAATCAGTGGATAAATATTGAAAAAGATGCATTAATTTATTTATTAAAGTCGAACAAAGAAAAAAAAGAACGCCTATCAAAAGTTTTAAGTAAGTTTAAAGAAAAAATTGAAGTAGATATAAATAATATTGAGGATGAAATTTTTGAAGATGTTAAGTTTTTAATTAAGAATGAAGTTTTATTCTATGATGTTGTTAATGGAATAATAAAGCCGATTTCAATAATTGAATGGGAAGCAATAAAGAAAGTTTTAGAAGTAATATAAAGTGAGGGATAAGAATGATTATTATCTTAGACAACGGAGGGCAGTATGTTCATAGAATATATAGAAGTTTAAAGTATATTGGAGTTGTCTCAAAGATAGTTCCAAATACAACGCCATTGGAAGAGATTGAAAGCAATGAAGATGTTAAAGGCATTATATTAAGTGGAGGACCAGATATTGAAAAAGCAAAATGTTGTATAGATATTGCTTTAAATGCTAAACTCCCTATTTTGGGAATTTGTTTGGGGCATCAGTTAATTGCACTGGCTTATGGTGGAGAGGTTGGAAGGGCTGAGGCAGAGGAATATGCACTAACAAAGGTTTATGTTGATAAGGAGAACGATTTATTCAAAAATGTTCCAAAGGAGTTTAATGCATGGGCTTCACATAAAGATGAGGTTAAAAAAGTTCCAGATGACTTTGAGATTTTGGCTCACTCAGATATATGTGAAGTTGAGGCGATGAAGCACAAAACAAAACCAATTTATGGAGTCCAATTCCATCCAGAAGTTGCTCACACTGAATATGGTAGCGAGATTTTAAAGAACTTTTGTAAGGTTTGCGGTTATAAGTTTGAATAACATAAGAGTGTGTCCAAGATGCTATCGTTATAGTTAAATATTACTATAACTAAAAATAGTAATATGGTAGCGAAAAGATGGAATTTGAAAATATATGAGGTAAAGGAAGTTTTGGGGGTATTCGATAACGTTATTAAGTATATCACACTGCCAGAGAATTTGAACCCGAAGAAATATTCTATCGAATTGGTACTTAAAGTTTTGGTTGTTAAGGAATTCTTCAAATTATCGTTAAGGGCGATGGAAAATTTAACTGGGGCCTATTTTGGAATAAAAATTAGTAAATCGGTAATTCATTTTTGGGAAAAGAAGCTAAAACCTTATATTTCCGAAATAGTAAATCAGATACTCGAACAACTATGGGATTTCGATTATAATGAAACCTTCATCGACTCAACAAAGTTTTCAAATAAAAGCAAGTCCCAAATAAAAATACACGTGATAACTCGTTATGATTCAATAAATAAGGTTTTATATCCAGTATCAATTAGTTTATCGAAATCAGAGTTGATAATTCCTCGTGGAGAGGGGAGTTTTTATGGGGATGGCGAATACGATGATAAGAAAGTGTTAAATAAAGTAGTTAATTTTGGTTACAATCCGATAATAAAGAGGACTAAAAGAGGAGCGAGGGGATACGGTGCTAAGAAGAGGGATGAAGTATTCGATGAGGAGGTCTATAAGAAAAGAAGTATTTGTGAAGGTTTCTTGGGAGCTTTAACCAACAGATTCGGAGGTAGACTAAATACCTTCTTAGAATCAACAATAATAATTCGAATATTTATAAGAGTACTCATCTATTCCCTAACAATTATGATAAGATATGAATTATAATTATAAAGTATCATCTTGGACACACCCTCTTGGACATAAAACATTAGATACTACTTTGTTTTATTCTCACTCAAAAGAGAGGGTTGAGAAGCTTTTAAAGACAATAAAAAAGATTCTTTAATTTTTTGTTTGTGATTAGTCCCACTGAATAATCATCCATAAAGGACTTTAAAATTCAGCGGGATTTAGTCCCGTGTAAAAAGTAGGTGTAAATATCCATTTTTTAGCTTTCTTTGGAAAATAGTTTTACAAAAAAGTATGACGCGGGGGCCGGGACTTGAACCCGGGCTGGGCGTTGCCCAACGGGATTAGCAGTCCCGCGCCGTACCAGGCTGGGCCACCCCCGCTCTAAAAGCAAACACTAATTGGGTATAAGGGATATATA
>Ga0256838_1001227_pt1 | contig 12690 bp, 24 predicted proteins | sample 4571419metaG_FD_185978 | JGI IMG/M metagenome (GOLD analysis project Ga0256838, IMG submission 185978) | Hydrothermal vent microbial communities from Guaymas Basin, Mexico - 4571-419 | ecosystem: Environmental > Aquatic > Marine > Hydrothermal vents | place: Mexico: Guaymas Basin | collected... | reverse complement strand
GAGTACTTCGGTAGCAGGCGTCACGGTCCAAAGCTGATGCAGTCCATTAACGCGGGTACTGCCCGCAAGCCCCGTCTGAAGAACAGAAGATACCTCTTGGCGGGTCAGGTAGCCAACGTCCCAGAGGCTGTTCACGGTCCCAAGGCGCACCCGCCTAAGGTGGAAAAGGTTCTCTGGGAGAAAGTGAACAGGAAGGAGCGCAGGCTGGCGCTTCGCTCCGCCATCGCGGCTACAGCAATCAAGGATTATGTTGTCGGGAGGGGCCACCGCTACAATGGGGATCTTCCAATCGTGGTGGTAGATGACATTGAATCCGTCAAGAAGACTTCCGAGCTCAAGAAGATCCTGGCTGCCCTCGGTGTTGACAAGGATCTAGAGAGGGCATACCTTGGCCGCAGGAGGAGAGCGGGCAAGGGTGAGCGTAGAGGAAGGGCATACAAGGTGCCTAAGTCCGTGCTCATCGTTGTTAAGGAGAACAAGGGCATCTACCAGGCAGCCCGCAACCTCCCCGGCGTGGATGTTGTGGAAGTCAGGAATCTCAACGTGGAGCTCCTCGCTCCCGGCGCGCACCCAGGTCGCCTGACGATCTGGTCCCGGGACGCGCTGGAGGCCCTGAAGGAGGCGATGTGATATGGACGCAGAGAGCATCATCCTCTATCCCCTCATAAGCGAGAAGGCAATCGCGCGCATTCACAATGACAACACAATCGTCTTTGTCGTGCGCGCGGACGCCACGAAGCAACAAATCCGCAGGGCCGTGGAGGAGCTTTATGGTGTTCACGTTAAGGATGTTAACACGGCTATCACGAAGGATGGTCGCAAGAAAGCATACGTGCGCCTGGTTGAGGGCGAGTCTGCCCTAGACCTGGCCACAAAACTGGGTGTGATCTAATGGGTAAGCGCATACGTGTTCAGCGGTTGGGCAGAGGCTCTCCCACCTTCCGCGTGGCATCCCACCGGAGGAAGGTGGAGAAGGTCTCCTATCCGCCTTACTCTCCAGAATCTAGGACCGATGCGATAAAGGGCCAGGTCGTGGCAATCTTCCACGACGTTGGCCGGAGGTCCCCCATTATGGAGGTCTGGTTTGAGGACGAGACCTATGCGTTCCTCCCAGCCCCTGAAGGCATCGCAGTGGGCGACTGGATTAAGATGGGTCCCAACGCGGATCTTGCGGTGGGCAACATCATGCCCCTGCATGCGATCCCCGAGGGTACTCCAATATATAACATAGAGGGTGTCCCGGGGGATGGTGGTAAGTACGTGCGCTCCTCTGGAGGATACGCCGTCATTACGACCAAGACTGACAAGCGCGTTTACGTCAAGCTCCCCTCCGGTAAGATCAAGGAGTTCCACCCGGACTGCAGAGCAACCATAGGCAATGTGTCTGGTGGTGGAAGGACCGAGAAACCCTTCGTCAAGGCAGGTAAGCGCTATCACGTCATGAAGGCGCTCGGTAAGAAGAGCGTCAAGGTGCGTGGTGTTGCAATGAACGTTGTGGATCACCCGCACGGTGGTAAGGAGCACCACCCGCCCGGGCCAACGACCGTGTCCCGCAATGCGCCGCCTGGCCGTAAGGTCGGTCACATAGCAGCCCGGAGAACGGGTAGGAGAAAGAAGTAAGGGTGGTACTCATGGCTAAGGAGTTCGTTTACCGCGGTCACACCCTTGATGAGCTTCGCTCCATGCCGCTGGGGGAGTTCGCCAAACTCGTCAAGTCACGGGCGAGGAGGGCGCTTCTCCGCGGCTACAAGGATCCTATGCGCAAAAAGCTCATGGACCGCGTTAAGAAGGCAAGGGAGCTAGTGGATGCGGGTAAGAAGCAGCCCAAGATCCGCACACACTGCAGGGACGTTGTTATAATCCCCCAGATGGTAGGATTGACCATTGAGGTGTACAACGGCAAGGAGTTCGTGCCCCTTGAGATCAAGCCCGGGATGCTTGGCCACCGCTTGGGTGAATACGTCTTCACCCGAAAGCGCGTGCTGCACAGCTCTCCGGGTGTGGGCGCGTCCAGATCCACCAAGCACGTAGGCAGGAAGTGATCGCATGGTTAAGAAGAAGTATTCCGTGGAACTGGAGGGCGAGAAGGTCGCTCGCGGCATGCTCGTGAACGCGCCCATATCTACCAAGTGGGCCGTGGAGGTGGCCTCCGCCATCCGCGGCATGCCCCTCCTCAAGGCAGAGGAGTATCTGAAGAGGGTGCTTGCGCACAAGGACTGGATCCCGCAAAGAAGATACCACAAGGACACGCCCCACCGCAGAGGCGTTCGTGGAGGAATAAAGAGCGGGCGCTACATGGACAAAACTGTTGAATACTACCTGAAGCTCATAGAGAACGTCAAGAACAACGCGCAGCAGAAAGGGCTTGACGTCTCCAAGCTCAGGATCGTTCACGTGTCCGCATCCAAGGGCTACAGGCGTCATAGGGTTCAGCCTATGATTCGCAGGATCATTAGAAAGAAGTCCACCCACGTGGAGATGGTGGTGAGTGAATGATTGAGCGTGAATTCGTCAAGGATGCCACCACGGGCCTCGCCATAAAGGAATACCTCATGGAGGAGGTCCGCCAGGCACTCCCATCTGATATACAAGTGCTTCGCACACCCCTTGTCACGAGGATCGTGCTCAAGGTAGCGAGGCCCGCCCTCGTTATCGGGCGCAAGGGCCACCGTATAAAGCAGCTCACGGAGACACTCCGTAAGAGGTTCCGCTTAGAGAACCCACAGATCGAAGTGGTTCCCGTTCAGAACTCTACCCTTGACGCCCAGGTACAGGCCATTCGCATAGCCATCGCCCTGGAGCACGGCCAGAATTGGCGCCGTGTCATGAATCGCACGCTCCAGCGCATTATGGCTGCGGGTGCAAAGGGCTGTGAGATCGTCGTCAAGGGTAAGCTCGGTGCTCGTGGTGCGAAGAAGAGGACGGAGCGCGTTCTCGCTGGCTACATGAAGAAGTGTGGTGATCCAGTGAAGCTCGTTGATCAGGGCCATGCCATAGCGAAGACCAAGTGGGCCACTATAGGCGTTCACGTATATATAGTCCACCCGGAGACCACGTTCCCCGACCATGTGACGGTACCTGAACTCAGCGAGGAGGATATCAAGCGCATAGCGGAGAATCTGTCCAAACCCCAGCAGGCTGAAAAGAAAGAAGAGGCACCTGCCGAAGAGAAGAAGGAAGCCTCGAAGAAGCGTACCCGTAAAACCACTCGTAAGAAGTCTGTGAAGAAGGAGGAGGTTGCAGATGGCGATAGCAAGGGCGAAGGAACTCAGGGCAATGAGTGAGGAGGATCTTAGGGCTAAGCTTTCTGAGTACCGGGCTGAGCTGCGCCGTCTGCTAGCTCAGACCTCTGCAGGAGTTCGTCCCGAGAACCCTGGCAGGGTGCGGGAGTTAAAAAGAACAATTGCCAGAATACTAACGATACTCCGCGAGAAGGAGCAGAAGAGGTGAAAAGGGAAAGTGTGCGCTAAGGACCTTGCAGACGTTATTGGGCTTCCTGAAGACCTGGTGGAGCCCGAGGCTCTGACGAGGGAGCTCGTGCGCATCAAGATCCGCCGCGAGAAGCGGAAATGGGGCAAGATTATGACAATTATAGAGGGCTTTGATGATACGGTTGACGTTAAGGCCCTTGCCAAGAAGATGAAGCGAGCCCTGGGCTGCGGCGGCACCTACGATGCGTCCACTCGTTCCATAGAGTTACAGGGGGATCACGCTCGCAAGGCCAAGGAGTTCTTGGTCAAGGAGGGCTTCCCTGAGGAGAACATTGACGTCTTCTGATCCCCCTCATATTTTCCACAGGAGCACGACCACGGATACAAGAGAAATGAGTATGGCCGTGGCCACGTTTGTTTTCTTTTCAAACCTTTCCACCTTTGGCACCGCCTGTTCCCTCCACCGAAGCGCTGCCCATGCAAGGATCCAACCGCCGAGCACGTCCCATATCCAGTGTTGCAGCAGTAAGACAACTGCGAATGGCATGAGTATGGCGAGGATCACGAAGTACCAGCGGAGCTTGTTTCTTTTCTCCCAGAAGATTACTGCTAGGATCGTTGCTATGCCCACGTGGAGGGATGGGAACACGAATCGCGGGTTGCCCAGCCTGCTGACTTGAACGCCAAGCGGATTCTCATGGAGCACCTCGTGGGGTGGCCGAACCACGGAGAATGAGTATGTAGCAAAGGCTATCATGTACGCAAGGATTATTGCGGCCACGATTTCTTCGAAGAGTTCGTCGCGACGGAAGAGGGTGTATGTGAGTGCTAATGGTAGTGCAGTGAAGTAGAGGGGGATGTAAACGGTCCAGAGGATGGGTTTTAACGTCTCCCCCCAACGCAGGAAAGCTTTTTCTGCGGCAATGTTGCTCCCCGGAAGCTGGAGGAATATGGCAGTAACGTCTGTTGGGTGAAGGAACGCGTGATGGAATGAGGCGAAACATATCCATATCAGCCAGAGCGTTAGTGCTGCGGAGAGCCTTTCCCACCACTTCACGGAGAACAATGGACGTCAGGATTATTATAACTACGGTGCCGATTTTCCTGTGCTCCCACTCCTTGGCGAGATCATTGGCCTCAGGGCCCGCGTCGTGAAGGCAACACACCCAGGATACGTTGGGATCGAGGGGACGATCGTGGACGAGACCAAGAATCTCCTCGTGCTGGAGACCCCAACAGGTATTAAAAAACTTCCCAAGGCAGATATTGTGGTAGAGATAAGGCTCTCCAACGGAGAGCTAATTTGTGTGGACGGTGCTACGATAACCGTCCGTCCGGAAGACAGGACAAAAAAGCTATGGAGGAAGTCGCATGCGCTCAATAGTCGTGGGAGGCCAGGTCATTGAGGCACCCCAGAAGGAGGACTGCGGGGACAAGAAGTGTCCCTTCCACGGAAACGTCACGGTTCATGGTCAGCTCATCGTTGGCCGTGTCATCTCGGATAAGATGCAGAGGACCGTCGTTGTAGCAAGGGAAGGCACGAAGCGTGTTCCCAAGTACAAGCGTTATATGCGCGTCACTTACAAGATCCACGCGCACAACCCGCCTTGCGTGAATGCGCACGTTGGCGACATAGTGCTTCTCGGCGAGACTAGGAAGCTTGCAAAGACGGTCAACTATGTCGTTTTGAAGATCATAAAGAGGGCAGAGGAGGGAGCACAGTGAAGGCGATTAGTGCGTCCGTTACAAAGGGTATTCAGATCGGTTCCCGCCTTGTATGTGCAGACAACACTGGTGCGCGTGTCCTGAAGGTGATCGGGGTTATTGGCTACAAGGGCACCAAGCGCAAGCACCCTAAGGCAGGCGTCGGTGATATGATCGTCGCATCCGTTGTAAAGGGTACCCCTGACATGAAGAAGAAGATCGTCAAGGCGGTGATCATCCGCCAGAGGATGCCATACCGCCGTGCAGACGGTTCAAGGATTGTTTTTGAGGATAATGCCGCCGTCATCGTTAACGATGCCGGCGAGCCTAAGGGTTCCGAGATCAAGGGACCTGTTGCGAAGGAGGTTGGAGAGCGGTTCTCTCGTATCGTGAGAATCGCGTCTATAGTGGTGTGAGCCATGGCGATCAAGATCGGTTATCAGCCCAGGAAGCAGAGGCGCTTCAGGTTCAGGGCGCCGCTCCACATCCGCCACAAGCTCGTGGCCGCGCATGTGTCCAAGGATCTGCAGAAAGAGCTAGGCAAGCGCTCTCTTCCCGTGCGCAAGGGCGATAAGGTTCGCGTGATGCGCGGCAAGTTCCGTGGTCACGAGGGCGTGGTCGTTGACGTGGACCTTCGCCGCTATAAGGTCTTCGTGGAGGGCGTCCAGCGCCAGAACGCGAAGGGCCAGGATGTTATGATTCCGCTGGATCCATCCAACCTCTTGATCATCGAGGTTGACACGAGCGACGAAAGGAGGTTCTCATAATGGCATTGGTTGGTGGTGGTTCTCGGCACCTCAAGCGTCTTGCTGCTCCAAAGGCCTGGAAGATACGTCGTAAGCGCAGGTTCGGCACTTGGGTTACCAACGTTCGTCCAGGCCCGCACCCGAAGGAGCGCTCCGTGCCGCTTCGTGTTCTCATAAGGGACATTCTGGGGCTTGCGAGCAAGGCGCGTGAGGCAGACTTTATCATCAAGTCTGGCAAGGTCCTCGTGGACGGCGTGATCCGCAAGGATCCCCGGCTCCCTGTTGGTCTTATGGACGTCGTGGAGATCCCCGAGATAGAGAAGGTTTTCCGCGTCTTGCTTGATGACAAGGGCAGGATCACGGCGATAGAGGTGCCTGAGTCCGAGAAGAATATCAAGCTCTCCCGCGTCGAGAGGAAGGTCACTGTCCGCGGCGGGAGGATACAGGTGGGCACCCACGATGGCAGGAGCTTCTTGCTGGACGATGCTCACAAGGACGTCCGTGTCGGAGACGTTCTCGTCGTTTCCGTTCCAGACCAGAAGATAAAGGATGTACTGCGTCTGGACAAGGGTCACATGGTTTATATCCTTTCCGGTCGCCACGCGGGCACTGTTGGCACGCTCAACAAGGTCATTCCAGGTGATCTCATCCGTGAGCGTGCCGTGAATGTGTCCGTGGAGGATGCTAGCATTGAGACCGCTGCCCGCAACGTCTTCGTTGTGGGTAGAGAGGCGCCGGTAATAACGTTGCGGTGAGGCGATGGACATGGCAGAGACGAAGGAAAATCCTATGCGGCGCATTCGTATAGAGAAAGTCGTCGTCAACATAGGTGTTGGTGAACCTGGAGAGCGCCTGGAGAAGGCCAAGACCTTGCTTCAGCGGCTCACCGGCGCTAAAGTCGTGGAGACAGAGGCCAAGAAGAAGATTCCCAAGTGGGGCATCCGTCCTGGTCTCAAAATCGGCGTCAAGGTTACTCTTCGCGGCAAGGCTGCAGAAGAGTTCCTGAACAAGGCTCTTGACGCAGTGGACCGCAAGATCAAGGAGTCCTCCTTTGACGAGTTCGGAAACTTCTCCTTCGGCATTCACGAGTACATCAACATTCCTGGGGTGAAGTACGATCCAAAGATTGGCATATTTGGTATGGATGTCTCTGTTTCCCTTGAGCGCCCAGGATTCAGAGTCAAACGCCGCAAGATTCGTAGTGCTAAGGTCGGCAAGACCCACTTGATATCCAAGGATGAGGCAATCGCCTTTGTCAAGGAGAACTATGGGGTGGAGGTAATCTAATGGGCAAGAGGAGACCGCGTGCAAAGCATGGTAAGAACGTTAAGTGCCAGCGCTGCGGGCGTCCTGAGGCGGTCATTCGCAAGTATGGCCTTATGCTGTGCCGCCAGTGCTTCAGGGAGGTTGCCCGCGAGCTGGGATTCGAGAAGTATTCGTAACGTAGGTGATGATCATGACGCGTGTAGATCCGCTCGCAGACGCTCTCAACGCCATCAAGAATGCGGAGATGGCTGGTAAGCGGGAGGTTGTAGTATATCCTGCCTCCAAGCTCATCCTCCGCGTCCTTGAGATTATGCAACGGCATGGTTACGTCAAGGAGTTTGAGTTCATAGATGATGGCAGAGAGGGCATGGTGCGTATCGTTCTCAATGGAGTCATAACGAAGTGCGGTGCGATCCGCCCCCGCTACCCCGTGAAGAAGGATGAGTGGGTAAACTGGGAGAAGCAGTTCCTTCCAGCAAGGGGCATAGGTATGATAATCGTGTCCACTCCCGAGGGCCTCATGACGCACGAGGATGCCAAGCGCAAGGGCATCGGGGGCAGGCTGATAGCATACGTGTACTGAGGGTGATGATACAATGCAGAGGCTGGTAAGAGAGATAGAAATCCCCGAGGGCGTCACCGTCGACGTAGATGGTATGACAGTCACCGTCTCTGGTCCTCTTGGCACCCTCAAGCGAACCTTTAACAACGAGGGCGTGAGCATAGAGAAGGAGGACAGCAAGGTCGTTGTGAGGGCCCTCAGCAAGAAGCGAAAGGCAAAAGCGAACGCAGGAACTGTGGAGTCTCACATCAGAAATATGATAAAGGGTGTCCAGAAGGAGTGGGTTTACAAGCTCCGCGTGGTCTACTCGCACTTCCCGATTCAGGTAAGCGTCAAGGGAGACCAGGTGGAGATCGTAAACTTCCTCGGTGCGAAGACGCCTCGATACGCAAGGATCATGCCCGGGGCGAAGGTGGAGATAAAGGGCCAGGACATCATTGTCCGCTCCATCAACAAGGAGGCTGCGGGTCAGACGGCAGCCAACATGGAGATTGCCACGAAGCTCGGCCCGGACTTCGACCCGCGCAAGTTCCAGGATGGTATCTACATCGTTGAGAAGGCTGTCTGGGGTGAAGAAGAATGAGCATCGTTTCGTTCAAGCGCAGGAAGCCCAAGTTCCGCCGACAGCGCGGGCCCGCCCGCAAGAAGGGTATAAAGGAGGCCTGGCGCAGGCCCCGCGGCGAGAACTCCAAGCAGAGGATCAAGCAGTGGGGTAAGGGCGAACACCCGGGCGTCGGTTACAGGCAGCCACGTAGCATTCGTGGTCTTCACCCCTCTGGGCTTCCAGAGGTTCTCGTGTTTAATCCCTCTGAACTTGATGGTCTTGAAGGTGTGGCAATCAGGATCGCCCGTACCGTTGGTAAGAGAAAGCGCCAGCTCATCGTCGCCAAGGCCAAGGAGCTGGGCTTGAAGGTGATCAACCCATGAAAGCTGACCGTGCCAAGGAGCTCGTTGCGGAGATATATGGTGTTGGCGCGTCCCGTGTTCGCATTCGTCCCGATCGCCTCTCCGATGTAGAGGAGGCGCTCACCAAGGACGACCTCCGCGCCCTCGTGGAGCAGGGCGTTATAGAGATCCTTCCTAAGCGCTCTCCTTCTCGGTTCCGCGCTCGGTACATCCACAGGCAGAAGCGCAAGGGCAGGAGGAGAGGCCTCGGATCCAGAAAGGGCACTCCGGGCGCACGTCTCCGTAGGAAGACTGCTTGGATGCTCAAGATTCGGGCCATTCGCCGTTTCCTCCGCACGCTCCGTGCAGAGGGTAAGGTTACTCCACAGGAGTACCGCAGGATTTACATGCTTGCAAAGGGCGGACACGTCCGTAGCAAGAAGCACGTCGTTGAAATATTGCAGGATATGAGGCGGTGATCATGGCACACGGACCTAAGTACAGGGTTAAGTTCCGCCGCATTCGCGAGGGTAAGACTCGCTATAACAAGCGCCTCAAGCTGGTTAAGTCTGGCAAGCCTCGCCTCGTGGTCAGGCGTTTCAGCAACACGATCCTCGCTCAGATCGTGGTCTATCATCCTGATGCAGATGAAACAATTGTTTCCGCATCTACTGCCGACCTGAAGCGCCTTGGCTGGAAGGCGCACGGTGGGAACGTCCCCGCAGCATACCTTGTTGGATACTTAGTGGCCAAGCGCGCTCTGGCGAAGGGGATTACGGAAGCAGTCCTCGATATTGGATTTGCCACGCCTGTTCGCGGTACTGCGCCTTTTGCGGTGCTCAAGGGCGCCATTGATGCAGGGTTGGACGTTCCCCACAACGAGGCAGCTTTCCCCAGCGAGGATAGGATAAATGGCGAGCACATCGCCGCGTATGCGAAGAAGCTCAAAGAAGAGGATCCTGATCGCTATAAGCGTCAGTTCTCAAAGTACTTGGAGAAAGGTCTGAACCCAGAGGATCTTCCCCAGCACTTTGAGGAAATATTCGAGAAGGTGAAGGCAGCATGAAGGATGACTGGGTTCCCCGCACTAAGCTAGGGAAGCTCGTTGCCAACGGCGACATAACCACCATGGAGGAGGCTTTGGACTCTGGCCTTGCGCTCCTTGAGCCGGAGATTGTGGATAAGCTCCTCCCAGGATTGCAATCTATCATACTTGAGACTGCTGCTACGGTCCGCGTCACGGACTCCGGTAAGCGGAGATCCTTGCGCATAGTGGTCGCCGTGGGTAACGGGAACGGATACGTGGGCGTTGGCGTGGGCAAGGCAAAGGACTTCAAGGTCGCCCTCCAGAAGGCGATTAATAACGCGAAGCTTAACATCATCCGCGTCCGCCGTGGTTGCGGATCCTGGGAATGTGGTTGTGGCACGCCGCACTCCATCCCGTTCACAGTGGAGGGCAAGAACGGGTCTGTGCGTGTTACTCTCATGCCCGCGCCAAAGGGTTTGGGCATCGTTGCGCCTGATTCCATAAAGCCCATCTTCCAACTGGCAGGTATCAAGGATATCTGGACCAAGGCTCGCGGTAATACTAGGAGAACTATAAACTTCGCGCAGGCAGTCATAGACGCCCTTGAGAAGCTGTCCAGCGTAAAGATCCGCGAGCAGGACTTGAAGAAGCTGGGGGTTGATTGGTGATGGCATACGCAGTAGTCCTCGTTCGCGGCATGGTGAACACCCGCCAGGAAATCCGTGACACGCTCAGGAAGCTCCGCCTTACGAGAGTCAACCATTGCGTCGTTGTCCCAGAGAGCGATACCTTCAAGGGTTTACTCAGAACGGCGCAGGGCTACGTGACTTGGGGCGAGATAGACAGGGATACTCTTGAGACCCTTCTGCTCAAGTGGGGGCGCTTCGAGGGCGATGTCCCAGTCACCAAAAAAGAGATTGAAGCGAGGACGGGCATGTCCTGGGACGCATTCCTTGACGCCGTATTGAAGGGTGAAATCTCCCTTTCAAATCTCGGGATCAAGCCTTTCCGCCTTCACCCGCCCCGTAAAGGCTACGGCCGTGGCGGAGTCAAGCGCCAGTTCACGGAAGGCGGCGCTCTAGGATATAGGGGCGAGCATATTAATGAGCTGCTCAGGAGGATGATCTAATGGTCGTCAAGAGGCGTAAGAAGTATAGGAAGAAGCTCGGCGGCCGAACATACCACGGAAACACCAAAAACCGCAGGGGACACGGTCGTAAGGGCGGTACTGGCTGGGCTGGCCGCTGGGGTCAGAAGCAGATCAAAGCGATTCTTGTCCTCCGTGACGAGAAGGGGTTCACGCCTGTTCGCCGCCGCGTGGTGCGCTTCCTGAACGTTTCGGACCTGGACGACCTCGCGCTCTCTGGCGTCTTGCCGAAGGATGGTGAGCGCTACGTCTTTGACGCCGCGGCTTTTGGCGTGGACAAGGTTCTTGGTGGCGGTAACATCACCGTCGCAGTAATTGTGAAGAACGCTGTGGTTACGGAGCGTGCTGCAGAAAAGATCCGCGCTGCTGGTGGCGAGGTGGAGGCAGTTGAGTAACCTTGAGGTGCTTTACTCTTGGATTCCGGAGGTGGCTTCTCCTAAGACACCTCCATCTCTTAAGGAAAAGTTAATGTGGACCGGGCTTGTCCTTCTCGCGTTTTTCATACTTGGTTACGTTCGCCCGTGGGGAGTCTCCCCTCAGGCGCAGCAAACTCTGTCTTTTCTGAACACTGTTCTAGCGTCGCAGATCGGCTCATTGATCACTGCAGGTATTGGTCCGATCGTGCTCGCGGCCATTATCCTCCAGCTAATCGTTGGTTCTGGCATGTGGGACATAGATCTTTCGTCACCACAGGGCAAGGCAGAGTTCATGGGTATGCAGAAGTTCCTTGCAATAATACTCGCATTCTTCGAAGCGTATGTGTTTACTAAATCCTATCTTGTTCCAGTTCCTGGCTACGAGTGGTTGGTTATTCTCCAGGTGGCCTTCGGTTCCATACTTCTTATGTACTTGGACGAAGTGGTTATGAAGTGGGGCATCGGCTCGGGTATCTCCCTATTTATTGCTGCAGGGGTATCCAAGCGTATTTTCGTCCGAGCATTTCTGCCTGGCGATGGTGAATTCTGGAAGCTTCTGAACTTCCTAGTTTCTGGCAATATTGCGGCTGCAGCATACCCACTCTGGCTCTTCGTGGCCACGATTCTAGTCTTCCTGATCGTGGTCTGGTTTGAGGGTGTTCAGGTAGAGATTCCCATTACTTGGGCAAGGGCCAAGGGGGTTGGTGGTAGGTACCCCATAAAGCTTCTCTACCTGACGAACATTCCCGTCATTCTCGCCGCCGCGCTTTTTGCCAACATCGTTCTTATTGGCCAGGTTTCACAGGGCACGATACTGGAGCCCATTTTCGGTCATTACGACCCGCAGACGCACCAGTGGACGTCCATGGGCCTTGCATACTTCGTTACATCTCCATACAGCGAGCAGCTCATCAAGAACCTCGTCGCGGCTGCCATGGGCACGCCATATCCCAATCTGGGCCGTGCCATCATACATGCGGTTATGTACACTATACTGTTGACCATTACAGCTGTGTTTTTCGGCTGGCTTTGGCTGGAACTTTCGGGTATGGGTCCCAAGCAGATAGCGCGGCAGCTGGTGCAATCCGGGTTTACCGTACCTGGATTCCGCAGGGATCCGAGAGTTGTGGAGAAGGTTCTCGAGCGCTACATACCCGTGGTTGCAGTCCTTGGTTCGGCGATAGTGGGCATCCTCGCAGCATTCACCGATACATTCGGAGCGCTGACGTCTGGTATGGGCCTGCTGCTGACCGTGGATATTGTCTACCGTTATTACGATCTGCTCATGCGCGAGCAGTTGCTTAACCAGTACCCGCAGCTAGAGAAGGTGCTAGGATGATCATCGTGGTGGGCGGCGTTCCCGGAAGCGGCAAGACCTCGGTCATAAAGAAGGCTATGGACTATGAGGATTTCGACTACGTGAACTATGGAGATCTCTTCTTCCAGCTGGCCCGGGAGCGCTACAGCATCACTCATCGCGACGAGATGCGACGGAAACTCTCCATC
>Ga0256838_1001226_pt1 | contig 12695 bp, 10 predicted proteins | sample 4571419metaG_FD_185978 | JGI IMG/M metagenome (GOLD analysis project Ga0256838, IMG submission 185978) | Hydrothermal vent microbial communities from Guaymas Basin, Mexico - 4571-419 | ecosystem: Environmental > Aquatic > Marine > Hydrothermal vents | place: Mexico: Guaymas Basin | collected... | reverse complement strand
ACTAAATAGTTTTTCCGAGTAACTTTGACCCAAAAGTAATATTGGTGCTATCAGTTTTGGTCCATCATGAACCAATTACGTAATATCCGGTCAATTACGTAAATTCCGGTCAGAAATCGAAAAGTTAGTTTTTGTTACAAATATAGCAGATATCGGGTATTTTCTGAAGCAAATTAAAATTTGAATACGAAACAGGGTCACTTGAGGTCATTCAAGTTCATCTGAGGTCATTTAAGGTCAAATAGTGAAATTTTGGAAGTCAATTAAACTTTCATATCTTTTTTATCCCTGACACAATCTTGAAATGCCCTGAATGACCTCGAATGACCCTGAATGACCTTTTATCGTGTTAAAATTTCAATTTTCTTCAAAAAATGCCCGATATATGTTTGTAAGAAAAACTCACTTTTCGATATCTGACCGGAATTTACGTAATTGACTGGATATTACGTAATTGGTTCATGATTGACAAAAAAAGTACCCAACCAGTACCCATGGTACCAGCATGAATTGATCCCTAGTGAAATCGGACGACTTTGCGCAGAACACTTTTAGAGGAGTTTCCCATGACTCACACCTCATTACTCATACACCATCAGATAGAAAAAGGATTGAACTATGTTCGGTATCTTGGAAAAGTTGATTTTCTCTAACCTACGCAACGCACTACGCCCACGCAAAACTTAAAAATATATTTGGACCAATTTACACACCATTTTGAAAATCCACATAGATATCAAAAGATGCGGAATAAATTCTCTTTCATTTCCACTATAAGTCATCCGCCTACGCTATCTCTCGCCTACGCAAAATCGAAAACACCGAAAATAAGGTTTAACGCGCCCGTGTGTAAATACTATAGCTGCAAATCGAAGTTGGATTGAAAAATATGAAAGAAGGCACTAATATATCATCCGGGTTGAAATTTGGCGGTGCCTCTATTACGTCATATTACGAAATTACAGAAATTAGATTTTTCGATTATGAAGAATTCTAGAGTTCATGATAACGCAAACATCAATATATGTACATATTTTGAATGAAAATTTGATTTCGGATTCAGTCCAATAAAAATTTTTTGAAATCGCCCACGCAAATTTTTAAAACCCGATTTTCTCGGAATCAGCGTAAAATTTCCCTTCGAATGATGTATGTTTATATATGATTCATCTGGATATTTCCCGTATTCTTATATTTGCGTAGGTGTGAGTTTATACCAAATCTAGAAAACGTGGGCGAAATCAGAACGAATCATATATAAACATACATCATTCGTAGGGAAATTTTACGCTTATTCCGAATTTGAACTCAAAAATTTATGTCAGCTCACGCATTTATTTCTGTAATTACGTAATATGACGTAATAGCGGCACCGCCAAATTTTAACCCGGATAATATCTTAGTGCCTTCTTTCATATTTTTCAATCCAACTTCGATTTGCAGTTACAGTATTTACACACAAACGCGTTCAACCTTATTTTTGGTGTTTTCGATTTTGCGTAGGCGAGAGATAGCGTAGACGGATGACTCATAGCGGAAATTAAACAGAATTTTATTTTGCACCTTTTGATATCTATGTGGGTTTTCAAAATGGTGTGTAAATTGGTCAAAATATATTGGTCAAAATATATTTTGAAGTTTTGCGTGGGTGTAGCATGAGGTGTCTGATGGTGTATGAGTCATGAGGTGTCTGATGGTGTATGAGTCATGAGGTATGAGACATAAATTAGGGTTAGGGTGAGTCACACATCAGGGTTAGGGTGAGTCATATCTTAGGGTTAGGGTGAATCATAATTAGGGTCAGGATCAGTTACGAATCAGGGTTAGGGTAATCACAATTTGGGAGGAGGATTCGGATAAGGGTGATGACGTCACAATTTGATTTCGCCAAAATGACGTCAGTCGATTGAACTGAATGCAGTATTGAAATTATCATTTTTATTTAGGATTTGTAGCGGACTCATATATTGAGTTTTCAATGTCGCTTACATTCGGTGCGGATATTTTTCACGAAGATTTTAAAATATGTAACAGTGTTGAAGCCACAATGGTTAGTGGAGACGTCATCAAAGATATTTATGAAACAACTCTTGCCAAATATCTACCAAAATTGAATATAGAGGAAGCAAAAGACCTAAGAACAAAGGTAAATTTGATTTGAAATCAGTGCCCATTTTTGAATTCCGTCACCAACAGCCGTCACCAACATCGTTTTTTTATCATTCTACACAAATTTAGAATTTTTCCCAATAATCTTTATTTAGATGAATGATCACGACAAAATGAAACATGCAATTAGAGAAGAAGTTAAGAAGCAGGAAGGAATTCGACAAAAGCGCGGGAGTGGCATTTTTGGAATCGAAACCGATGCTGATGTGAGAAGGTCTATTGCAGGAGCCGTTTCAATTATCGAACTGGAACGAAAAACGGATGGTTCTCAAAGACAGCAATTGGCCGATCAAATTCGGAAACAAGGTTTAAAAATAGAAAAAGAAGCGACTCAAATTAATGGTATAAATGACAATTTATGTCAACTAAGCAGTCTTGTTGGAATGGAAATAGAGAAGCTCAAAATTGAACAATCAATTTCCGATGAAATGTTTCAAATTGTCGACGTTTTAGACAATTGCGGGCAGCATCAAACCCCTGTGATGCTGAATGATGACCAATTGGAGACAATATGCGGAATGTATAACTCTGATTTTAATTGTCAAAAAATGAAAAAATATTTCAAGTCGATAACAAATTGTGATGTCATGGAAAAATATTTGCTACATGACAAAATTGTCATCAAATTGAAATTGGAAATCCCAAAAATTTCCGATATGGATGTTTCATCAATTACGACTGTGCCAATTTATCATGAAGATGGTGGTATTTACGAACTGGAGATTCAATCGCATGAATACTTTATTTCGGATAAATTCACCAGCCAAGCTACATCCGACTGTTTACAAATGCAAAATTTGACTTACTGCGAGCCAAATCGAAAATCAGATCGCAAGATTAATGCATGTATTGCATCCCTTACTTGGAACGAAACAATTTCAAATTGTCAATATTCAAAACTTATGGATGACAGAAACTGTTTTTATAAGTCTATTCCTGGTGTTGGTATTTTAGTATCTAATTCGGAGCCACTCGATCTTATCAAAAGAAAAAACAAAGATGATCGAAGAATGAATTTGGCCCGAAAAAGTCATCCTCTACAACCAGGCAGAAGATTCAAAATCCCAAAAAATGCCCTATATTGAAAATTATAGTGCACGAAAAATCGTTCACGAAAAAAATTAAACGATTTTGAATCTTTATCAGGAATACATCTTATTCAAAATGCAAAAGACTTTGTTATAACTGGTCATTGCAATAACCAAGTTTTTGAAACAGGTGAGAGTTAAGGGTAGATTATCATTTAGGCTTATTCTCGACCGACTAGATTCTAGAAAAACATTTATTTCCGGTCCCTTTCCGGTTACCTCCGGTTATTCTCCGGCATTTCTCCGATTATTTCCGGTTACCATTTTCCGGTATTTCTCCGGTTATTTCCGGTTACCATTTTCCGGTATACCTCCGGTATTTCTCCGGTTATTTCCGGTTACCATTTTTTCACCAAAAATGAACTTACAGTTTTGCCATTATTGGATTTTTGAAATTTTTTAGCTTAATTGGAAATTTGAGCTTAACGTGAAATCAGTCTAATTTTCGTTTTAGATACTATTGTAACAGAAACTTTGGAATTTGTTGTGGATGATCATATTGATGGCATAAAAAACTGGATTACAAAGAAGAAAAATTTAGATATCAAAGCAGATCCTCCAATCGCCATCTCAGTAATTCAATCTATTCAAAATCATTTGACAGCTTCGCCTACGCACACAGTTATATATTTTATAATATTCTGCCTTTTATGCTTCTTGGTGATTGGCTGCGGTGTTTATAGAATGAAGATATCCCGACGAAAGGATTGATTTGAAACAGAATTTTAATTGAGTCGTTTAACTGTCAATTCGGCCCATCATGGTAAATTCCCTTATTTTTTTTCAAATCGGATAAGAATAGTAGAAATGAAATATCAATGTAACTCGATTGTTTCAGCCCTGTTTAAATTGAATTTTCGGCCTTTTGTCTCATTAAAATCAAAAAATAATGATCATTAATTTTTTTTACGTTTAGAAATATAATGAAAAGAGTCAACGATCTTAAACAAAATGCTCGGGATTATGTTTTAAAAGCTGAGTTACTGAAATATAAAGTTCTTAAAAGGAATAAAATGTCAAATTCGGCTTAAAAGATGTAAAATTGAATTCGGAGTGTGGTTTTAGACTTCATTAATCCAAAAAAGTCACGTGGCAAGCCTTAGCCATTTTGTAAAGTGATTTCGTCACGTGATATTGTTACGTGATTTTTTGACGTGATTTTGTCACGTAATTTTGTCACGTGATTTCGTCACGTGATTTTACCTACGCTTTGTGTGACAAGGTTGTTATAGAATTTTCAAAATAATTTGATAATTTAATAATAAGAATTTTCGAACGAGTATCCAAAAAAATTGAGGAAAACCAGATTGGACCGGAGTTCAAGATATTCCTGGCCGAGATTATTATTTTTGGCTGTTTAGAAATAGACAAAAAACAAGTGACGCCAAAGCAAGGTAAGATTATTTTCATCAGCAAATGGATTGAAGCTGATGTTTAAATTATGATTTCAGCCATGAAACTCATTCTCTTCCGTAATGAATTCCAAAAAATTCAAATGGAATCGATACAAACAATGAAAAATCATCCTGATGAAGCAGAAAAGTCCTTTCAAGGTATTTATTTTATTTAATTTTTTTGTTTGAACCCCGACTCGGACATGATCATTTCTGGTCCACTTCCGATAAAATTTCGGCCTGAAAAATTGATTTTGGCGCGAGCTTGCGTGGGTGGACTCTCAGTTTTGGGTTTTCATGAGTCACTGATTTTATATTTTAAGGTCCAATCTTTAGAAAAATCGAAAAAAAACACTGGAAAAACGAAGATTACAAATTTTGTAAAAAATGTGGGGCGACTGCACAAAAGAAATCATCCAAACGAGGACGATCAAAGAAAAAGGAAATAAATTTTGATGAAAACCACAAATGTTGTTTCAAGATTTGCGTCAACTGCAGTAAAGAATTTGTAAGCGTTTCAACTTATAATTTTCACTTACAGGTGAGTCATTTTTTTATTCTTATTCGTAAAATTTTACCAAATTTCATATATAATTTACTAAGTGGTGCAATATTGGACCTGTTAAAGATAGTGCTTTCGATCGAGCTCAAAATAATGCCGAACTAAGAATTCCAATAAAAAACAAAATAGATTATTGTTCAGGTCAGTTATTTAATATAATATATTATATAATATTATATTATATATTATATATAATATTGATAAGCTGAATTATTTCTTCAATTCATTTGTAAAATCTTTTTTAAGGCTGTCGAAGATTAAAAAGATTATGTTATTCAAATATGCAATCTTCAGCTGGCTGTAGTGGCGTCGAATGTAAAAATTGTGGAAACAAAATGATATATTCTCATTATTTAAATCATTTGCAAAGATGTAAACAATGGGCTGAAATTTATTCCAGATCTGGTTGTTATAATCCGGAATGGTATGAAAATATATTTTCAAATTATAATCAGTCAAGTTCCTCTGAAGACTCTCCAGACTCGAAGGAAAAGATTAGATTTATTGATGAAACTCGTCGTTTTACATGTTTGAAGTCGTAGTTATAACATGAGGGTACATATTTTGATCCAGTCAAGTATGTCAAGGAGTCACTTGAAGCATATGGATGCTAATTTACTTTTAATCCACATGCATTTCACTACACTTTTGATCCGCTTTCAAACTGTTGGAAAATTTACTTTTGATCCGCTTTCAAACTGTTTCGAAATTCACTTTTGATCCAGTTCGAACTGATAAGTTGGATCAAAAGTGAATTTTGAATATTTCATGATCATGTGATAGATAAATTATTCGAATTTTGATCCAATTTGAACGAATGAAGGTGGATCAAAAGTGAAATTCCCATCGATTCATGGTCAAGTGATTAATATATTGTTCAAAATTTCACTATTGATCCATATTCATTAGTTCGAATTGGATAAAAATGAATTTTCGAAATGTTTGAAACCGGATCGAAAGTGGATTTACGAACAAATCGAGTCATGTGATCTTTAATTTCGGAATGAAATTACGGTGGATCAAAAATGAAACGGCATTCATGTTTCACGTGATTACCTCATTCACATTTTTAACTAGATCAAAATTTGTACCACCGCGTAATATTCATTTACTTTCACCGCGCTAAATAACTTAGAATGAATCTTTTGAAAAGAGAAAAAAAATTGAAATCGTTAATTCTGAAAAAACTCTCCCGGAACCAGTTGTAGAAAATGTTGACGACCCAAATCATGTTGTCCAGAATGTTGACGACTCAAATGATGATAATTCAAATGATGATAATTCAAATGATGATAATTCAAATGCTGACGACCCAAATTTCAATGGACCTGTACCCGATAAGACCGCTGAAGTGAGAAAAATAAGATTTAAACAGTTCAAAAAGCTGAAGGAAAAAGTAAAAAAATTCAAAGACGAGTTATACGAAGATTCAGATCTCAGATTTTTGGACCAAGACGAAATCGATTTAAATATAGTCAAGTCTTTTGAAGACGAAGAAATGTTTCTTAACCTCGGCTATGTTCAATTATCAAATATCATTGAATTTTGCCGTGATCGTCCTATGAATGATCGCAGATTAATCAAGATGGCTTGTCTTCCCAAGGAAGCAAATTATAATTTGTTTGAGATTTTCACAAGAAAATTTGAAAAACTGGGAAAAAATACGGTGAATTCAACGATGGATTTGTGGCGTCGAAGATCAAATAACGACCCGTTTTTGCACAGAATTGACAAAAATCAAAAAAGAATCCCAATTGCAACACAAGAGAAACTTATGAATTTTATTTTGGAAAATTCACAATTCAATCCCGGAAAAAAGAGTTTGAAATCAATTAAAGCAAAAAAGATCACCAATGAAGCGACCCTAATATTTCTTCGCAAACACTGCATAAGAAGCATGAAAAATGGTGAAGAAATATTTCAACATCCATCAATGGTTCTGAAGACTCGCGACTTAAAAGATGTTTATAAGAATGCGTTAAATTATTCTGATTTTGAGAATATCAGTTATTATAATTTCAAGCAAATGGTACTTTTTTTCGTCGATGAAAAACCCCCAAAATGGTCTTCGCAATGTTTCTGGTAAGCAGTTAATTTTACTTATTATCATCCATTTTGGATATTTGAAAATTGTTATTTAATCGGAAACTTTAGCGTCACATGTGGGAACGCGGTTGCGGCATGTCAATTCATTCAAAAACTGGGAAAAACCATCAATGATTCAGTTCTGATGAATTTAAATGAGAGTGATTGGGTTAAATCATTTCATTGTCAATCGGATAGAATTGAGGAGCAACTTATTTGTTTAAGAAGTAAACAAAATAGTTTCAAATGTTTTTTGCATAAAAAAAAGATCAAAAATTGTAATGGTAAGTTTAGGTATCACTTTTTTATAACTGAGTTCTGAATAATTTTATAAAAACGTTAGGTAACGTCTTATTTAGGTTGTATTCACAGCTGTAAAACAACTGTTGAATCTCGATTAGAATACCACATTGAAAATCGAACTTTTGACTTGGAAGACGTCCCGTTCCCAAGGCACATTCAATCTGAATTGACTAAAAGATGGCTCTATTGCCCAGTTTCATCCAATTTTGCCAAAATTCCCCCAACAGAAGGATTGAAATTAGGTAAGAAAAATGTAAACTTGAACGTACGGAAATTTTATCTTCATATTATAGCATTGAAACTTCTGAAAAATGCGGGGGCTCATGTGATTCAATCGAAATTATTGAATGTGAAAATCCCGAATAAGGTTGAAAATAAAGAAGTTTTATTTATAGAAAGTGATTATTCTTCAAAAATAATTCTTGAATGCTCCAAAAATCCGCAGGATCGTTTTAGACAAATTTCTTTTCTGATTTATATAATTCATAAAATGTTATTCATATAAGTTAAGTCAAATAACATCATTCATATTATATGAATCATATTATATGCGTTATATCATTTGATATCAATTAAAATCTAAAATTCTAAAACATGTGAAGTCTAATAAGCTTAATAGAAGGGCTTCGGTCTGTATGTTCACATTAAAGGCTGTTTTTTTTCATAATGGAGTAACAGAAAGTTTTGCAGGTAGGGTGTTGAATCTGATTTACCAATCCGATCGCAAAAATTGAATTTTGTCGCAATTTTGTCGCAAATTTTCACCTCTTTTAAGTTCACATCTTTCAAATGACGAAGGATGCCTTTTCTGCCTGGGAAACAGGAAGAGACATCATTTTACGAAAAACCTCAACTTTGGGTCTTCAATTTCAACGAATCATCAAAATTGCTGATAATTGTTCCTCAGAAAACAAAAGTCAGTTCAGACTTGCTGAGCTTAAGCAAGAACCAGTGCCTACAACAGTGGTCTTCAAAACGGAAGGTTTGTTCAAATTTTAATTTTCGAAATAGAATTGAATCAGCTTGATCAATGTCGGTCGCTTTATTTTTTCGGGCTATATCAGATGTTAGTGACTGGATATAACTAGAAAATATGTCACAAACATCGATGTCACCAACTCATTTCACGTTGTCACCAACTTTTCGTCAATAATTATTGTTATTTAGGCCATGGCAAGAGCTCAATCGATGGTTTACATGTTTGGCCCATGGATAAAATCAAAAAAGGCAATCAGCAAGATCGGGCTCAAAATCTGACTGATATTGTTGAATTTCTTAGGGAAGAAGAACTCAAAAAAACGCATGGCAAAATAAATAGGGTCTTTGAAATTAGTAAGACCGTTACAGAAGCTCGAATTGGTATCAAGAGATCTAGTGCATTACAAAACTTAATGATCAAAATGGCCGCTTATGATAGTCGTAAAAAGAAGCTTATTTTTTCCGATTTGGTCTGTCTTTGCGATGCATGTAAATTTGGAAATTTTGACACATGCATAAAATTCAATCATCGCATCGTTAAAGCTGAGATATCTTCAAGCAAATCTACAATAAAATCAACCTCAATTTCAACTGATTATATCGCGGAAGAAGACGAATTCAACCAATTTCATGCCGAATGGGATAAACACATGGTTCAAAATGGATATGAAGAACCGGATTCGGATCAAAATGAAGAAGATGAACCGGATTCGGATCAAGATGGAGAAGATGAACCGGATTCGGATCAAAATGATTCCATTTCAGTGATTCCCGATTCGATGAAAAAAAACAATGGCTCTTCAGTTATTCAAGTTTCAGACGATGAAAGTGATTTAGATCGGAGAACAATCTTTATCAATACTTTGAAGTCATCATTGACTTCATTTTTATCAGACGAATCTAATCTAGATAGAAACTACAGTAATTTAACTATCGAAAAACTAGATTTCAATAAATTGAAATCAGTTTGGGAACTGATAACTGCGAGATTTTCTGCCAAGGACGACTACAAGTTGGCACAATTTGAAAATAATTTGCTCATGCATAGAAGTCTACTGAAAGAATGCTATGGCGAAATCTGGTTTTCAGCGGACTTGATTACTTTTGGTCTCAAAAACCTCCGGTTCCGATGCAGTTACTCAAAAAAGAGCGTTATCTCCCTGACACCAGCATTTATGATTCAGCTGCAGGTAAAATTTCATTATTATAAAGCTTTTTTAAAAATTGCAGCTGAACTCAAAATTTTGTTTTGAATTAATTTGCCTCAAATTATTTTTAGGTCACAAATTGGGCTGATGCCGTGTTAACAAGTCAAAATTATGATAAAAAAGACTGGATCGAGGCTGATTCAGTCGTTATTCCAATATTTCATCGCCGTCACTGGTTATGTGCTGTTATCAAAGTTAAAGAACGAGAAGTCATCGTTTGTGACTCTATGAATTCTTATGGTGACCTGTTTGTGGATGTTTTGAAACATTTTGAAAAAGATATTGCAACTCAATTCTCCAGCGGTGCTCAAAAATGGATTTTCAAAAATATATCGGATGAAGTTCCATACCAAACCGATACCTCAAGGTAGCTCCGTCAATTCAATTAGTAGCTATAATATGTTTTTAGTTGTGGACCCCTCAGTTTAATCAATAGTGAGTACATCATAAAAAACCTGGACTTTGACTATAACATCAAAGAAATTATAACGACTTTGCGATTCAATATTTGCATGGCAATTCTTATTCAATACAAAAATAATCTGTAAATTATATGATCTGTAATATATGTAAATTAATTTAAAAAACGTTATTTAAATTTGTGGCATGACAAAACGCATAATAAAACTTACTTTGTTTTGATATCATTGTTGGTGGCATTGTTTTTCTTGATTGTCATTTAAGATCGTCGTTATTGTCATTGTCATCAACGGAAGTTAGGGTGGGCCAATTTATCTAGTCGGGATACATAAAAAAGGGTCATAGTCCGAGCTGGTAGGGGCCACCTACCAGATTATCATTAGATAATGACTACTTTCCCTTAAGTACATATCACGGGGCAGATTCGACTTTTACGCATGCTCCACCTTGAGAAATTGGTGGCCAGAGGCTAAACGGAGATTTAGTTACATTTGCACAGCCTAACCTATGAATCCTGCCAAGCACCTATCGAGTAACGGCCGAAAACTTAAATTTAAAAATTTCAAAGGTTTATAAACCTTTCACTCCGTCATTGTGGCCTAATCAGGCTCTCTACTAGATAAACCGACCCTTGTCTTTTCGAGATAGTACAGGGTGAGACCCCTCGAACCCTTGCTAAGTACTTCTCATACTCCTGAAAACCTATGTGCATTTAATAAACATATCCTAGTTTTAACTATTAAATTCATCGCAGTTGAATCCATTTGTAATCATCATTGCATCTGAAAAAAAGCTTGAGGTTATTGATCAATTCGTATTCAGTATGCTATATTATATGATATATTTTATGCCATTTAATGTGCTATATTATAAGTCATATTAAATGCTATATTATATCCCATATAACATGACATATTATATGCCATATAATATGCCATACTATATGCCATACTATATGCCTTACTATATGTCATACTATATGGCATATAATATAGCATACTATATTCCATACTATATGCCATACTATATGGCATATAATATAGCATACTATAAGTCATATAGTATGGCATATAATATGGCATATTATATGACATCCCATTTGCCATATAATATGCCATACTATATGCCATACTATATGCCTTACTATATGTCATACTATATGGCATATAATATAGCATACTATATTCCATACTATATGCCATACTATATGGCATATAATATAGCATACTATAAGTCATATAGTATGGCAATTAATATTGCATATTATATGACATCCTATTTGCCATATTATATGCCATACTATATGCCATACTTTATGCCGTGCTATATGCCAAACTATATGGCATATAATATAGCATACTATATTCCATACTATATGGCATATAATATAGCATACTATATATCATGATAGGTTGAAAGAATTACCTTGTAGCCGTCTTTGAGGAGATATAATTCCGGGAAGTCAAGCGCTGGATATCGGTTTTTTGCTCGGTCCATTTTTCGGAGGAATCGTAACATTGCTGGAGCTCGTTCTGATGAAAATTCGCAATGAAATACAATCACGCGTTTTTTCGACGATCCAGTTGGATCATTTTCGTTGGCTTCCATGTTCTGATTGGCCAATCCATTGGGTCCGAAAAAGTAGTCTTCAACCATTTCGACAGTGTAGAGGTTGATGGCGCCTTTGATGTGACCGCCTTTATATTCGTATGGATATCGGGCGTCGATGATGGTTGCTTCGACGTTGTGGAGACCATTTTGAAGATCGACAAGGGTTGTACCGTTGATATACTGAAAAAATTGTTATTTTCGGTCAAAAATGGTCAATGTGGTAAAAAACGATAATTTGGTCAAAAATGGTATTTTGGTCAAAAATGACAATTTGGTCAAAAATGGCCAATTTCAAAAAAATGTTTAGTCAAAAGGGGTCAAATGGAGGTCATGAGAGGTCAAATCACCTTCAAATCTTGGTGCTTTCCAGATGTTGTACTTGGAAGAGAAAGCATCCGCTTGAAGTCGCCAGTGAGATCAGGTTGATCCATAAGTGCCGGATTCAAATCCTTTTTTGGGATGTTATAATCATTCACTGATCGATTTCTTTCTCTCAATCCGCGCATTCGACTGTTCATCATACCGTGCGAGCACAAGCTCAAGCATCTCCTGAAAGATTTATTAATCTCATTATTAATATCATATAGTATGGCATATAATATGGCATATTATATGACATCCTATTTGCCATATTATATGCCATACTATATGCCATACTTTATGCCGTACTATATGCCATACTATATGGCATATAATATAGCATACTATATATCATATAGTATGGCATATAATATGGCATATTATATGCCATACTATTTGCCATGTTATATGACATGTGTAGGTTGAATTCCGGGATTAAGAATCGCTATAACTTTTTTATTCATGTGATTTTTTTTATTTCCGATTATTGGAACTGACTCAGTAAATCACGCTGAAT
>Ga0256838_1001225_pt1 | contig 12702 bp, 10 predicted proteins | sample 4571419metaG_FD_185978 | JGI IMG/M metagenome (GOLD analysis project Ga0256838, IMG submission 185978) | Hydrothermal vent microbial communities from Guaymas Basin, Mexico - 4571-419 | ecosystem: Environmental > Aquatic > Marine > Hydrothermal vents | place: Mexico: Guaymas Basin | collected... | reverse complement strand
CTAATCGAAGTGAATTACCAACAAACAGGCAAGAGTAAAAACCTTAATCCTTTAGGGATGAGAGAGATGCAAGAGCGTGTTTATGCTGTAAGAGATGAGCAGTATATCTTGCTAAAAGCACCTCCTGCATCGGGAAAATCCCGGGCTTTGATGTTTGTGGCGTTAGATAAACTTTTGCATCAAAATATCAAAAAAGTTATAGTGGCTGTTCCTGAGAAGAGTATTGGTGGGTCTTTTGGGGATGCTGATTTAAGCTCATTTGGTTTTGAGAGTGACTGGCTTGTAAAACCTGCTCTAAATCTCTGTACTGTTGAGTCTAGTCAGAGTCGTAGTGAAGCATTTAAAGCATTTTTACAGAGTGATGAAAAGGTACTTATCTGTACTCACTCTACTCTAAGAGTGGCATTTGAAACACTAAGTGAGAGTCGCTTTGATGATGTTCTTTTGGCTATTGATGAGTTTCATCATCTGAGTGTGAGTGATGATAATGTTTTGGGAAATGTGCTTAAATCCATCATGGAAAAATCCTCTGCACACATTATGGCAATGACTGGTTCATATTTTAGGGGTGATAGTCATCCTATTTTGCTTCCTGATGTTGAGGAGCTTTTTAAAAAAGTGACCTATAACTACTACGAACAGTTAAACGGTTATGAGCATCTTAAATCTTTGGGCATAGGGTATCACTTCTATCAGGGTCGTTATACTGAAGCTATAGATGAAGTGCTTGATAACACGAAGAAAACCATCATTCACATTCCACATCCAAACTCAAGAGAGTCTACAAAACAGGGCAAACATGATGAAGTGGGTTTTATAGAAGATGTTTTAGGTGAGTTTATAGATGAAGATAAAGAGACAGGGGTTAGAAGAATAAAAACGAAAGATGGGCGAGTTTTAAAAATTGCCGACTTAGTCAATGATGACCCTATAGAGCGACCAAAAATACAGAAGTATTTAAGGGAGATACAGAGTGCTGATGATATGGACATCATCATAGCACTAGGCATGGCAAAAGAGGGCTTTGACTGGCCTTATTGTGAAGTGGCGTTAACCGTTGGCTATAGAGCATCACTCACCGAAGTCATACAGATAATAGGGCGAACAACAAGAGATAGTGCTAACAAATCTCATGCACAGTTCATAAACCTTATATCGCAACCCGATGCGAGTGAGTCAAGTGTAGCAAACGCCACAAACGATATGCTAAAAGCTATAACAGCATCACTTCTCATGGAACAAGTTTTAGCACCAAACTTCAAGTTTAAAACAAAACTACCCAATGATGAAACGCCACAAAAGGCGGGAGAGTTTAAGATAAATGGACTTAAAGAGCCATCGAGTGCGAGGGTAAAGAGCATAACTCAGAATGAATTGGCAGACTTAAAAGTGAAAATTCTTCAAGACACAAATATAGAAAAAACTTTAGGAACAGATATAACACCAGAAGTACTCAATAAGTTACTTATACCTAAAATCATAGAAGAGGCTTACCCCAATTTGAGCCAAGAGGAGAGGGAGGAAGTGAGACAGCATGTTGTAGTGGATAGTGTCTTAACAAATGCCAAAGTGGATGAAACAACTAACAGAGTCTTTATAAATGGGACGAACAAGTTTATAAATATAGATGATTTAAGCATTGACCTTATAGATAGCATAAACCCTTTTCAAAGAGCTTATGAGATTATTTCAAAATCTTTAGACAAACGGGTTTTAAAGCTGATAAGTGAGAGTATAGATGCTTCTAAAAGTATTTTAAGTGAGGCAGAAGTTGAGTTTTATTGGGATGATGTCAATGAGTTTTATAGAAAAAATAGTAGAAAACCAGATAAAAATTCAGCTGATGAGAAAGAGAGAAAACTAGCCGAAGTGCTTCAAAGAGCAATTTACTTTAAAAACAGAAAGAGAAACGGATGAACCTCACAGAAGACCTTTATAAAAAGCTAGAGAGTGACCCTTTTGGTTTACTTACACAAAAACCTAAACAATCAACTCACAGAGATGAAGTGAAGATGATAAAAGAAAATTTTCAAAATATAATGGCATTTTATGAGCAACATGGAAAAGAACCATCCAAAGATGCCGAGCGACCTGAGCGAACACTTGCTGCAAGACTTGAAGGTATAAGAGAGGACAAAAATCAGATAGCCATACTTAAAGAGTTTGATCTGTTTGGTTTGTTAGTGGTGAAGTGTTTGGATGATGATCCTTATGGACTTTTGGAGGGTGAGGATGATATCTTTACCCTTAAACATGTGAGCAAGGTTGTGAATGAACCTGACTATATTGCTTCAAGAAAGGCTTGTAAAGATTTTGAGAAGTATAAAAAACTTTTTGAGAATGTCCATAAAGAGTTACGAGAAAAAAAGAGAGTTTTAGAAGATTTTAGAGGGGAAAGATTTATAAAAAAGGGACTCTTTTTTGTCTTAAAAGGGGTTGTGGGGTATGTCGCTTCTGTGGGCAAGATAAAAAGAGAGAAAAATGTAGCTAACGCCAGACTTCACTCTGTCTTTGAAAATGCCACCGAGTCCGATATGCTACTGCGTTCACTCTCAGCAGAACTTTATAAGGATGGAAAAATTGTAAGTCAACTCAATCATGAAATAGAGAATGATTTTCAGCAGATAAGTGAGAATGATGAGCTTAGCGGTTACATCTATATACTCAAATCAAAAAGTGATGATGAACTCATTAGAAACATAGAAGACCTTTACAAGATAGGCTATGCGAGTAGATCAGTCAAAGAGAGAATAAAAAATGCTAACAAGGAAGTGACCTATCTTATGGCAGATGTTGAGTATATCACATCCTATAGAGTTTACAATATGGATGCAAAAAAGTTAGAAAAACTGCTTCATAGGTTCTTTGGAAATAGTTGTTTAAATATTAAAATTATGGGAGAAGATGGGGAGTACCATACTCCAAGAGAGTGGTTTATAGCACCTCTTCATGTGATAAAAAGTGCCATAGTTATGCTTGAGAATGAGGAGATAGTGTCTTATAGATATGATGAACAGAAACAATCTATAGAGTTAAAAGATACGAAGTAATAAGTTTTTTTATGAAAATATGTTACTATACTTTTACTAAGGAAAGTGATGAATAGTTATGATACAAATATAAAAAACCTAACTTGTTCTTGTTTGGATTGGCAAACGAAAAGAGCAGAATACTCCATAGATGATCCTAGAAGATTATGTAAACATATTATCAATAAGTTTGATATTGAAAATTTACCTGAGAGTATGAAGTACTATAAAGAGCATATACTTTATTGTCAAGAAAGAGAGATGCCGTTTAGAAGAGAGTTTCAAGAAATTATGCCACTCTTAGATAAAAAATATATTGCACTTTATAACGATAATGACTGGACAAATATTTATAATGAAGAGGGAGAAGAGTTTGCACTTATAATCACCTCTTTTAATGATTGTTTCAAATGGGCAAAAGATAAAAAACCAGAAGATTTTCAAGCAATAGAGATTTATTTCGATAAAGATGAATATTTACAGGCTATAGGACTTTTTGAAAATGAAAAAGTAACTATAATTGAAAAATTTAAAGAGATAGGTGAAGAGGTAGAGTTTGATGGTACACCTTTAGTCGAAGTAGCACAACGGCAATACTATTCGTTATTAACAAAAGAGTATGACCAGTATAATGTGGATGTAACTAATGAGACAATAAGCTTTCCTTACACGACAATAGAACCGATAGCGAGAGATAAAGAAAAAGTAAGAGAAGCTTTATTTAAAAGTTGAGGGGAAATACTAAATCATAGTTATGATGAATCTAAACAATCTATAGTATAATAACAATATATTTTAATAGGTAGAGAATAATTTGGACAGAATAACAGCTACAAAAACTGCAAGAATGGCAGAGGAGATTGAGAAAATATTTCCAATTTCCATAGAAATAAAAGAGGCTATAGCAAATACAAATAGAGAAGCATTTGTTCCAGCAGGGTTTAAACATAATGCATATAAACTTGATGCTTTACCCATCGGTGCAGCACAGTATATAAGCTCTCCTTTGACTGTTGCTAAGATGACAGAGTATATTTTCCCTCGTGGTGCAGATAGAATTTTAGAAGTAGGGTGTGGAAGTGGATATCAGGCTGCTGTACTCTCACAACTTTTTCGTGGTGTTTTTACTATAGAGCGTATTGAACCACTTATACTTGAAGCAAAACAACGTTTTCGTGATTTGAGTATTCATAACATACATACACGAACTGATGATGGTCAAAATGGCTGGATTCAGTATGCTCCTTATGATAGAATTCTTTTTTCTGCAACGGCAAAAGAGATCCCTGCCAAACTTTTTGATCAGTTAGCGGATGGAGGTATACTTGTGGCTCCTGTTGAAAAAGATGGAAAGCAGGTGATCACTCGCTATATTAAAAATGGAGCTCGCATAGAAGAAGAGGAGCTTGAGGATTGTGATTTTGTTCCTATTTTAGATGGTGTGCAGAAGTAAAGAGATAGAGAATTTTTTTTAATTGATTTCAACCATAAGGTAAATAAAATTGGGATAGGCTTTAGTATATCTCGCTAGTTTAAAATCATAAGATAACTTTTTATTATTTATGTTACTATTTATAAATATATAGTTATAAGGTATTTTTATGCGTAAAATATTTTCATTATCTCTTTTATGTCTTTTTTTAGGATGTAACAGTAGTGCTTCAAAAAAAGAGACCGCAGCAATAGAGGTCTCTGCTACAGAAGAAGAGAGAGATCTTTCTCTCGCTCCCTTAAACCAGTTTCAAGCTGTTTGGAATGAAGTAGAATCAGACAGCCTTAACACACTACCACAAGAGAGTGTTTCTTACTCTAAACTTTTTGATGGTGCTATAGATATTATATCAAGAGATGCTAGAAGAACACTTAGTAACCAAGAGAACATTATTGAGTATTTCGATAAACTTGCACATCCTAATGGTGTTTGCCTAAAAGGTTTATGGCAGATAGATGTAGATAACCCATATAGCGGTTACTTTAAAAATGGAAGTGAAGCACTTATAATTGCACGTGCATCCTCTGCAATGAGTGAAACAAAAAGAGGGAAAAACAGAGCCTTTGGTATGGCTGGAAAACTATTTCCTACTACAGACACTCAAAAAATAAATGAATCTCCAAGTGCTAACTTTTTTGTTATAGATGATTTAGGTGGTACAGATGCAGAGTACTATACTGATGTAGCACTTACTAACGAACCAGATGTTAGTTTTACAAGTAGCATTTTTAGCTCTTTTGCTTATGGGCTTAAAGTTGCCTCTGCTTTTAGTAATGCAGATGAAAATTTTGGAATAAGACAACTGTATGAAATATCATACTTAGGTGAAGAAAACGGGCGTGAGGTGATAACTCCAAAATGGTTAAAAATAGAAGCTGATCAGAATCAAACAAAATTTGGAGTGAATGATTTTCGTGATGAGTTTATATTAGAGGAAGATGAAAAGCTCATTTTTAATATTTTTGTTTCAAGTAAAGAGCAAGAAGGAGAGAAGGCATGGCAAAAAATAGGTACTATAATGTTTGATGCTTCTGTTATCTCAACAAGCTGTGATCATCGTTTACATTTTCATCATCCACTCTGGAGAGATGATATAATTTACGAGTAGTTTAAAAAGTAATATTAAATTTTGCTATAATTTCACCTATGAATCAATTAAAAGATTATCTTTCAGCACACGAAACAAGTGAAATGCACCCTAGTGATATTGCCAAAATTCTAAAAAACTTAGATGATGAAGACTTTTCTGCTGCCATAAAACTTGTTCCAAAAAACTTGGTTGGAGATGTAGCACTCGCTCTCCCCGATAGATATTTTGATGATGTTGTAGAAAGCCTTAGTGTAGATGAACTCTCTCATGCCGTAACAGAACTAGAGTCTGATGATCAAGTAGAGTTTATGCAGGAGCTTGAAGATCTTGATGAAAAAGTGGCTTCAGAGGTTTTTGAAAATCTTCATGAAGATGATCAAGAGGAGATTACAAAGCTTCAAACATATGGAGAGAATCAGGCGGGTGCATATATGCAGCTCGAGCTCTTTACAGCATTTAAGGATGAGATAGTACAAGATGTTATTAAACGTTTTGCACGACTTCGTAAAGAGAATGAAATAGAGAATGTTCAAAATCTTTTTATAACGGATGAAGATAAAAAACTAAGATATGCAGTCGGCCTAGATGATCTGCTTATTTTTGACTTTACTAAAACAATCATAGAAAATATTGAGGCGAGTGAAGAGAATTTTGAGCCTATTAAAGCAGTAGACTTGGATGATATAAAAGAAGTTGTGCATACATTTGAAGAGTATGACCTCTCCGTTTTAGCGATTGTAAACTCTTATGGTGTCTTACTTGGACGTATTACCTCTGATGATATGTACGATATTATCAACGAACATGCAACTGAGCAGATGTATAATCTTGCGGGTGTTGATGATGAAGCAGAGGAAGATGAAGAGATACTCCCTGCTGGGAAAAAAAGAGCAACTTGGTTGATGTTTAATCTCTTTACAGCTATTGCTGCTTCCCTTGTTATTGGGCTTTTTTCTGAAACATTAGAGTCTATGGTAGCACTTGCTGTTCTTATGCCTATAGTTGCTTCCATGGGTGGAAATGCAGGGACACAATCCTTGACAGTTGTCGTCCGCCAACTAGCACTTGGTGATATATCTCAGGGGGATGCTATGCGAATTATTCGTAAAGAGATAGCAATCGCTCTAATGAATGGAGTATTATTCGCTATAATTATAGGTATCATAGCTGCCATCTGGTTTGACATGCCTATGCTAGGGATTGTTATTGGTCTAAGTATGATTATTAACCTTCTTATGGCTGGCTTTTTTGGGGCTACAATACCACTTCTTTTAAAGAAGTTGGATATTGATCCTGCTATTGGTAGTACTGTTATACTGACTACCGTTACTGATGTTGTGGGATTTTTTAGCTTTTTAGCACTTGCAACATATATTTTACTTTAAGGAATTTGTAAAACTTGGACTTGTTAATACTATTTTTTGTTCTATCTGTTGGAGTTTCATTTATATGCTCTGTTTTAGAATCTGTTCTACTCTCTATAAATATGTCTTATGTGGCAGTTCTTGAAAAAGAGCGACCCTCAGTTGGAAAACTTCTTCGTACTCAAAAAGAGAATATAAATAAATCAATTGCAGGAATTTTAATTCTTAATACCATTGCAAATACTCTTGGTGCTGCAGCTGTTGGTGCCCAAGCTTCCATCGTTTTTGGAAATGATGCTGTAGTTATTGTCTCTGTTGTTTTAACATTTGCTATTCTTTTTTTAAGCGAGATTATTCCAAAAACTATTGGTGCACTCTATTGGAAATCTTTAGCACCTGCTGCTTCACAGTTTATACGAATGTTTATATGGATTACATATCCTATTATTTTAACAACACTTGCTGTTACTAATAAAATAAGTAAGGGAAAAGGGGATGCTAATTCACTCACTAAAGAGGAGCTTTTAGAGTCAATGCTTCAGAGTGAAGATGATGGGGTGATTGATGAAAAAGAGTCTGATGTTATTGAAAATATTTTAAATCTTGGAAATATTAAGGTAAACGAGGTCTTAACCCCTCGTTCTGTTATTTTTGCTATTGATGAGAGTATGAGTATAAAAGAGGTTATAGAGACACAAGAGTCCATTTTTAAGTTCTCTCGTATCCCTGTTTTTAAAGGTAGTATTGAAGAAGTGACAGGTTTAGTTCTGACAAAACGCATTTTTAAACAAGCACTTGAAGATGATAGTGTAACACTTGCCTCTATAAAGAAAGATATCTTTTCTATAAATGAAAATATTCCCGTGAGTAAGGCACTAGATCTTTTTATAGCAAAAAAAGACCATATGTTTTTAGTGATGGATAACTACGACCAAACAGATGGGATTTTAACATTAGAAGATTGTGTTGAGACGGTTTTAGGAGTTGAAATCATGGATGAGAGTGATACAACAGAAGATATGCGTGAGCTTGCAAAACGAAAAATGAAGCAGAAACGCAAAGAAAAAGGGGAGTCTTAAACTTTTTTTAATTTTTATAGGTGTAAAATGTTTTGTTAGTAGATATTAAGGAGACAAATGAAAAAAACAGCCTTAAGTATACTTGCCTTTTCATCGGCTCTACTCGCGACTGCAGAAGTGTCTTCTCTCACTGAAGTCTTTAGTGAAGCTAAGACAAGTGGTAATGTAAAGTACTACTTTATACAGACAGATAAAAATGTTGCAGGTGGTGCAGATACTTCTGCAAATGCAAACTCACTTGGTGGTGAGTTACATTTTGACACGGCATCGCTCTACGGCTTTAGTGCTAAAATTACTTCTGTAACAGGTGGTAAAGAAATCTCTGTAAATGCAGTAGGTGCAAAAGCTGTTGTAGCATTTGGAGGCTCTAAGTTTGTTTTAGCCTGTTCAAAAGTTTTTAAAGATGAGAACAAACGACTCTTTAGTTCTTCCATGGGATGGAACACCACTCTTCACAAATATGATTACATCAAATGACCTTTTTCAATCACTTTACGGCAAAGCACTCAATGCGGACAGTATTTATATAGGTGGATCACAGGGGATTAAAATACTCAGTTAAAACAGCTTAACCAGTATAGGGTTATAGCAAATTATAAATTTTAAAAAAAGGAAAATATATATGAAAAAAATAGTTTTAGCACTTAGTGCAGCAGCGTTAATGTTAGTAGGATGTGGGAGTTCACAAGAGGCAAAACCAGAGCATCATTCTTCATCACATGAAGCACATTGGGGTTATAGTAGCGAGAATGGTCCTGCACACTGGAAAGAGTTCTCTAAAACTTGTGGCACAGGAATTCATCAATCTCCGATAAATATTATTCCTGGAAAAACTATGAGTATGAATCATGCTTATGATTTAAGTATGCATGAAGATGTAAGTGGAATGGCTAAGATTATAGATAATGGTCACTCTATTAAAGTTACTCCAGAGCATGGTGGCAGTATCACTCTTCATGGAGAAACTTTTAATCTTTTACAGTTTCACTTTCATGGAAAGTCAGAGCATACAGTAGATGGTAAACGTTACGATATGGTTGCTCATATGGTACATCAAAATCCCGATACAAAACAGTTGGCTGTTGTTGCAGTTTTCTTCAAAGAGGGTGCTAAAAGTGATATTTTAGAGACTGTTATTAATAATATTGGAAAAGATGTTAAACTTGATCCTCAGGATTTATTACCAGATAATAGTGCACACTATTACCATTATGTAGGTTCACTAACAACACCTCCATGTTCTGAGAATGTTCAATGGTATCTACTAAAAACTCCTAAAACTGCATCTGCTGCACAGATTGAGCACTTTAGAAAGTTTTATGTAGATAATGAACGTCCAGTTCAAGAACTTCACGATAGAGCTGTAGAGTCTAACTAAAAGTTAACTCTATTTAACTATAATACCTTTAATTAAAATATTGAAGGTATTAAATGAAAAAAAGTATTATTGCTGTTGCTACACTTTTAGTGATTATAGCACTTCTCCCTATTATTGGTAACAGCGTTATTCAAAAAACGATAGATGAAAGAGTTCTTGAGCTCACATCAAATGGTATAAAAACCACAAAAAATGAGACTCATTCTTCTTACCTTAATAGTTCTCAACACTTTGAATTCCTTTTAAAAGATTCTAAAAAATTTATAAAGTACTTAAGTCAGTACTCTGATAAACAGATACCACCTTATGTAGATGCTTTGTTTGATGGAGTTTTGATTGGTGCTGATGTCGAGTACTCAAAACTTCCTTTTGCAAAAGCAGTAGAAATAGAGCTTTACCCTTTAGCTCTTTCAGTTGATATGGCGGAGAGACTAAAAGTAGAGGATATACATCTTTATAATTATATAGAGGGCTTATTATCTTCTAAAACAGTGCTCTATCATATAAACTATAATTTTTTAAATAATGACTTTGATGGTTACTTGAAAGATATAGATGAAAAATATACTACAAAAGATAAGGCAGATATAAAATTACTTTTACAAAAAGTAAACTTTAGTGGTAATGGTAAACTTCTTGCACCAGAACTCTTAAGTACTACAGTTAAAGAGTTAAACTTTCATATTTCTCAAGGTACAAAAGAAGTGGAATTTTTACTTAAAAAACTCTCTACAAAAAGTAATTTTGAGTCGCAAAGCACTTATCTTTCAAGTGCAGAAGTTAAAAGTATATCTGTCGTTGTCCACGGTACAGGAAGTGATATTCGTATGAAGTTAGAGAAAGCTCGTACAAATATATCGTTAAACTCTTTAGGAAAAACAGCTGAGTTAAATGCTAAAACTTCTCTTGAGCACTTTAGTATTAAGTCTGATAGCTTAGGAGTGGATCTTGGAAAGCTTAATATGGATGTAGCCCTAAGTGAACTTAATAAAATAGACTTTGAGAAGATACAACTTTTAATGTCAAAATTACAGATGGCAAAAGACCCTAAAGTAGAACTAGAGTTAGAGAGAAGTGTACTAAAATTGATCTCTTCAGGTTTTGTTTTTAATGTGGCAGATTTTTCTCTTAAAAGCCTTATTATGAACAACAGAAATTTTCAAGGCTTTAAGGTAGCATCTACTTTAACAATTAAAGGAGATAAAACACTTGCTAAAAGGATACAGCAAACACCTCTCATCGTACTTCAAAATATGGAACTTAATACAAATATAAAAATATCAAAAATGATTTACGGTCTTCTTGTCCAGAACCAAGCAATGCTTGCATCTTTACACACTTATGCTAAAGAGGAGGGTGACTCATATCTTTTCGATATCAAATTTGCAGACTCTAAAGTGAGTGTGAATGGGAAAGCACTTAACTAAAGATGCGATACCTTCTTTTTTTATTATTTAGTTGGAGCCTTTTTGCTTCAACTTTGCATCTTGCAACCTCCACAAACCCATCAAGATTAAATCCAATTTTAGCAACCGACTCAAGCTCTTCAGAGATAGCAGGATATCTTTTTAATGGACTTGTAAAGTACGATAAAGACGCTAAAGAGATCATAGGAGATTTAGCAAAAAAGTTTTATTTTCAAGATGAAAAAACTCTTATTTTTGAGTTAAGAGAGGGGGTAAAGTGGCATGATGGAGAGGATTTTACAGCCAAAGATGTACTCTTTACTTACAATGTACTTATCTCAGATAGTATTGCTTCACCCTATAGTGCAGGATTTCGTTTTGTAGAGAGTGTAAAGGTTTTAGATAACTACAGAGTAGAAGTGAAGTATAAAAAAGCATACTTTAAAGCATTAGAGACTTGGATGATGGGAATTCTCCCTAAACATATCTTAGAGCATGAAAAAAATCTTATGAACTCTAAGTTTAACACACATCCAATAGGAACAGGAGCTTATAAGTTAGAACAACTAGAGTACTCTAAAAATATTGTCTTAGCTGCATTCGATGATTATTTTGAGGGAAGACCGAAGATAGATAAAATCTCTTTTCATATTATTGCAGACTCTATGACTCGCTTTTTAATGTTAAAGTCTTCACAGTTAGATATAGGAAGTGTGGAGCCAATGGCTTATGAGAGACAACTTGGTGAGAGTTTTTTTAAGAAATTTAATATTTACGAGAAGATAAGTCTCTCTTACACATATTTAGGATTTAATCTGCGTTTAAAAAAGTTTCAAAACCCTGATATTCGCCGTGCACTCTCTTTAGCTATAGATAGAGAGGAGTTGGTTGACATACTCTTTTTTAAACATGCAAAAGTATGTAGTGGACCTTTTTTACCAGGTTCTGCTGCATTTAATGACAAAGTATCTGTTCCAAAAAGAGATTTAAAAGAGGCAAAAAGATTATTGAAAAAAGCAGGTTATGATGCAAAAAATCCTTTTACATTTGAAATAGTTACTTCTAATTCAAGCCCAATTCGCCCTTATGCAGCACAGATACTGCAACATCAATTTAAAAAAGCAGGTGTTATAGTAAAGCTTCGTATTATGGAGTGGCAAGCTTTTTTAAATATGGTAGTTTTTCCACATAAGTTTGATACAGTGCTTTTAGGATGGGGACTCTCTCCTACCCCAGACCCTTATCTCTTTTGGCATACGGATAGCGACAAAAAAGGTGGTTTTAACCTTGTAGGTTATAATAACCCTAAGATAGATAATATGATAGAAGTATCACAGAGTATGATAGATAGAAAAAAATTAGCGAAGAGTTGGCAAGAGATGTTTAAAATCATTACAGATGATAATCCCTACCTTTTCCTTTACATACCAAACTCGATTACTGCTGTTAATAAAAGAGTAAAGAACATAGAACCAGCACTTGGTGGTATATGGCATAACTATATAGTGTGGGAGAAAGATGGCTATAAATAGCTATAATTACATACTAGTTATTATGAAAAAGTACACCTTGTGATTTTAAAAGTACACTTTTTATTTTTAAAATAGCAAAAAATCTTGTGGAGTACTTTACAAACTCTTTTATATCTAACATCACAATGAGGGGAAGAGATAACTACTCTGAGAATTCTCTTGTAGATAGTGCGAAGTTTTTTTATGAAAACAGACTACTTAATGAGAAGATGAATAGTATCATTTGTGAACTTGATTTGCCCTTTTTTGATGAGTCGAGTGGTACGAAGTCACTCTCTGTACAACTACGAAGAATTTTACCCATACTAGAAGAGAGTTTTACACTCCCCCTA
>Ga0256838_1001224_pt1 | contig 12703 bp, 13 predicted proteins | sample 4571419metaG_FD_185978 | JGI IMG/M metagenome (GOLD analysis project Ga0256838, IMG submission 185978) | Hydrothermal vent microbial communities from Guaymas Basin, Mexico - 4571-419 | ecosystem: Environmental > Aquatic > Marine > Hydrothermal vents | place: Mexico: Guaymas Basin | collected... | reverse complement strand
GCATGTTTGGAACTATATCAAATAATTTTTCATTTGGAATAACAACCAATGTGTCGGTATTTTGTTTTAATTTCTCCAAACCTTCCATAGCATTTTTCATCCTAACTTTTCCTTCCATAGCAAAGGGTAATGTAACTACAGCAACTGTTAAAGCTCCTATCTTTTTAGCTATCTCAGCCACAACTGGGGCTGAACCAGTTCCAGTTCCTCCACCTAACCCACAAGTAATAAATACCATATCTGAATCTTGTATTGCCGCTTTAATCTCTTCAGCACTTTCTTTCGCCGCCTCTTCTCCAATTTTTGGATTACCCCCAGCTCCAAGACCTCTTGTTAATTTTTTACCAATTAATATTTTTTTATCAGCTTTAGTTCTAATTAATTGCTGGGCATCAGTATTAATGGCAACGGTTTTAGCTCCTTCTATACCTTCCATCTTTAACCTTGTTATGGTGTTATTTCCTGCTCCACCACAACCAACTACTGTAATTTTTGCCTTAGTTTGTTGCAAATATTCTAATAATTCTTTATCTTCTGGGGATAATTCTAACTCATTGAACTCCTCTAACTTATTTCCTTCCTCTAAAACGTTTTTTAGAAATTTCACAGTATTACCTCCGTAATATTTATATTTTGAATTCTGAACATATGACCGGGACTTTACGCTAATACCATCTAACCTAAATAATTATATATGAATATTTTATATAGTATTTCCCTACACGGTTACCATAAGTTATCATGGGGTTGCATATTATTATTATTCAATTTTAAAATTAGGTATAAAAATCTATTGGTTACGACTTTTTGTAATAAAAATGATTTAGGTTGAAGTCATTTAACATTAAAAAGTCATTGGTGAGTATTATGGTAAAACTTCCCAATATACCAAAAAAACCAAGGGAGATTGCAAAACAAAAAATTATTGAATTGGCTAAAAAGATGTATGATGATTTAATGAAGGGGAAAAGACCAAAAATAACTATGCCGATTAGAAGTTTATCTAATGCTGTATTTGATAAAAAAAAGGGTTCATTCACTTTGGTAGGTAAAGAAAAAGCAAGAACATTGACTGTAAATCAAGCAAAGATTTTTGCACAAACAACTAAGATGATGGAATTCGCAAAACAATTATTGGAATCTGACGATTTTTCAACACTAAGGGAAGCTTATTATGTCTCAAAAAATTGGGGAGAGGCAAGATTTGATGACCAACAGGCATCAAACAACGTTATTGAAGATTTAGAAGCGGCTTTGGGAGTGTTGAGAGAGCATTTAGGATTTATCCCTGAAGAAGATGGTTCTTCTGTTGTGGGACCATTAAAAATTATTGAAGAAACACCAGAAGGAGAACTTGTTGTTGATTGCTCAAAGTTAGGGACTGGGGCTTACAACATTCCAAACGATGTAACAAAATTAAATCTTGAGACAGATGCTGATTTTATACTGGCAATAGAGACATCAGGTATGTTTGCAAGGTTAAATGCGGAGAGATTTTGGGATAAGCATAACTGTATATTGGTTTCATTGAAAGGAGTTCCAGCAAGAGCTACAAGAAGGTTTATAAAAAGGTTACATGAAGAACACGACTTGCCAGTTTTAGTATTTACCGACGGAGACCCTTATGGGTATTTAAACATTTATAGAACTCTAAAAGTTGGAAGTGGTAAAGCTATCCATTTAGCTGATAAATTATCAATCCCTGCAGCGAGGTTGATTGGAGTTACCCCACAGGATATTGTTGATTATGATTTACCAACCCATCCATTAAAGGAGCAAGACATTAAGAGAATAAAAGATGGATTAAAGAATGATGACTTTGTAAGAAGTTTTCCAGAATGGCAGAAAGCTTTAAAACAGATGCTTGATATGGGAGTTAGGGCGGAACAGCAATCTTTAGCTAAGTATGGTTTAAAGTATGTTGTTAATACTTATTTACCTGAAAAAATTAAGGATGAAAGCACATGGTTGCCATAATTTGAATAATTTTTGATTTTAACTTAAAAATAATTCTCTTTTTCAAATCTTTATCTTTAAGCTTTGGACATCTCTTATTATTATGGTTAATCTATATATTCAAATTATTAAATTTTAATAATTAAAATAAAAACAAAAATTTTTAGAATTATGGCGCAGGGGCTGGGATTTGAACCCAGGCGGGGCAAAGCCCCACTGGATCTCAAGTCCAGCGCCGTAGTCCTGGCTTGGCTACCCCTGCACAAAACAGGCATAATGAAAAATATAATGATGTAATATATAAATTTTACGGTTATATTTTTTAAGATAGTAAGAAAATAAATTATGGAATGGTTATTTTATTTAGCTTTCCTTCAACGAATAAAGAGATGTTTTTATCCACATCATTTCCTTCAGCATGATAAATTTCCATTTTTTTACTAAATTTTTTGTAATTTTCTTTATTTATGCTTTTACATATAATTGCATTAACTTTTTCTTTTATAAGGGATTTTTGCCCATTTTTATCATTGAAAATAACTTTTGTTCCCTTAATTTCATTATCTTCTATTCTAACAATTAAAAAATACTTACAATCTTCAAAACTATCACTAATTTTATCAACATCCATTGAAACAGCTACTTTCATACTCTCAACTCATAAATTGGTAATTTGAAAAAAATAAATAATTAAAAGTTATTTAAATACTTTATCCTGAAAGGTAGATAAATCTTAGAGCAAATATTGCAGCTAAAATATAAACAAGCCAGTGAACTTCTCTCCATCTTCCAGTGAATACCTTCAAGATTGGATAAGTAATAAATCCTAATGCGAGTCCTGTAGCTATACTAAATGTTAAAGGAATAGTTAGTAGAGTTATAAATGCAGGAATCGCTTCTGTGTAGTCATCAAAGTCAATATTTTTTATTGATTTCATCATTAAAGCTCCTACAATAACCAGTGCTGATGCCGTAGCATAAGGGGGGATTGCCTTAACTACTGGATAGAAGAATAAAGATAGTAAAAACAATATCGCCACAACTACTGAAACAAATCCAGTTCTTCCTCCAAGTGCAATACCACTTGCTGACTCTATATAGGTTGTTACAGTTGAAGTTCCAAATAAAGAGCCAACAACAGTTCCAGTAGCATCAGCCATTAATGCCTTTTCAACCCTTGGCAGTTTTCCATCTTTATCTAAATACCCGGCTTGAGAAGCTAAAGCACTTAAAGTTCCCAAAGTATCAAACATATCAACAAAGAAGAATGCCAAGACAATTGTTAATAAACCTAAGTTTAAAGCCCCAATTATATCAAGTTTTAAGAATGTTGGCTCTACTGATGGAGGCATTGAAATAATTCCTTCTGGAAATGGTGAAATTCCTAAAATCATTCCTATCAATGAAGTTACTATGATTCCAATTAAAATAGCCCCAATTACATTTCTACTAACCAAAATAGAGGTTAAAAATATCCCAAACAATGCCAACAATGCAGATGGCTCTGTTAAATTTCCCAATGTAACTAATGTTGCCTTACTATCAACTATGATACCAGCATTTTTTAAACCAATAAACGCAATAAACAAACCAATACCAACAGCAGTTCCATATTTTATAGCGTTAGGGATGACATTAAAAATCCATGTCCTTATTTTTGTTAATGTCAATATTATAAATAAAATCCCAGAGATAAAAACAGCACCCAATGCAACCCTCCAATCAATACCCATGCCTAAACAAACCCCGTAGGTGAAGTAAGCATTCAACCCCATTCCAGGAGCTAAGGCAAATGGGTATTTGGCATATAAACCCATAATTAATGTAGCTATTGCTGAGGCAATACAAGTAGCAACCATAACCGCTCCAAAATCCATCCCAGCAGTGCTTAAAATCTGTGGATTAACAAAAATTATATATGCCATTGTCATGAACGTTGTTATCCCTGCAAGGGTTTCTATCTTTAAGTTGGTGTTATATTTTTCAAATTCAAAGTATTCTTCAATGAATTTCATTACCATCACCTCCTTATGACTACATCAAAGCTTAATTTTTTTAATTTTAATGACTCTAATATGAAACAAAGTTTTAAATATTTTTATCATTTAGAAAGAATGATATCCAAAATAAAGATATTCTTAAGGTGAGTTAAATGGAAGGTTTAACAGTGGGATTATTTGGGCATGTTGACGGAGTAGGGAAAGAGTTAGGGAAGAAAGGAACATCAACAGACATAACTTTATATAATTACAAACAAGGAGATAAAGCAATTTGTTATGTTGAACCAACAAGATACCCAGACAGAATAAACCCTTTAATCTATGCAATAAACATGATGGACTATGCCTTAGTTTTTATTAATGAAATTACAGGAGAGTTAGGAGAAACACTTTTAGCGTTGGACATGTTTGATATAAACAATGGAGCTTTTGTTTTAGGTGAGTATGTTGATTTAGACATGTTAAAAAATATAATATCCCAAACATCAATGAAAGATTTTGAAATCTTAGAGAAGGACTTTATAAATATTAGAGAGAAAATGGTTAATTTGAATGTAGATAGGGATTATAATGGATTCGTTAAAATTCCAATAGACCACTATTTTACAGTTAGGAGTGTTGGAACAGTTGTATTAGGAAAAGTTGAAACTGGAACAGTAAAAGTTCACGATAATTTAAGGATTTACCCAACAGACAAAACAGCAATGGTTAGAAGCATACAAATCCATGATAATGATTTTAAAGAGGCAAAAGCTGGGAATAGGGTAGGGTTGGCTTTAAAAGGAATAACTACTGATGAGTTGGATAGGGGAATGATATTATCAAATGGAGAGCTAAAAGTAGCCAAGGAGATTGAACTCAACATTAACTGGAATCCATTCGTGCAAAAAACTGTAAAAGAGGGGGAGAACTATCAAATAATTGTTGGTTTGCAGAGCGTTCCATGTAGTGTTGAGGAGGTAAATAAAAACAAAATAAAACTTTCTCTACAAAAGGAAATAGCTTATGATGTTGGAGATAAATTATGTTTAATTGACGGTAGTGCAAAAATTAGGATATTAGGTGTTGGAAAATTAGAGTAAGATAAATTATTTATAATACATTGTATAATGCAAAAATACGATACGTCAATTTGTTAAATTTTTACATAACCAAAAGGTATATATACCTCCTATTTAATACTTATATCACCACAAATCTATTAATTCTCACATACGTTAAGTTTAACTTAACACCATTTGGTAAAGAAAATAAATTATTAACAAAATAAATAAAAATAAAATTAGATTGGTGATGAAATATGGCAAAGCAAAAACCAGTATTAAACGTAGCATTCATTGGACACGTCGATGCAGGTAAGTCAACAACAGTTGGAAGATTATTATACGACAGTGGAGCAATCGACCCACAGTTATTAGAAAGATTAAGAAGAGAAGCTCAAGAAAAAGGTAAAGCAGGATTCGAGTTTGCTTATGTTATGGACAACTTAAAAGAAGAGAGAGAAAGAGGAGTTACAATTGACGTAGCTCACAAGAAATTCGAAACCCCAAAATATGAAATTACAATCGTCGACTGTCCAGGACACAGGGACTTCATTAAAAACATGATTACAGGAGCTTCACAGGCAGATGCTGCTGTCTTAGTTGTTGATGTTAACGACGCTAAGACAGGAATCCAGCCACAAACAAGAGAGCACATGTTCTTAGCAAGAACATTAGGTATTAAGCAAATTGCAGTTGCAATCAACAAGATGGATACAGTTAATTACAGCCAAGAAGAATACGAAAAAATGAAGAAAATGTTATCAGAGCAGTTATTAAAGGTCTTAGGTTACAACCCAGACCAAATTGACTTCATTCCAACAGCTTCATTGAAAGGAGACAACGTCGTTAAAAGATCAGAAAACATGCCATGGTACAAAGGACCAACATTAGTTGAAGCGTTAGACAAATTCCAACCACCAGAAAAACCAGTTAATTTACCATTAAGAATTCCAATTCAGGATGTCTATTCAATTACAGGAGTTGGAACCGTCCCAGTTGGAAGAGTTGAAACAGGAGTTTTAAGACCAGGAGATAAAGTTGTCTTCGAACCAGCAGGAGTTAGCGGAGAAGTTAAGTCAATCGAGATGCACCACGAACAAATCCAACAAGCAGAGCCAGGAGACAACATTGGATTTAACGTTAGAGGGGTTAGTAAGAAAGATATTAAGAGAGGAGACGTTTGTGGACACCCAGACAACCCACCAACAGTTGCTGAAGAATTCACAGCTCAAATCGTTGTCTTACAGCACCCAACAGCAATTACAGTTGGTTACACACCTGTCTTCCACGCACACACAGCACAAGTTGCCTGTACATTCATTGAGTTATTGAAGAAGTTAGACCCAAGAACAGGGCAAGTTATTGAAGAGAATCCACAGTTCTTAAAGACAGGTGATGCGGCAATAGTCAAAATTAAACCAACAAAACCAATGGTCATTGAAAACGTTAGAGAAATTCCACAGTTAGGAAGATTTGCTATTAGAGATATGGGTATGACAATCGCTGCTGGTATGGCAATCGATGTTAAAGCTAAGAATAAATAAATTCCCTAAATTTTCCTTTTAATTAACTTTTTAAATCCCATTTTATATTTTTTTATATTTTAAAACATTTGAGAGGGGAGAGTATGCAAAGAGCAAGAATTAAGTTATCAAGTACAGACCATAGAATTTTAGATGATATATGTGGGCAAATAAAAGAGATTGCTGAAAAAACAGGAGTAGATATTTCAGGACCTATACCATTACCAACAAAAATATTAAAAGTTGTTACAAGGAAGAGTCCAGATGGAGAGGGTTCATCAACATTTGACAGATGGACTTTAAGGATTCACAAAAGATTAATAGAGATTGATGCAGATGAGAGAGCTTTAAGACACATTATGAAAATAAGAATTCCAGACAATGTTCAAATAGAGATACAGTTTAAATAAAGCTTATAAAACTAATATGAGCTATTTTATAAATCAAAAATTTCATAGGCAAGAACGTTGCAATCTGAGCGGTGAGGATTGCAACGAATTAACTTTTTTAATTTTTGTTATTCAATTCCTCTTAATTTTTTAAATAATCTAACCCTTTCAAGAATCTTTTTCTTTATCTCTTCAAGTCCTTTACCTTCTTTTAATATAGCTGGGACTATGAACTTCCACTGATGCCATGGTGGTTGGCATTTTAAATATTCACAGATACCATTTAAAACTTCATCCCATTCCTCTCTCTTTATCTTATCCATCTTATTAGCCACTAAAATTGGACTTATCTTTAAATCTGTTATAAAGTCAAACATCTCTAAGTCAATTGGAATCTCTCCCCTTCCCTTCCATCTTTCAACAAGTTCAAAGAATGATTTTGTATCAATAATTTGAACTGCCGCGGCTATTTCATCAGCATGTTCTTCAATATAATGAACAATCTCATCCTTAATCTTCTCCTGCACTTTTTTTGGCAATCCAGCCATGTAACCAAAGCCAGGCATATCAACCAATATATACTCTCCCATATCGTATTCATTAATTTTCAGAGTAACTCCTGGTTTTTTTCCTACTTTAACATCTTTTCTACCAGTCATTAATCTAACAAAAGTAGATTTGCCAACATTGCTCCTTCCAACCACAATAACCTTTGGTTTTGTCTTTTTTTCTTCATACTTTTCTTTTAAATTTTTGTATTTCTCAAAAAAGTCCATAATATCACACAATTTAATTTTTAGTTTTAAAAATTATTAAAAAAGGTTTTAATTGTTAATGAAAAACTAAATTTATTAATGTCTATCTTGCGGTGTTCTAACCTCTTCAATAATCTTTTTACCCGCAACAACTTCATCTATACTATGGATAGTTCCTCCTAAACTTTCAATAATTTCTTGAATTTCATCAAAATCTAAGTTATTCCCTTCAATTGTAACTTTAACATTTTCTGTCTCTTTATCTATCTCATAAACTGTTATATTAACTCCGTCGATGTTTGGCAATGATGTTAATCTTAGGGCTACCTCTGTTATTTTTGGCTCATGGGGCTTTAATATGTCCAAAACAATCCTTCTAATACCGCTCAATTCTATCCCTCTAAGATTTTAATTTTTATAATTTTTGTGTAATTACTATCTCTTATTGTGATTATTTTTAAGATTATTGTTAATATATTCCTATTTATGGATTTATAGAATACTAAAAATTAAATGATAAGGTATTAATAACACCTAAGATAAATTAATAATGCTATTGGCTATTAAAACTTTAACGGAGGGAAACGATGGAAATAAATGGAGTATATATTGAGGATACATTTGCAGAGGCATTTCCAATATGGGTTTCAAGAGTTTTAATAACGGCAGCTACAAAGAAGTGGGCGAAGATTGCAGCTACAGAAGCAACTGGTTTTGGTTGTTCGGTTATAATGTGCCCAGCAGAGGCAGGAATTGAAAAATATGTTCCACCATCAAAAACACCAGATGGAAGACCAGGATTTATAATACAGATATGCCACCCTAAAAAATCAGAGTTGGAGCATCAGATGTTAGAGAGATTAGGACAGTGTGTCTTAACATGCCCAACAACCGCTATTTTTGACGCTATGGGAGACAAAGCTGATGAGCAGGTAAAAGTTGGATTTAAGTTGAAGTTTTTCGGAGACGGTTATGAGAAGAAAGATGAGTTAAATGGGAAAAAAGTTTATAAAATACCAATTATGGGAGGGGAATTTATAACCGAAGCTAAGTTTGGAATTAAGAAGGGAGTTGCTGGAGGAAACTTCTTTATAATGGCAGATACTAATGCCTCTGCTTTAATTGCCGCTGAGGCAGCTGTTAATGCCATTGCAAGTGTTGAAGGGGTTATAACTCCATTCCCAGGAGGAGTTGTTGCTTCTGGTAGTAAAGTAGGAGCAAGTAATCCAAAATATAAATTTATGGTTGCTACAACAAACCACAAGATGTGTCCAACATTGAAGGGAGTTGTTGAAGATTCAGAAGTTCCAGAGGATGTAAATGGAGTTTATGAGATTGTTATTGATGGAGTTGATGAAGAGGCAGTAAAAGAGGCAATGAGGCAGGGTATCTTAGCAGCAACAAGAGTTCCAGGAGTTAAGAAGATTACAGCTGGAAACTATGGAGGTAAATTAGGTAAATATCAATTTAAGTTAAGGGAGTTGTTTGAATAAATTTTTTCTATTTACTTTTCAGTTTCTTTTTTATATATAGAGATAAAAACAAAATTTAAATAGTTGATAATTTAAATTATATAAAAACCAGTAGGAGGTTTTTGGTTTGAAGCCAAAATATGCGTTAAGAAAGGACATGATTGGAGAATTTACACTAAACAAATCTTTTAATACTTATAGGGGAAAAGTTTTAAAAGCCGATTTTAACGGACCTATTGAAGGTATAGTAATGAAGAATAAAAAAGACCATATTTACTTCTATCCTCTTTTAGCTTTACACATGGTTAAGCCAGTAAATTGTATTCCAATAAATGTTATTCCAAAGACATCTCTACCAACAAATCCAAAAAATGTGCATATTAAAGAGGCATTATCAAGAATTGTTGGTAGAACTTTGAAAGTTTATTATGAGACGCCAAAAACATCTTATTTAGGCAGGTTATTAGGTTTTACAAGAGGAGTTTTTTCATGGACTTTGGTTTTAGAGATACATGGAGAGGTTGTTTTATTGTTTAATCCAGATTATATTGTCTATTATGGGACAAAGTGGGAGTTTTTAAAGAACAATCCTCCATATAAGCCACCAAGATTAATGAATATTACAAAAACAGCTAATCACTTAAAGAGATGTTTATTGGAGGATGTAGTTATAGAGCCAGAGTATCCAAGAATAAATATTGAAGATAAGGTTTATGTTTATCCTTATGGGGTTGTTTCTAAGGATGATTACTTAGGGAAGACAGTGGAAGATATATTAAAAGAAAAGGAGTTCTTAATTTAAAGATAAACAATAAATAACTAACGAAATTTACTTTTAATACTTAAAGGTTTTAAAAATTTTAAAATTTTCTTTTTTGTTTTTAACTTTCCAATCTAATCAAAAATAGTTCATAATATCCATTTTTTTTATATAAAAGCTCAGAAAATTTTAATTTATTTTAACACCGAAGAGTTTATATATGAGTAATCATTATTTAAACTAAAAAATCCTACATCTATTATATATACTCGTTCATAAATTGAGAAAAACATGCGTTTTTGGAGGTGCGTCGAATGAATGCTGAAATAAACCCGCTCCATGCTTATTTTAAACTACCAAACACTGTCTCATTAGTAGCAGGTAGTAGCGAAGGAGAAACACCACTAAATGCTTTTGATGGAGCTCTGCTAAATGCTGGCATCGGGAATGTTAATTTAATTAGAATAAGTAGTATAATGCCTCCAGGAGCTGAAATCGTTCCTTTACCTAAATTGCCAATGGGTGCTTTAGTCCCAACAGCATATGGTTATATCATTAGCGATGTTCCAGGGGAAACAATTGCAGCTGCAATAAGTGTGGCTATTCCAAAGGATAAAAGTTTATGTGGTTTAATCATGGAGTTTGAAGGAAAATGCTCAAAGAAGGAGGCAGAAGAAACAGTTAGAGAGATGGCAAAGATTGGCTTTGAAATGAGGGGCTGGGAATTGGATAGAATTGAATCAATTGCAGTTGAGCATACAGTGGAAAAATTAGGTTGTGCCTTTGCAGCTGCCGCATTATGGTATAAATAAAAATATAAAAATAAAATAAATAAATTTAAAACAACATCAACAGTTAAATATAACTAAATCATAATTATAAGAGTAAAAAATTTAAAGATAATTTCCAATTTTTAAAGGATTTTTTACATTATTTATTTTATTTATTAAATTTGGAGGTGAAAACATGTTGAAATACTTAGGGAAACACTTAATATTAGAGTTATGGGGTTGCGACCCAAAGGCATTAGACGATGTAGAAGGAATAGAAAAGATGTTGGTAGATAGTGTAAAGGCGTGTGGGGCAACTTTAATTTGTGTAAGAACTCATAAATTCTCTCCTCAAGGAGCTACAGGGGTTGCTGTGCTCGCAGAGAGTCATATCTCAATTCATACCTGGCCTGAGCTTGGATACGCAGCTATGGATATCTTTACCTGTGGGACTCATGTTGAACCAGCAAAGGCAATTCCAATTATTAAAGAATTTTTAAAACCAAAACACATTGAGATTTTAGATTTAAAGAGAGGAATAAGGTTAAATGAAGGTGATGTAGAGTGAATCAAAATAATGATTTTAAATGCCATATTTGGTTTACAGAGTATCACAACAACAATGTAGCTTTATCGGTTAGAGTTAAAGATATCTTATACATGGATAAATCTGAGTTTCAAGAGATAGAGATTATTGATACCTATGATTTTGGGAAGGTTTTAATTTTAGACAACACTTTCCAAACAACAGAGGGAGATGAATTTATATATCATGAATTGATATCCCACGTTCCTCTTTTTACCCATCCAAATCCAAAAAATGTTTTAGTTATTGGAGGAGGGGATGGAGGGACTGTTAGGGAGGTGGTTAAGCACAAATCAGTTGAAGTAGTTGATTTTGTTGAGTTGGATAAAAAAGTTATTGAGGCATGTAAAAAATATATGCCAAAGTTAAGCTGTGAAATTGATAATGAAAAAGTTAATTTAATAATAACAGATGGAATTAAATATGTTGCTGAAACTAATAAGAAATATGATGTAATTATTGTTGATTGTCCAGACCCTGTTGGACCTGCTAAGGGGCTTTTTGAAAAAGAATTTTATAAGAATATATTTAAATGTTTAAATGATGATGGAATTATGGTTCAACAATCAGAGAGTCCATTGTATAACTTAGATTTAATACAAAACATCTGCAGATATTTAAAAGAGGCAGGATTTAAGATTATAATGCCTTACACATACCCAATGCCAACATATCCAAGTGGATTCTGGAGCTTTACATTAGCGTCTAAAAAATACAGCCCATTAGAAGTTGATGAAGAAAAAATAAAAGAGGCATTAAACGAAATGAAAACTAAATATTACGATGAGGAAGTTCATAAAGGGATATTTTTAGCAACTCCAAAATTTTTAAAAGATGCTATTAAGAAAGTTTTAGAATAGTATAATTTAAGTTTTGAATTTTGTTATATCATCGCATATAAATATACTTAAATAAAATGTATGCCTAAATTCGTCAAAAATCTATTATGTGATGATACTATTTTATTTATTTGTTTTTAAATAGATAATGAAATGTCACACCTAAAAGAATATTTATATATATGCAATATTATAATTAATAAAGCAAGTTTAAAGTAATTTACATAATACCATTATTAACTAAATTATATAAGTAAATATTTAACTACTTTGTAAACCAAGAAACCAAAAATCTTATATAGTAAATTACATTAGTTTACATTTTTATCTAAAATATTTTTAATAAAATTTTCTACAAAATCTACTAATTTAATAAACAAAACTCCAAATATTCAAATGTTTAAAATAGAAATCTATATTAATACCTACAAGGTGGAAGAATATGGAGGAGAGATATATGAGTCAGGCACGTGAATTATTGAAAAATACAGGAGTTGGTAATATGGCGAATAGGACTGCTGAGAGGATGATTCCTTTAATGAATTCTTTGGTGACTGGGTATAGTATTGCCTTAGCGAAAACATTGGGTAGTGGAGCTGGGGCGATGACT
>Ga0256838_1001222_pt1 | contig 12711 bp, 12 predicted proteins | sample 4571419metaG_FD_185978 | JGI IMG/M metagenome (GOLD analysis project Ga0256838, IMG submission 185978) | Hydrothermal vent microbial communities from Guaymas Basin, Mexico - 4571-419 | ecosystem: Environmental > Aquatic > Marine > Hydrothermal vents | place: Mexico: Guaymas Basin | collected... | reverse complement strand
TTATAGATGAAGGTATCATAAATAAGCTTGTAGAAGTAGATAATCCTCTATATGTAGACGCGACAATCGCAAGGACCCCATCAGGTATCCAACCGATGTGTGGAATTTATCATAAATCACTTCAAGATGAATTTCAAAAAATGCTTCAAGAAGATAATCATAAACTTGGCTTTTTACTAAAAAATTCAAATACTAAATATGTAGATTTTGAAGATAGCAATTCTTTTTTAAATCTAAACAATCCTCAAGAGTATCAAGAAGCACTAAAACTAATCTAAACTATTTTCAAAAAATAAAAATAACAATTAATCAACTACAAAGCTTTAGAGCGATAAAATAGTTTAAATTGATTTCAAGGAACGAGTATGTTAAAAAGCTTTTTATTTTTAATAAGTATCTTATTTGTATTTACATCTTGTTCCTCTCAACCAAATGAAAAACTAAAAATATCTGCTACAACTTGGATAGGCTACACACCTCTTTTTTATGCTAAAGAAAAAGGATGGTTAAAAGAGTTAAATATCAAACTACTAAATGTATCTTCTTTAAGTGAAAATATGTACCTTTATAAAGCTGGAAATTCTGATGCATATGTTGGTACACAATATGAATTTAACCTATTAAGGACAGAAGATAAAACACTAAGACCTATTATGATGTTTGATAGATCTTTTGGTGGTGATGTCATTATGAGCAATATCACTTTAGAAGAATTAAAAGATACAAACACAGAGATAGATGCTTATTTAGAGATAGATTCTATCAACAGCACATTGTTAAAAGATTTCATAAAGAACTACCATTTTGAAGATAAAAAAATCAAATACATAAATAAAGATCAAACTCAAATATCATTGCTAAATACTAAAAATCTTTCAAAACCAAGTTTAATAATTACTTATGTACCATATGATTATACACTTTATAAAAATGGTTTTAAAGAACTGGTTTCTACTAAAGACGGGATTAGCTTACTGGTTGTAGATGCTATGTTTACGACAAGTAAAATTTTTAATTTACATAAAAATCAATTTATAAAACTTAAAAAACTTGTAGATAAAAGTATAGAAATTTTAGATAAAAATCCAAAAGAATTTTACGAAACTATAAAACCATATATGTTAGAAATAACGTATGAAGAATTTCAAGAATCTCTCAAAGATATTATTTGGATAAACAAAAAACTTAGCACTGAGATGCAAGAGGAGATGAAAGATAGAAATTTTCCTACAAGAGATTTAATCTAAAATGAAAATAACTATACAGAGATTTTCACTATCAATTACCATAGTATTGTTTTCTTTATTCTTATCTGTATTTACATACTACCATTTTACTCAGGAAGAAAAAACTGCAAAAGTAATCTTAAATAGCTTAAGTTCAACTATATCTGAAACAAGTTATATACTTTCTAAAAATATTACAAATGAAAACATGGCTCTTTCTCAACGACCATTACTTGATAGAGTTGCATCAAACAATCAATTTGTAGAAGCTATACTTATACATAATGAACATAAAGTGATTCTTTCAACAGATCCTCACTATCGTAAAATTATCCCAGCTAATTCTTTATATAATTTTAAAACAACTGCTTATAAAGAACTACTTAGGCGAGAGGCAATTGAAAATGATATAAAATTTTATCAAGGAAATAAAGTCGTTATACTAAAACTACTTTTTATACTAGATAAAGAAGAGATATCATTATATATTCATAAAAAAGAACTACTATCTTATATGTACTTTGGTTTACTTCCTGTAGCATCTTTAATCTTTATATTTTTTCTATTAAGACACTTTGTTGTTAAACCATTAGAAAAACTTCGCCAATATGCTTACTATCAAAATGATGTACCCAAAGCTTTTATGTTAAGGGAGTTAGAGGTTATTCGTTACTCAATGGTACAAACCTATCAAAGATTAGATAAAGAAAAAGAAGATTTATATCTAATGGCTAGAACAGACCTACTCAGTGGTTTAGCTAATAGAAATGCACTAATAGAGTATGCGAATAAAACGATAGAATACTCCAAACGAAATAACAAAGAGTTCGCATTTTTATTTTTAGATTTAGATCACTTTAAAGCTATAAATGATTCTCTTGGTCATAATGTTGGCGATGAACTTTTAAAAAAAATAGCCTCTATTATAAATGAAGTTATACGTTCAAATGATTTTGTTGCTAGAATTGGTGGAGATGAGTTTATAATAATACTCCAAGAATATCACTCTATCTTAGAGTTAACAAATATAATAGACCGAATACAAAAACAACTCTCAAAAACATTTATAATTCAAACAAATCCTATCTCAATTAACAGTAGCATAGGTATAACTTTTTACCCTAAAGATGGGAAAGATGTTGAGCAACTTATGAAATATGCAGATATCGCTATGTACGAAGCAAAACAGCAAGGACGTGCTAGATACCACTTCTTTACAGAGGAATTAAATAAAAGAGTGCAAGATACAATATCTCTAAACAAAGAGATGCTAGAAGCTTTAGCAAACAATGAGTATATACTCCATTATCAGCCTAAGGTTGATTTAAAATCTGGAAAAATACTAGGTGTTGAAGCACTAATACGATGGATTAGTCCTAAGCATGGCTTAGTTCCTCCAGATAAATTCATTCCATTAGCCGAAGAAAATAACTTTATTATCAATCTTGGAACATGGGTTATCAAAGAGGCCAGTAAACAACAAAAAATTTGGAAAGATAAAGGTCTTGATTTACGAATCTCTATAAATGTATCCTCTAAACAGCTTTTAAAAGATGATTTTGCTAAAACTTTTTTACATATACTAAAAGAAAACAATGTAGACCCAGGTCAAATAGATATAGAAATCACAGAGTATATGTTTTTAGACAAAAGTGATAAAAATTACAAACTTTTAAATCAGCTAAGAGCTAAAAATGTGACTGTATCTTTGGATGATTTTGGAACTGGATATTCTTCATTGTCTTATCTTAAAGAGTTTCCTATTGATTATTTAAAAATTGACAAGTCCTTTATAGATGATTACAAAAACGAACAAGGTGCTGTATTTATAGATACTATTGTGAAAATGGGACAAACTTTAAACATGAAAATAATTGCAGAGGGTGTAGAAGAAAAAGAACAAGTTCAATACCTAGAAAAGATTGGCTGTGATCAATACCAAGGCTACTACTTTTCTAGACCTTTATCTGTAAAAGATTTTGAAAACACATATATTAAGCAAGCATAAAATATTACTTTATCTTGTTGTGCTATAATTAAAGCAACAATAAACTAAAAAGAATTAACATGAATTTAACACATCTAGACGACAATCAAAGACCAAAAATGGTAGATGTATCTGAAAAAGATCAAACAACAAGAGTAGCGGTAGCAAGTGGTATTATAGAGATGAGCCAAGATGCATATAAAGCTATAGTAAGTGAGAAAACAAAAAAAGGCCCTGTACTTCAAACTGCTGTAATCGCAGCTATAATGGGCGTTAAAAGAACTAGTGATTTGATTCCTATGTGTCATCCACTAAATCTTAGTGGAATTAACTGTGATGTTGAAGAGTTAAATGAACTTCCCGGATTTAAACTAACGGTTACAGCAAAACTAACAGGACAAACTGGGGTAGAGATGGAAGCGCTAACAGGAACAAGTGTTGGTCTTTTAACTATATACGACATGGTAAAAGCAATTGATAAAGGGATGATTATCCGTAATGTTCAACTTGAAGAAAAATCAGGAGGTAAAAGTGGAGATTTTAGACGCTAGAGATAAGAAACTAGAGTTACAATACCCTTGTAATTGGTCATATAAACTTATTGCTACAGAAGTCGAAGCTTTGAAAAATGCTATCATAGAGGTAATTGATGAGAGAGAACATGACTTAACTCATTCTAAAAATTCTAAAGGTGGAAAATATATCAGTATGAACTTAGATATGTTAGTACATAATGAAGATGATAGAAACTTTATTTACGAAGCATTAAAAAAGCATCAAGATATAAAAATGGTACTTTAAAAAAAGGATTTTATTATGGATATAGAGAAAAATATACAAGAATCATATAACAAAAAATTTAAAAGCTTAGACAAAAGAGTATCTTCTGTAATGGAAGAAATCAAAGTCGACATTAATTCACTAAATTTAAATGAGGTGAAAATTTTAACTAACTCTATTTTAGAGATAGAAACAAAAAAACTAAAATCTGAACTAGATAATATACTTCTTCAAAAAGAGCAATTAGAACTTGCTTTAGAAAAAAAATCTGCACAACTACAAGCTACAAAGTATGATGTTTTTAATACTCTCGAGGCATTAGTTAAAAATGAAGATGAACAAACATTATCTAAACTTCATCAGGCTAAACTTCAAAGCATTGATCTCTTTGACCTTTTATCAGACACTGTTGAATCTGCAATACTTACAGCCCTAGAAAAATCAAAAGACAATGAAGCATCTCAAGTCATAGAAGAGATGACTAAAGAATTAACTTACGAAACTATCAAAGAAGGTACTCTAAATACCATTAGAGTTAGAAAGATTTTATCAACTATCCTTCATTCAGCGATATCAATAGCAGAAGCTACACCAAACACCTCTGAAATGATTTTAGAAGCAACTCTTAGAGGTATGCGTTCTGGTTTACTTAGCTCTATAGATAGATTTAAACAACGTTTAGCTTTTATGCCTCTAGAGGCTAAACATATACTGATAGAAGATTATGATACGATTATGGAAGATTTAAATCAAACAGATACTCTATTTTTGCAAGTTGTTCAAACTCAAGCAAATGAAAGTGAATCAAGTACTAGAAAAATTCTAATAGATTTAAATAAGAAGATGCATCACGACCTTGAAGAGTTAGTACATATCTCAAAAGAAACTGCACTTGTAATGAAAAATAAAGTTTCTGATTTCGCTAAAACTGCTGTTAAAAGAGCAGATATTGCACTAAATTCTGATACAGCTCAAGAAGCAAAACGTATGGGTGCCCAAGCTTGGGGTGTTGCTAAATCAGCACTAAATTCTTTAATAAAAAAGTAGTAGTTAAAACTACTACTCCCCTGACTTTAATTCAGCATATAAAGTAGTACAAGAATCAACTTCCGCTCTATTTGGAACACGTCTAACAGAAAGGTATGTTACTGAGCCATCAGCTTTAACTCGTCTCATAGCAGTAGCATGTACCCAATAAAAACCACCATCTTTTCTAAGATTTTTAACAATCCCAGTCCAAAAACCTTTACTTTGGATATCATCCCATAAACCTTTAAAAGCAATTCGCGGCATATCTGGGTGACGAATAATATTATGAGGTTGACCTATTAATTCTTCACGCTTATATCCAGCCATATCACAAAAAATCTGATTAGCATAGATTATTATACCTTTTTCATCAGTCTCAGAAAGTATATACTCATCAGAAGAAAAAAACCACTCTTCAGAATGTTCATCTTTTTTAATAGCCATCATAAATCCCTTTTATTTGTAGTATTGTTTAACTCTATCCATTTGTGAACCCATGTTAAGTAGTAACATATCTGCTATTACTAAAGCAGCCATAGCTTCACAAACTACTGTACCACGAATTGCTACACATGGGTCATGTCTACCCTTTAAAGCAAAATCAACCTCTTCGTTTGTAGTAGTAATTGTGTGTTGTTCTTTAAAAATTGAAGGTGTTGGTTTGAAATAAACATTTAAAACTATATCATCTCCATTAGATATTCCACCTAAAATTCCGCCAGCATGATTACTCTCAAAACCATTAACTCTTATCTCGTCATTATTTTGTGAGCCTTTAGCAGAAGCAGATAAAACACCATCTCCAATCTCAACTGCTTTAACAGCGTTTATCCCCATCATAGCATCAGCGAGAACTCCATCAAGTTTATAATAAAGCGGTTGACCTAGACCTATTGGTGCCCCTTTAATTACTACACGAGATACTCCACCTACTGAATCATGATTATTTTTAGCTTTTAAAATTGCCTCTTTTTGAGCCTCCTCTTTAGCTTCATCAAGTGCATAGATTATACTAGCTTTTGCTTTTTCATAATCATAAACTTCACTTTTTATTCCATCAACTTCACAAATTCCAGAGAGCACCTCTACATGTAGAGTTTTTAACATAAGCTTAGCAATAGCTCCAGCTGCAACACGAGCTGCAGTCTCACGAGCAGAACTCCTACCACCACCACGATAATCTCTTAAACCGTATTTATGAAAGTAAGTAAAATCAGCATGCCCCGGACGAAACACATCTTTTATATTTGAGTAATCTTTGCTTTTTTGATTAGTATTATAAATAATCATAGCTATTGGTGTACCTGTACTTAAGCCTTCAAACACACCTGATAGTATTTCAACCTTATCTGCTTCTTTTCTAGCTGTTTCAAACTCTGATTTTCCAGGTTTTCTTCTATCTAATTCTGATTGAATATAGTTTTCATCAATACTTAATCCTGCAGGCACTCCATCAAGTAAACAACCAATAGCTGTTCCGTGAGATTCTCCAAAAGTACTAAACCTTAATCTCTCTCCAAAACTATTCATTACTTTTCATCCTTTAGTATCTCTATCGCTATTTCAGCTGCATCTTGTTGAGCAATTTTTTTACTTTTTCCAACTGCTCTTGCATACTCTTTATCTTCTATAATTACCGCTATTTCAAACTCTTTTTTATGATCAGGTCCACGAGATGCTACAACTTTATACTCTGGAGTAAGACCAAATCTTGCTTGGGTTAACTCTTGTAGTGTTGTTTTATAATCTTTAAAAAGTGAATCAAGTGAAATATCTTCATGATTCTTTTCTATTAACTCTATCGCTATTTTTTGTACTTGTTTCAGTCCAGATTCTAGATAAATTGCACCCATTATAGCTTCAAAAGCATTAGATAAAAGTGATGATTTTTCTCTTCCACCATTATTTTCTTCTGCATTTGAAAGGTGGATAAAATCACCTAGGTTGATTGAACGAGCTAGTTTGTCAAAACCACTCTCATTTACAAGTGATGCACGGATTTTTGATAATTTACCCTCATCAGATGTTGGGAACTTATTAAACAAGTACTCTCCTACAACTAAATCTAAAACAGCATCACCCAAAAACTCTAAACGCTCATTATCGTAGGGCTGTTTATGACTTTTATGTGTCAGCGCTTCGATAATAAGCTTATCTGTTTTAAACTTATAACCCAAAGTTTTTTCTAATAACTCTATTCTTCTTTTCATGTTAATGACTCTTTCATTTTTTCTGCTTCATCTCTTGCTAATACATCACAACGCTCATTTTCTTCATGACCATCATGCCCTCTAACCCAAGTAGCTTTTACTTTATGTGGTTTTGACACCTCAATATAATCTTTCCATAAATCTGGATTTTTGACCTTTTTAAAATCTCTTTTTATCCATCCATTTAACCATTCATTTATACCTTTAACTACATAAGAAGAATCAGAAATAATTTCAACTTCACAAGGCTCTTTTAAAGCACGTAGTCCTTCTATAGCACCTAATAATTCCATTCTATTATTTGTAGTATACTCCTCTGCTCCACTTATCTCCTTTTCCTTATCTCCAAAACGTAAAATGACACCGTAACCTCCAGGTCCAGGGTTACCCAGTGCACTTCCATCACTGAAAAGAGTTATTTTCTTCACTAAAATCCTTATGATAATCTTTTGCTAAACTAAGCTCAACTCGTGATGTATCTATAACATGACATGAACTACAACGATGAAATCCAAATGGAAAAACTTGTTTACAGTTATCACAAATATACTCAAAAGAGAGTGTTGCATTTGTATTTTGATGTAAGTTTATAAGTACATCAAATTCAAAAACAGAACTTTTAGTAGCTTCATTTACATAACCTTTTGCCGTATATAACTCTCGTAAATATCCATTCTTTTTAATAATATCAAAATTCAAATCTTTCTCATCAATGTTATATAAAACATCAGTTAGTAACTCTGCCTGCGACAAATCTAGATTTTGCCAAGCTAATGCTGGGTTTACTCTAAATATATATTCAAAAATCAAATATGTAAGTTGATGAATTTTTTTATAAATATCTAAAAGTTTTTCAGCTTTTTCTTGAGGTGTAAATTTTGAATCATTTAATATAACCAAAGCATTTAAGTAAGCGCTTTCCGTTGTTATATCTTTTTGCAACTCATCTAAAGGCTCTAGTACTTCTAGAGCTGAATTGTAATCTCTCATATGTTCATACACTAAAAGTAAATAATTTAGCGCTTGTGGGGTACGTGGGTTATTTTGTAATATCTCTAAAAAAACTTGTTTTGCTCGTTCTAAAAAACCAGCTTTAAAGTAAGTTTTTCCAAGTAAGAAAAGAGTATCCCGGTAGTTATCTTTGTTACCTACTTTTAAAAGCTCAGAGTAGATCTCAACACTTTTATCAAAGTTTCCATTTTTGGAGTATGAGTTTGCTAAAAGTAACCATGATTTTTCACTTAAATCTCCACTTGTTATAAGTACACGAAGTTCATCCTGTGATGGTAAAGTATTAAATTGTTTTAAAAATTTATCAAGATGTTTATGATTTTCTTTTAACTTATAACGATTAAACCAATAAGATAAAAAAGTGATTACAAATACTAAAACAAAAAATACAATAATTCCAAATAATGGATCACGAAACTCTATAAAAAATGTATTCACTAGTTGTACACCACTATCCCGTAATCATTTTTAAGATTGTAAAATGTACAATCAGCTGTAAAATCCAAGTCTTTCATCTTACCAAGTTGTACTATAGAATTTTTTTTGACCTTTATTCCAAACTCAGTAAAAAATCTTTTGATATTTACAAACTTTACATCCTCAACAAACTTATATTCAAACTCTTTATACAGTTTCATCTTATCATATGAAAAGATATGCTCATTTACATGTAGTTGATCTGAGGCATACTTGATTGGTAGATAACCTGATAAATCAGTAAGAATATTTTCAATATACTCATGTTTCTCTGGGAGTTTATTTTTTTGAAGAAAAATGTACTTATTATTTAACTTTAAATTTGGTGTATTTTTCCAGTATTTGTAAGCAGGATTTGATACACCTAACTTTGAAGAAATTTCTCTCCAAAGCCAGTAGGAGTTAAGCGTATTTGGTAAATGTGACATAAACTTAACTCCTTAGCGTGAAATATTTTATTATAGATTATATAATCTTTTATTAAAAATGCCCTTAAAGAGGTTTACAATACAAATAAACTCTTAAAGCATACTAATCAGTAAAGCAGAAAACATTAACTGTAATGCAAACAGTAATGAAGAGACTTTAAATGCTGTACCAGCAGTCTTAACAATAGTTCCAAAGTGAATCATCAAACCTATAGCACTCATTGCGATAAGTGTGATGTAGTGACTTACGGTTGAGATGTAAGCCTCTACTTCTTTAGGTAGCCATCCAAGTGAAGCAACAACAGAAAAACCTACAAACCATAAGATAAACGATGGTACACCAACTTTTGCTTTTACCTCATCTGAACTGTTTGCATTCTCTTTTTTAGCAATATATATTAAAATTAAAACAAGAGGTACAAGAAGTAAAACTCTTCCCATCTTAACAACAGTTGCATAGTGCCCAGCCTCAGGGGAGATACTAAATCCTGCCGCAACAGCTTGTCCAACAGCTTGAAGTGTATTACCAGTAAAAACACCAGCTTGAATATCTGTAAAACCTAAGAGACTTGCCAAAGCAGGTGCTAAAAATATACCTATTGTTCCCATAAGGTTTACAAGTGCAATACTTACCCCTATATCATTACTTTGTACTTTAGCAACACCAGAAGTAGCTGCGATTGCAGAACTTCCACAAACACCATTTCCTATCCCTATCATAAGGGAAAGCTTTGGATTAAGTTTAAATAATTTTCCTAAAGCTAAACCCATAAAAATTGTAAATATCATTCCTGAGACAATAATCAAAATAGTCTGAACACCTAAATTTGCTAACATTGTAAAGTTTAGGTTTATCCCCATAAGTGCGATTGCAAACATTAGTAAATCTTTTTCTGCCCACTTCACACCTGCTTTAAAATGAGATCCATCGCCATGAAAAGTTTTATAAAAATAATTTCCAACTATCATTCCTAAAATAATAGCTACTGTAGCTGTACTAAAAGAGACAAAATGGGTAAAGATACTTGCAATGATAGCTACTGCGATACTGGCAAGTAAACCCCTAGTATATTTTTTATATTTAGCTATATGTAGCATCTATATCCTTCGTATAATACATTGTTATAATAAATCATAAATCGAATTATAACTAAAAGATATTTAACAACTATTTAACTATTAGTTTTAATGGTACCTGTACCCATTCCTCTGACTCAGACTCTAATTTTTGAACCTCTTCAACAATAACTCTTGAGGCATCTATATTTTTACTTTGAACAAGATAATCTTTTAAAGCATTCGCTCTTTTATTAGCTAAATTTTGCAACTCTTGAACCTCTACATTTTTAGTAGCTATTGTAAGTTTAAATAACTCTTTTTCGTATTTTACTTTGAACACTTCTTCTTTTTCAAACTTCTTTTCTAGCTCTTCTTTTAAAACATCTAATTTTTCAGAATTTCCAATTGATTCCTCATAAATATCTTCCAATAAATCAATAGTCATACTAGCATTTTCTTTATCATCACTTCTTTTTAATACATCTTTTGTAAGTTTGGCTAACTTTAGTCCATAAGTATCTTTTTTCTCATCATATGAACTAACAATCCCAAAAGAAAGTTTTGGTTTTTTTATAAGCATCTTAGCGATATTATCAAGTTTTTCTCGCTCAGGTGCTAAAATATTTGCTTTTGCTGGCTCAAAATCTATAAACTTTAAGTCATCACCATTAAAGCCCATAGCCTCACCTAAGAAGTTAAATGGAGATGCCACAGCCTTAACAATCAGGTTTACAAAGGTTTTTAAAATCAATGCGCCATATTTAAAATCAGGATTATCTAAATCACCCTCTACTGGCATATTTATATCTATTATCCCATCACTATCTTCTAATAATGCAATAGCAAAACCAAGAGGAAGAGTTGTGATATTTTCATCTTCTATCTCATCTCCAAGCTCAATCTTTTTAATAATCAAAGAGTTTTTTCCAAGTAGTTGTGAATCAACTATTTTATACTCTAAATCTAAAAATAATTTCCCTTTATCTATCTTATAACCAGCGAATTGAGCGCTATACCCACTATATGAATCTAGTCCTAAGTTCCTAAAACTCACACCAATGTCTGTATATGATTTTATATCTGCAGTATCGATACTACCTTTAATTTTTGTAGAACCATATTTATCAACTTCACCATCAATGTTTATGTATGATATCTCTCCCGAAGAATTTGAAATAGAGTAAACATTTCCATTTAGGTTATGCATAGATGTTTTAAAATCAATTGGTAAAGAGTAATCAGCAAAATTTGCTGTACCATTAGAGACATGAAGTTTCATAAGTTTAAATAAAAATTTATCCTCTTGTTTAGTAACTGTAACATTTGTATCTTCAACTTTAGTACTATTCACATCATCAATTTTTTTAGATAATTTTGAGAAGTTCATCTGTTTATTTTTATCTATCTGTGCATCTACATAAAATGAATCTAAATTAACTTCATCAATATACATAGAACTTGGAAAAAGTTTTAAATCAAAGTTATTTAACTCAGTTTTTGCAAATGTTAGAAGAGTATCTTCAGTTCGGCTATCACTAAGTTCAAATGATTCTACTTTCACTCCACCCTCTACATGTAGGTCAGGCTTTTTATTATTTTTTTCATAAGCCACTTTAGAATCTATACTTAAAAATCCATCTTTTAGATTTACGAACATAGACTCTTGAAGATATGGTGTTATCTCTTTTAAAGATAATTTCTTAATTTTAAAATCACCCTTTTGTTTTAGAGGAGTATGTCTAAGTTTACCTTTTGAAGAGATAGTCCCACTTTTGTTAAGTTTGATGTTCAACGCATACTTTAACCATGTTTTTTCTTTTGCATTTATATCTTTTACATTTAATGTTATTTTATCTATCTTATGTATCTGAGGAGCACTTATACTATAGTCAACTAATGCTAATTTAGCTAAAGTTATATCAAGTTTTTTTAGCTTTATTCCCAAAGGTTTTTCTTTAGTTTTTAAAACTAAATCATTGGCTTTTATTTCAAATTTATTCAACGATAATAATTTTTTCTTTTTACTTTTTTTATTAATTAGTAGCTTATCTAAAGTAATTGTAGTATTTGCTAAACTTACCTCATCCTCAGTAACTACAGCTTTGAGCGAAAAATCTAACATAGCATTTTTTAAATCTATATCATTATCATCTAAATCTTTTTTAGCTGCCTTAAGTATGTATGGCTTATAATGAATAATGTTAAAATCTTTACAAGAAAGGCTAGTGTTTACATTTAAAACATCATGTTTCACGTCACCAGATGAGTAACATTTGAACTCATCATTTAAAACTAGATTCATATCGTAGTTAAATGCTTTATCACCTTTTAAAGTGAATTTATCTATATTTAGATTGAACTCATTTAGCTTTGTTTTTACTGCTGGGCTTACTGTTGCGTCATCAAACTCGGCTGATATTTTTGCCAAAGTGATTTTATCAACTAAAACATTCCAAGGTTTTGAGACTTCATTTGAAGCAACTTTTTCACTACTATTTGTATCT
>Ga0256838_1001221_pt1 | contig 12717 bp, 8 predicted proteins | sample 4571419metaG_FD_185978 | JGI IMG/M metagenome (GOLD analysis project Ga0256838, IMG submission 185978) | Hydrothermal vent microbial communities from Guaymas Basin, Mexico - 4571-419 | ecosystem: Environmental > Aquatic > Marine > Hydrothermal vents | place: Mexico: Guaymas Basin | collected... | reverse complement strand
TCTTCTCTTTTTTTCTTTTTCTCAAGTCGTTACCTCTAATTTTTTTAGGGGGGTTTGGGGGGTATCCCCCCCAAAAGGAATTTTTCTCTTCCTTTTTGTTTTGTATATACAAAGCGTATCTTGCTTACCACTCCATTCGTAATCAAATCTAAATATTTTCAGCAATAACTCTAAAAGGAAAAGATAAAAATTTACAGATATTTTGGCTAAACTCGGAAGGATTTTTCGGATTTTTCAAATTATTGAGCAAAATTTTTTATTTATCCTCTTTACTAACTTTAAATTATTTTAGATAATTTGTTTAATATTTTTAAAACCGGAAATGGGCTGGCAGATTGCCAGCCCTTTGTTAAGTTGAATAAGTTTAGGTTCTCTCAGCTGATTCGAGCGAGCCAAAAAAAACAAGCAACCCAACCCAAGCTAAGATGAATTATAAGAAGATAGAAAGGAAAAGTCAAGAGAATAAGAAAAGAAATAAGGTAGCACAAAAAGAAAAAAGAAAAGTAGAAAAACTACAAAGTTATTTACTCCCAGAAAAACCTATCTTAGAAAATATTTCTGATTTCTACAACGATACTTTCATATTACAACTCCAAAATTTAAATAATTTCATTTCTTTTTTACCTTACAAGAAACAAGCAGAAATAACCTCTAGACTTTTTAACTTTTTAAATGATATAGAAAAAATATTAGGTTTAAGCAAAAAGAAGTTTAAAAGTGGATTTTCTAAAACTATAAAAGAAGAATACTGCTCTAAAAAAGGATTAATAGCTTATGGATTTGGTCCTGAAAAATTTTCCATAAGTGATATGTATGAACTTAGAGAATTCTTTGAAATTTATTCTAGAAAGGACCTTGAGTTTAACGAATTTTCCTTCTCAAAAACTTATAAAAAATATGAAAGCTATTTTTATAGATTTTATTCCCTAAAGAAAATTGCTTATATTCCTTATACTTGTAGAAGTCTATTTTGTAGATATTGTGCTTGGAAAAACACTAGAAAAAGATTTTCCGCAATTTACGCACTTCTTGAAAAACTAATAAGAAATGGAGTTAAACTATCTTTTATTACCTTAACCACTCCTAACCATAAACTTTACGAAACTCCAAAAGCTATTGATGAAATTTTTAGTCTTTTAGAAAACCTTTACAACTTTAAGCTAGGAGAAAGAAACCTAAAAAGATTTCATAAAAAAGCTCTTATAGAGCTTGGTAAATACTTAGCTAATTTACATAAAAAACTAAAAGAAAAATATAAACAAATATATCCTAAGCATTACATACTTGCTACTAATCACGAAGTTTGGAAAAAGAAAAAAGAGCATTTAGAGATATTAAACAAAACTATAAAACTTGTAGAAAATCATTTACATCTTCCTGATAGTCAAAGAAGATTTGGTCTTATATTTAATAGCATTTGGAAATTTGAAATTAAGAAAAATCAAAATAGAAATGACTTTAACTCTCATTGGCACGGAATTTGTCTAAAACCAATTTCTAGATTTTTCCTAAAAGCTATAACAGATTACCTTGGCTTTGGTCCTATTATTGATGTTAGAAGAGTAAAAGGTGAAAAAGCATTAGTTGAACTTTCTAAATATGAGTCTAAAGATGTTGTTTCTGGTGAAAAAATAACATTTTTAGAAAAAGTAATTATCAACGCAAGTTTAACCCACAGAAAAAAATTTAGACTTTGGTTAAATTTAGATAAAAAGAAAGCTTTAAAGAGAAAACTTGAGGAGATTAAGAATAAAGAAAAAGATAACTTAAGATATGTTCTTCCAAAGGCTGAAAAAGCTTCTCTGGACCTAAAAGTCTCTTTAAGCTCCATACCAAAAATTTATAGGTATATAAGAGATAAGTATCCAGATAAATTTGAAAAAATTGAAATAGGAAAAATTACTTACAAAATCCCTAAAAATATAAGCAAAACTCTTTTAAAACCAGAACTTGAACTACCAGTTTCCATAGATGAAAATGCAAGATTTGTTGTTACAAATAGAAGTTTAGCCTTTGTAGAAGCTTTACTAAAAGTAGAAGGAAAATACGAAAAATTTGTAAAAGCTCTTTTCTTACGAGATATAAAAGAAATAAAAGAGCTTTACAAAGGCAATGCTTCTGCGTTCGTAATAGAAAGATTGAACCAAAGTTCGAAAGTTGCAAAATGGCTAGAGGACCTGAAGAGAGTTAAAGATAAGAAAAGATTTTTATTTATAGACCTTAGTAACTTTTATAAGTCTTTATGGGAAAAAGTTTTAGAAATTCCTTCCCAAATAGAAGAAAAAGAAATTCCCCTCCCTGGTCCTCCTCCACCTGACATGGACCTAGACCTAGATATTGATATAGGGCTTTAGATAGAAATTTTTAAAACTATAGCTTGAAAATCAAAGGGGTACTTTGCCCTTTTTACGCTCACAGGTCCTTATGAGCAAGTGCTAGATTTAAAAATCAAAAAAACTATTACATACACTTACTTTAAGTTATTTTTTATAACTTATTTATTTTCAATGTTTTAGTTAAAAATTTATCAATTTTGCTTTAAAAATTTCATTGGAAGCCTACAAAAGGAAAACTTGCAGGAAACCGGAAAAGAAAGGCAGGGTAGATGAGCGACGGAGGAAGGGCTAATAGAACAAGTCAACTGCAAAAAGCCAACAAATGCTGTTCACAACAACCACAAAAAACTATTAAAATATTTACAACAACCACAAAAAACTATTAAAATATAATATTATTATATAAAATATACTATTATATGAAAATGAGGACATTATGATACTAAGCAGTTTAGACATAAAAGATCATGGGAAAAAAAAGGAACTTTACATCGTGTTTACAAATGAAAAAAATAAAGTTGAAATTCACTTAAATATATCTTACGATAATGAACAAACAAAAAATATATTCAATCAATTTTTAAAACTTCGAGTTTGTTTGGGACAACAATGTATTGAAAAAATTTTTGAAAAATTTGATGTTTACAAATTTCTTATGCTTATAAATAAAAAAAATGATCTACGCAAACATTTACCAAATATAGCAAAAATAATTTTAGAGCAATTAGAAAAAGACATCTCTGCAGATTTAGAAGATATTTATCATCTACTTTCTTCTCTTTTAGAAAAATTAATAGAAGGAAAAGATTATTCACAGGTTATAACAGATTTCGCCAATAATAATATCCGCTCTCACTATGGACCTAATTTCATATAAAAAGAATGCCCCCAAAACCGTGTAATATTACTTTTTATTGGTAAATATTCTTCTTTTCAAATTAAATTTCCATCCTAGGAACATTTTTTTTCTTTAAGATTTTGAACAACATATTCCCACCTCTTATTAAAACATCGTTAATATCTTTTACATCATAATCCAATTTTCCAATATAGGAAGCGTATTTTCTTATTTTTTCAAATAAAATTTCTTCAGATTTTTTCCCAGCTTCATCATTATCTAAAGCTAAAATTACAGTTTTATAATTTTTTAAAACTTTACTTTCTAAAAGCTTTTTTACATTATTCACCGAATTTAGAATTATTATGTCAAAATCTTTAAAATCTTCTATTTGTTCTATTGATAAAGCATCAAATAAACCTTCAACTATTACTACTTTTCTATTCTTTTTTTTCTTTTTTATTAAACTAAAAGTATTTTCTTGGTTAAAAGCTGTAAAAACTATATATTTTCCATATGGATTTCTTACATGATAAGCTCCTGATACATTTTCTACTGCAAGACCATAGTAAATTTTGTTTTTAGATAAAGGTTTAAAATGAATTTCCTTTAACCACGATGGAATTTTTTTTATTTTCCTTTGTTTTAAATAAGTTAAAAGCTTTTTATTTTCTACTTTATTTTTAATTTCTAAAACTTTAAAAGCTAATTTTTCTTTTAGCTCAGAATAATCTACAACTCGAGATTTGTTTCTTTCTTTTAACTTTAAAAAATTTTCTTTTAAACTCTGTTGATTTTCTTTTACTTTATTTAAATCTAGCTCACTATTTATTTTTAATTTTTCCTCCTCAAATAAATTAACATTAAAAATTTCCCTAAGTTCCTTTACAGCCTCCTCATAAGATAAGCCATAGAGTTCCTGCCATAAATCTATTAAAGTTCCAGACCATCCTGTTCCATGGTCATAATAAATCCAAGCATTTCTTTTAGTGCCATAAAATACTACAAAGGAAGGGCTTTTATCTTCTCTTAAGGGAGAGGATAAATAATAATATCCACCAGGAGCTTTTTTATAATCAGATATCCCTAAAATATTAAAAACTTCCTCTGGGTCTATATTTTTAATTATTTCCAGTTCTTCCTTTCTTATTTCTTTTAATAGCTCTTTAAACTTTTCTAATCTCTTTAATTTTTCTTCTGCAAGGTTTCTAGGGGGATTAGATATTGTCCTTCATCTGGTTCGTACTCCTCCCTCTTTCCGTTCCACTTGTAAATTGTCCCTTGAACTACTAGGTATTTCTCTCCATTTATTATTTCCACTTGATAGGGAAATAGATAAATTTTCGTTATGTAGTAACCTATTCCTAATCCAATTGTTAGAGCTAAAATTATTGAAATTATTGATATTAATACTAAGCTCCTGCTCAAAATTTTTGTTTCTTCCTTTATCTTCGAAAGCTCCCTCTGTAAGGTCCTCTCTAAATATTTCTTTGTTTCTTTTGAGAGATTTTCTATAGTATTTTCTAATAAGCTCTGCTCTTCTTTCCTGAATTCTTCTAAGTCTTTCTTCAAGTTCTCTAAGAAGTTTTTCCTTATGCTCTCTAGCTCGCTCTCTATTTCTTTCAATTTCCTCAAATACTTTTCTAAAGTGTTCTTCGTCATATATTCCTCCTTTTAATCGAACCCTAAAGCTATCTACAGCTATTGTTATGTAATTTCTTCCTTTTCTTCTTATTTTGAAACCTAAATCATTTTTTAGGTAGTTTATAAGCTCCTCCCTTGATGTTATAACTCCTTCAAATATTAGGTTTAACAAGTGGTTCGTTAACTCCTCTTTGAATTTATCTCTTTCTTTGCATTTTAATAATCCTTTTAACTCTAATATTTTTTTCTTCTTTTTGTTTAAAACTGGTCCTTGAGATATAGGTTCGTAGTGAAACTCTAAGTCATATTTTTCTCTAAAATACTCCGAAAGCAAAAGAAAAAGTTTTACTTCCAACTCTGTTAAAGGAATTCTTAAGGACCTATTTAAGGCATAATGCTTGTTTTCTATTGTAAGATGGATATGATAGTTATCTGTGTCCGAATGTCCTACAGCAAAAATATTTAAATCTTCCTTTCTGTATGGATAAATAAGGTAATTTAGTATTTCATCAAAAAGCTCCTCTATTGTTTTTCCTTTCTCTTTTAGTTTTTTCTCAAGTTCTTCTTTACTTTCGGCAAAAGATATTAGATAGTTATAGGATTTTCTTTTATATGGATTTAATTTCGAAAGTTCTAAAAATAAATCTGCGTCCCCATAAAGAATATCTACTTTTTCTGGAGGACGAGAATTTTCTATTCCATATAGAAGATAATCTACTCTGCTTTTTAAATCACTTTTGTAAGTCTGAAGATTTATTATCATCCTTACTTCCTGGTTGTAAATGAAGCTCTAAAAGTTTTTTTATGGACCTTAACTCATAAAAATATGCTAAAAGCAAATTTAATACCTTTTCATCCACTTCTTTTATAGAATTACAATACCTTGCTATTTGATTTAGATTTACTCCTATCCTATTTAGCTCCCTTACAAATTCTTTTAAAGTTTCAGATTTTTTTAGTAATCTTTGAAACAAATTTAGCTTTGAAGTTTCTTCGTTTATAAAAACAAATTTTCTTACTAACTCCGATACTGTTATACCTTCAAGCTCTGCTAGTTCTTTTATTCTTTTATATTCCGAATTTGTTAGTCTGATAACTAAAGTTTTTTCTTTCTTCTCTTTTTTTCTTTTTCTCAAGTCGTTACCTCTAATTTTTTTAGGGGGGTTTGGGGGGTATCCCCCCCAAAAGGAATTTTTCTCTTCCTTTTTGTTTTGTATATACAAAGCGTATCTTGCTTATTTCTCTTATTTCTTATTTCTTACTTATTTCTTACTTTGCTTTTAAAATTATGACTATAAAGTTCAATATTACTAACTTTAATCCTTAACTTTACACAATTTTTCGGGGTAGTTCCACCAATTTAGATGTTGGTGTATTATGAGAGCTAAATATACCTTGAGGTATATTTAAACGATAGTATACTCACTGATGAAGGAAAAAGGATAAACTTAAAGTGAAAAAGTAGAACAAAGGGAAATGAGGAAAGAAGTATAGATGAGAATCCTAATGGAAAGATCTAAGGAAATTAGATATGATAAAAGAAAGAGAGTTATAATATTTTGTTCTATAATATTTTGTTCTAAATCTATGTATGTTAGGGAGGTAAATTGAGCAAAAAAACTGTATTGAATTATGAAGAGTTATCAAAAATCAGCAAAAAAAAGAATAGAATATTGAATAGAATATTTCCTCTGATTCTTATATGGTTCTTAATAATGCCTGTTATGGTATTAGTGTTCCAAGAAAACAAATTTTTTTTGGTTGTAGTTGCTATCGTAAACTCGTATTTTACCTTTATGTTAGCAAAATGTATCTATTTTTCCCTTAAAGAACGCAAAATCTTTATGAAAGGTGCACGTAAGGAAGCAAAAAAGAAATACGAAAAAGGAGATATTACAGGTGCTCTGTTAAATGAAATGTCTGCTTTCCTTCCTTCTACTGTAAATGCAATAAGTTTGCCTATTTCTCCTAATCATAGGAATGCTAATACTGTTTTTGATAGAGTTTGTTTCTTGGTGAAGCATTTAAGGAGAAGAGATTTGCATCTGAAAAAACATCTTCTTAAAGACTATAAAGTTATCAACGAGCTTATTGTAACTGATACAATCAATTGGCAAACTGACCTTAAACAAAACAAGAAAGTGTTATCATTAGACCATCATTTAAATCATTTTACGCTCAGAGCCGATGTGCTCATCAGAGCTAATTCTCCTGTTACGACTGAGTTAATAAAGTTACAACAGATAATGTCGATAAATAACTTAAGCTTAAGATAAGGAGGAGGAGATGCTTTTAAAGCTGAGAAAAATCGCTACTGTTCTGTCTCTCTGTTTAATTTTTTCCTGTGGGGATAAACCCTCGGTGGATGATGCAAAAAAAGCCCTTAATGATGTCTTTGGAGAAATTGGAAAAGTAAAAGATGTAGAAAAACTTAACGGCTGGTTCGAGGACAACAACAATCGCTACGTAATGGAAGTAAAATACAAGATCGAACTTGATAAAGAAGCTAAAAAAGAACTAAAGTCAGCCAGTAGAAATGTATTTGCTGCTCTTATGGTTCAACCAATTCTCCGAATTTGCTCTAAGAATGGAAAGTTAAGTGACACATGTGAAGGAAAGGCAAAGTTGGTTTTCAGAAAAACAGAGAAAGGCTGGACTATTATTAACAACAAAAGTCAATACGTAGAGTAAATTCTAAATTAAGGAGAAACTCTCTGGAAAATCAGAAACTAATAAAGAGTTTGGAGTAGTTACGGAACTACCCTGAAAAATTGTGTAAACTTTCTAAATTTTGTTAGGCAACCCGAACTTTATATTCAAAATTTGTAGAATTTCATTGGTGTGATTAGTAATAGCATATATTGGTCGTTTTAACCATACTTCATTAAGGTTTTCAAATTGTATCGCCAAATTTATTTCCAAGGTCCTCATAGATGGAAATTATCCACCAAGCTCTATTCTCATTCTATCTATCGCGCTATTTATTCCTTCCGCCAAATTAGTTGTATAAATATATTTTCTCACTACCTTTGGATATCTAACAAAGGCTAAAATGTTCTTTTTCTTCTCTACTAAATTTTTTGCAAGTTTAGGATATTTCTTTTCCAAGAATTCTATGGAACTATCCTGAAAAATTGTGTAAAAAATTTATTTAAATTTTAAATATTGAAAATCAAGAACTTGCTACATTCTTTACACAATTTTTCAGTACGCAACCATCTTAATTTATCTCCTCTCTCCTCAAAAGGAACTACCCCAGCATATCCTTTTATATTCACTATTATCATTTGTTGATTTAGATATTTCTCCTTATTTGGATGTTCTGTAATAGATAAAACATTATCTTCATTTGTTAAAAATTGCACTATCTCTTCAAAAGATAGTCCTCTCTTTTTTTTCAAAAGTTTACTCTTTTTTTTATCCCATTCAAAAAATTTTTTCTTAAAACTTCCTAACATCCTTTTACCTTATTTGCAGTTGCACAAAATAAATTACACACTTTTCAGACTTTTTAAAATCCATTATAAAATATTGAGTAAGCATTTTTACCATGTTCAATATAGGAAAAGAGAAAAATGACAAAAGAACTTACAAATCCAGAAAAACAGTTTTACGATTTCCTAAAAAAAGGAAATTTATTTGTAGATATAAAAACTCTGGATGGAAAAAAATTCTTTAAAAGAAAAGTACTAGACTACTCTTTAGAAACAAGAAGAATCGTTTTTAATGATGGTTTATCCTTTCACTTTAAGGACCTATATAGACTGAGACTTGTTTTAAAAAATCCTGCAAAGCTTTTAAAAATATTTAGAAATTTTCCTTCCAGCAAAAGCTTTAAAATGTTTGAAGCAAGAAGAATTTATATTTATCCTTATGATAAAAAACCTAAAGACTATATGTTAATAAGGTTTTACAAATATACTTTACTTCTTTACAGAAAAAAACAAAGAAAAAAGGGGTATATACATTTTATAGATTTCATTTACAAATTGGGATTATCTGCCTTTAGCTTACTTAAATTATATCCTGAAAATCTTATAAAAAAAGATGAAGCCATAGCCCCTCATGAAGCTAATATTTGGAGAGAGGAAATTAAAAAAATATTAGAAATCTTAAAAGAAGAACTTGAAAATAAAAATTCAGAACGACTTTTAGTAACTTTTGCATTAAAGGATGGAAGAGAAATTACAGGTTTCTTTTACAAGAACAACCTTTACTTTTTTTATAACTTTATAAGACTTAAAGCTCAAAGCTCAAGAAACTTTATTTATATATTTCCACACGCTGTTGATGATTTTTGGATTAACGAATAAATTTTTAGATTTGAAAAAATATTATTTTAAATATATAATCAATAAATAATTTTCATACAGATTTTATTATTTAAGGATAAGAAAAAGGGGGGCGAAAATAGCCCCACCTTCAATTTGAGGAATTCTATGCAAGATACACAACAAACAACCACTACTTCGGTGCTCCGGTGCTAAAATGAATTATAGGAACGAAAAGCTAAAAAGTCAAGAGAAGAAAACAAATAGGGTAGCACGAAAAGAAAAAAGAAAGATAGAAAAATTACAAAGCTATTTACTTCCAGAAAAACCTGTTTTAGAAAATATTTCTAATTCCTATAACGATACTTTTATCTTATATTTCCAAAATTTAAATGCCTATATTTCAAGCTTATCACATAAGGCTCAAATAGAAATAACTTCCAGACTTTTCAACTTTCTAAACGATGTTGAAAAAATATTAGGTTTAAGCAAAAAGAAGTTTAAAAGTGGATTTTCTAAAACTATAAAAGAGGAATACTGCTCCAAAAGAGGACTAATAGCCTATGGCTTTGGTCCTGAAAAATTTTCCATTGATGATATGTATGAACTTAGAGAATTCTTTAAAATTTATTCTAGAAAGGACCTTGAGTTTAACTACTTTTCCTTCTCAAAAACTTATAAAAAATATGAAAGCTATTTTTATAGATTTTATTCCCTAAAGAAGATTGCCTACATTCCTTATACCTGTAGAAGCCTATTTTGTAGATACTGTGCATGGAAGAACACTAGAAAAAGATTTTCTGCAATTTATACATTTCTAGAAAAATTAATAAGTAATGGCGTAAAACTTTCCTTTATCACTTTAACCACTCCTAACCATAAACTTTACGAAACGCCAAAAGCTATTGATGAAATTTTTAGTCTTTTAGAAAACCTTTACAACTTTAAGCTTGGAGAAAGAAATTTAAAAAGATTTCATAAAAAAGCTCTTATAGAGCTTGGTAAATATTTAGCTAACTTACATAAAAAACTAAAAGAAAAATATAAACAAAAATATCCTAAGCATTACATACTTGTTACCAACCATGAAGTATGGAAAAAGAAAAAAGAGCATTTAGAGATATTAAATAAAACTATAAAACTTGTAGAAAATCACCTGCACCTTCCTGATAGTCAAAGAAGATTTGGTCTTATATTTAATAGCATTTGGAAATTTGAAATTAAGAAAAATCAAAATAGAGATGACTTTAACTCCCATTGGCACGGAATTTGTCTAAAACCAATTTCTAGATTTTTCCTAAAAGCTATAACGGATTACCTTGGCTTTGGTCCTATAATTGATGTTAGAAGAGTAAAAGGTGAAAAAGCATTAGTTGAACTTTCTAAATATGAGTCTAAAGATGTTGTTTCTGGTGAAAAATTAACATTTCTAGAAAAAGTAATTATCAACGCAAGTTTAACCCACAGGAAAAAATTTAGACTTTGGTTAAACTTAGATAAAAAGAAAGCTTTAAAGAAAAAACTTGAGGAAATTAAGAATAAAGATAAGGATAACTTAAGATATGTTCTTCCAAAAGGTGAAAAAGCTTCTCTGGACCTAAAAGTCTCTTTAAGCTCTATACCAAAAATTTATAGGTATTTAAGAGATAAATATCCAGATAAATTTGAAAAAATTGAAATAGGAAAAATTACTTACAAAATCCCTAAAAATATAAGCAAAACTCTTTTAAAACCAGAACTTGAACTACCAGTTTCCATAGATGAAAATGCAAGATTTGTTGTTACAAATAGAAGTTTAGCCTTTATAGAAGCCTTACTAAAAGTAGAAGGAAAATACGAAAAATTTGTAAAAGCTCTTTTCTTACGAGATATAAAAGAAATAAAAGAGCTTTACAAAGGCAATGCTTTTGCGTTTATAATAGAAAGATTGAACCAAAGTTCGAAAGTTGCAAAATGGTTAGAGGACCTGAATAGAGTTAAAGATAAGAAAAGATTTTTATTTATAGACCTTAGTAACTTTTATAAGTCTTTATGGGAAAAAGTTTTAGAAATTCCATCTCAAATAGAAGAAAAAGAAATCCCCCTTCCTGGCCCTCCTCCACCTGACATGGACCTGAACCTGGATATTGATATAGGGTTTTAAATAGAAATTTTTAAAACTATAGCTTGAAAATCAAAGGGGGACTTTACCCTTTTTATGCTTACAGGTCCTTAAGAGCAAGTGCTAAACTTAAAAATCAAAAAAACATTGCACACGCACACCTTAAATAATCCTTTATAACCTATTTATTTTTAAAATTTTAGTTAAAAATTTAGTAATTTTGCCTTGAAAATTTTAAAAACTTCCAAAAAGAAAACTTGCAAAAAATCGAGCAAGGGAAAGAAAGGGAGAGTGAGCGACGGAGGAAGGGCTAATAAAATCAAGTCAACAACACCAAACTAAAAAATTTGACAAAACTTTAATAGAAACTACTAATTAAAATATCACTATCTAATAGGAGGCTAAAATGGAAAAAAATTATTTACAAATTTGTTTTACTAATGAAGACAGATAAACAAGAGGAGATAGATGAACAAGCCCATCTAGCTACCCTTTATTAATCGAAAATTCCCTAAAATTTAAATTTTAATATCAAATCATAAAGGCCAATAACTTGGGTATTAAATTTTTTGAATAACTTTATATGGGGAGTGTCCCCCAAAATGTGGGGAGTGCTCCCATATGTAAAATAAGTGAGAAGAGGAGATACTCCTCTCCCTTCCTAATTTTTCCAATTAAATTTCTACTTTAAGAAAATTTTCCCTTTTTAGAATTTTGAAAAATATATCTCCTCCTTCTACTAAAGCTTCATTAATATCTTTAACATTTAATTTTAAACTTCCTATGTTAGAAACACAGTTTCTTATTTTTTCAAATAAAATTTCTTCAGCTTTTTTTTCAGCTTCGTCATTATCCAAAGCTAAAATTACAGTTTTATAATTTTTTAAAACTTTACTTTCTAAAAGGTTTTTTACATTATTACTTTCCTATTCTTTTTTTTCTTTTTTATTAAACTAAAAGTATTTTTTGGTTAAAAGCTGTAAAAACTACATATTTTCCATATGGATTTCTTACATGATAAGCCCCTGATACATTTTCTACTGCAAGACCATAGTAAATTTTGTTTTTAGATAAAGGTTTAAAATGAATTTCCTTTAACCACGATGGAATTTTTTTTTATTTTCCTTTGTTTTAAATAAGTTAAAAGCTTTTTATTTTCTACTTTATTTTTAACTTCCAAAACTTTAAAAGCTAATTTCTCTTTGAGTTCAGAATAATCTACAGCTCGAGATTTGTTTCTTTCTTTTAACTTTAAAAGATTTTCTTTTAAACTCTGTTGATTTTCTTTCACTTTATTTAAATCTAGCTCACTATTTATTTTCAATTTTTGCTCATCAAATAAATTAACATTAAAAATTTCCCTAAGTTCCTTTACAGCCTCCTCATAAGATAAGCCATAAAGTTCCTGCCATAAATCTATTAAAGTTCCAGACCATCCTGTTCCATGGTCATAATAAATCCAAGCATTTCTTTTAGTGCCATAAAATACTACAAAGGAAGGGCTTTTATCTTCTCTTAAGGGAGAGG
>Ga0256838_1001220_pt1 | contig 12726 bp, 10 predicted proteins | sample 4571419metaG_FD_185978 | JGI IMG/M metagenome (GOLD analysis project Ga0256838, IMG submission 185978) | Hydrothermal vent microbial communities from Guaymas Basin, Mexico - 4571-419 | ecosystem: Environmental > Aquatic > Marine > Hydrothermal vents | place: Mexico: Guaymas Basin | collected... | reverse complement strand
TCTTTTAAAGAATTAGCGTATTCTGTATCCAGCTCTTCGTATTTAAATTGTAAATCTTCTACTTTAGCAGAAAGAATGGTTAATTGATCTCTTAAATCTTCCACTTCTTTCATAATTTGCGCCCTGAAATCCACGAATTTATCTGCCATTCCTTCAGAAACTTCTTTTTCAAGCTGGGAGACCCTTTTTTCCAATTCCTGATTTTTTTGGACCTGTTCCTGTAAAATGGTTTCCAGATTTATTACCCGGATTTTCAGGCTCTGAACATCATTTTGACTTGCTGCGGCACAACCATTGAAAATCAGGGCAGAAAAAAATAAAAATATAAAACTAACTAATTTTTTTCTCATTTTGCCCCTCCTGTTATTCAAATTTTTGAACTTTTAAATAATTTTCTACTTTTGAAGTAAGGTCTAAAGGAAAATTTTTTTCTCTTTCTTCTGCAAGCATTTTTATAGTGTAAATTATGAGAGGGAGCTCTCTTTTTACCCCTTCTTCTCTAATCTTTCTGAAAAGCCTGCAATTCTCTCCTATTTCTTTTTTCAGGCCAGAAAGGTGTTTTTTTAACAAAACTTTTTCTGTTTCCTCCCAGAGCGGAATAAATTTTTTAGTCCTTATAGAGAAGCGGACAAAAGAAATAGGAGGCCCTTCGTCAAGGGCAGGAGTTACTTTATGCATCATTACACCTGTTTCACAGGCCCTTGCACTTATTAATTGCCAGATTACTTCCTGCCAGGTTCCTTTGGGGCCTCCAGGAAGCGCCGGGTGTAAATTTACTAAAAAAAGTTTATTACAAAACTCCGTAGAAGTAATCCACATATATCCTGCAAGTATGCCAAAATCTACTTCTTCAGGAAGAAGCTCAAGGATTGCTCTGTGATATTTAATTCTCCATTCTTCCTTGTTTTGTTTGCGCAATTCTGGAAGAAAACTTCTGGCTGATAGGTAAATAAGTTTTATTTTTTTTCTCTCAGCTTCTTCTTTAATTTTTTGCGCCCAGATACTTTCTTCAGGTGCTCTGGATGAGTAAATATAAGAAATCTTGATGGGTAAAAAGCCTGACTCAATTTCATTGAGCACAATTTTTAAAAGCTCCAGAGCTGCTTCGTCTCTTGCGGAGGTAAACCAGCCTATTTTTTTAAATGACATAAATCTTTTCCTCAAGCAATTTATTCACTCCCCAAGGCTTTGGTAAAAAGTGTTCTACATATTCAAGGAGGGCATATCTGTCTGTCATTCCAGAAATATAATCCGCTATCAGCCTTTCCTTAGATTCCCGTGGAAATCTTTCCTGTGCTTTTATTAAATATGCAACTTTTTCAAAATTTTTCAAATAGAATTCAAAAAGAGAGCAAAGAATCTTTTTGGCTTTTTCAAACTCCTGCCGGACTATGGGTGAAAAGTATATTTTTTCAAAAAGAAATTCGCGGAGTTTGAGAAGAGCACTTAATTTATCTTCTTCAATGCATATCATTTTATAATTGTTTTCTCTGGTAGCCTGTATTACGCTTGTCACAAGGGTATTTATTCTTTGGGCATGTGTTTTCCCAAGGACTTTTACGATTTCCTTGGGGAGGTCCTCCACTTTAATCAGACCAGCCCTTAGGGCATCATCTATATCGTGGTTTACATAGGCTATTACATCAGATATTCTTACAATTTCCGCTTCCAAGGTTAAAGGTTTTTCTTTTTCATCTTTACATAATATTGGTCCCATCCCTTTGGAGTGTTTTAGAATGCCATCCCTTACCTCAAGGGTGAGGTTAAGCCCCTGGCCTTCTTTTTCCAGAAAATCTACCACTCTCAGGCTCTGTTCATTATGTTTAAACCCTTCTGGAAGGAGTGTGTTTAAAACTTCTTCTCCTGCGTGTCCAAAGGGGGTATGCCCAAGGTCGTGTCCCAGAGAGATAGCTTCTGTGAGATCTTCGTTCAGCTTTAGAGCCCTTGCTATGGTGCGGGCAATTTGAGAAACTTCCAGAGTATGAGTTAGCCTGGTCCTATAGTGGTCTCCCCGAGGAGCAAGAAAAACCTGGGTTTTATGTTTTAATCTGCGAAAGGCCTTGGAATGAATGATCCTGTCCCTGTCTCGTTCATAGCAGGTCCGAATTTCACATTCAGGTTCGGGATGAAGCCTTCCTCTGGAAAAATTTGCCTTGGCAGCAAAGGGACTTAAAAACTCCTCTTCAAATTTTTCTTTTTCTTCTCTAATAAGCATCTTTTATTTTCAGTTCCAGACAGCTTCTATAAGGATTGTATTGTGGGTAAGCCAGGATTGCCCTGGGTAATGTTTCAAAAACTTTATTGAAGCAGATGGCAGACATTTTAAACTTTGCTTCTCTCAACTCAAGGCGAGAATGTTTTTCTTTTAAAACTTTAACTTTTTCTATTTCAAAGTTTTTTATCAGGAAAAGAGGAGGGCTATGTTCTTCTCCAAAAGGGGGGAGCTGCATAAGGGCAGCCAGTGTTTCTTTTTCAAGAATTTCGGAGATTTTTGTCTCTGCATCAATAAAAAACATTTCAGTTTTATTTTGGGAGAGAGATTTTCTTTTTTGCATAAGAGAGGCAAGGCGTTTTATTAGGGCTTCTAAGTTTTCTTTTTTTACAGTAAAACCCAGAGCAGAGGGGTGCCCACCAAATTGAATTATTAAGTCTTGACATTCTTTTATTACACCAAGAAGGTCAAATCCTTTGGGCGCTCTTCCAGAAGCATATCCAATGCCATTTTCAAATCCTATTACAAGTACAGGCACGCCATAAGAATTTTTTAGTCTGTTAGCAATAAGGCCGAGAAGTCCCCTGGGGATTCCTTCTTTTGATAAAAGAAGAAAGGTGTCCCTGTGTTCAAAATACGGAATTTCTTTTTCAAGTTCTTCAAGAATGGAAAGTTCTTTTTCCTGCCTGAGGGTGTTTATGAGTTCAAGCTCTGTAAGTAATTTTTCAGCTTCTTCTCTGGTTTGAGCACAAAGAAATTGAAATGCAAGTTCAGGCTTTCCCATCCTCCCCGCAGCATTTATAAGCGGGATGATTTTAAAAGACACATCTTCTTCAGTAATTTCACCGAATTGGGAATATTTTTCTACTAAAGTTTTAACCGCCGGGAAGGAAGGGCTGGCGAGATCTCTAAATCCAAAAAAAGTAATAACCCGGTTTTCTCCTTTTATTGGAACCATGTCTGCAAGTGTGGCAAGAGAAACTATTTCAAGGTATTGCCTCAAATTGGGGACAGGATTTTTCAGATAGCCCTTATAATAAAAATAGCTTCTTATAGCCCGTATAAAAAGAAAAGCTACTCCAGCCCCGCAAAGAAAATAAAAAGGGCTATCTTTCTCAGCAAGTTTCCCTGAAACCACATAGGTGCGGGGAAGAGATGTGATTTCATGATGATCAGTAATAATAACATCCATTCCAAGGGCTTTTGCCTGCTCCACAGTTTCAGAAGAAGAAATCCCTACATCTACGGTGATAATAAGATTTACTCCTTTTTCTTTTAAAAAGGGAAGAAATTTGGCGTGAAAGCCATATCCTTCCAGTTCTTTACTGGGAATAACTACTTCTATCTCTGAAAAAAAATTTTTGAGAAAGTGATAAAGAATAAAAGAGCCCAAAACTCCGTCTGCATCAGAATCTCCATAAATGGCAATTTTTTCTCTGTTTAAATAGGCTTTTTCAATGCGTTTTACTGCGTCTTCTATACCCTGTAGAAGAAAAGGATTGGAGAAGTCAGAGATTTCTGGATAAAGAAAGGCATAAGCCTGAGAGGCAGAAGAAAAGCCCCTTGTTGCAAGTATCCGAGCAATTAGAGGCGGGAGGAATCCTCTATAAAGAAGTTCTTCATAAGCTTTCTGGTCAGGAGTTTTTAATATCCAGGGTTTTTCGTAGAACATACAGCTTTTTTATTTTAACATATTGAAAAAAAAATAAAATATGTTAAATCCGAATTTATAAACTAAAGTATTTGAAAAAGGAGAAAAAATGAGGGAGGTTTTGATAGCAGTAGTAGGAGCAGGGCCTGGGGGCATTGCCGCTGCTGTTGAGGCCAAGGCCAACGGAATCTCTTCAGTTTTGGTGCTGGAAAAAGGCCCTTATCCCTGTTATACCCTGGTAAAACTTTTCAAACCAGGTAAAAGAATAGATGCAAACTACAAAGGCATAGCAGAGAAACCTCAAGGTGTTTGTTATTTTGAAACAGAGACAAAGGAAGAATTTTTAGAAAGAATTAACCGCTGGATAAAAGAGTGGAATATAGAGATAATTTTCAATGCAGAAGTTACGGGATTAAAAAGAAAGGACGATAGTTATATCATTTTTATTAAAAATCAGCCTTTTCTTAAAGCAAGGTTTGTAATAATTGCTATAGGCATTTTTGGAAAACCCAATAGACCTTCCTATCCCATTCCACGGGAAGTAAGGAAGAAAGTATTTTTTGAGCCCCCTAATTTTTGTCCAGCTGGAGCAAAAGTTCTGGTTGTAGGTGGAGGAAATACTGCAGCAGAAGCAGCCTGCTATTTGACAGAATGTGCTGATGTTTATCTTTCTTATAGAAGACCAAAATTTTTTAGAATAAATGAAACAAATTTGAAAATACTTGAAGAAAAAGTAAAGGAGGGCAAAATCCATCTTTTGATGAATACTGATATAGAAAGGGTGGAGCCTTATCAGGATAAGGTAAGGGTAATTTTTAAAGACGGGCGTTTTATGGAGTTTGATTACATTTTTTACTGTTTGGGGGGGAGAAGTCCTGTGGGGTTTTTAAAACATATAGGGATAGAATTTTCTGAAGATGGGAAGCCCATGGTAGACGAATTTTTTGAGACAAATTTACCAGGTGTTTTTTTGGTAGGTGATATTGCTGTTAGCAGGGGAAACATTGCTCTTGCTTTTAATACTGCTTATAAAGTAATTAGAAGGATTAAGGAGAAATATCTTCAGGATTAAACAAGTTTTTAGCCTTTGTCAATTTTGTGGACTTTTGGTATAATTTGAGGACAGAAAAAAATGCCGGCGTAGCTCAGCAGGTAGAGCAGCGGATTCGTAATCCGCAGGTCAGGGGTTCAAGTCCCCTCGCCGGCTAAAGGAGCTATCTTAATGAATGAAAAAGAGCTTTATAACGCCAGACTACTTGGGGGTATAGGCTCACTTTTAATGATAAGTCCTTTGATATTTCATTTTACCATACTGTTAACTACCATAGGTATAATTCTTCTTTTCATTTCTTTATGGAAATTTGCAGAAATTTTCCAAGACAAAGAAATTTTTAACAAGTTTTTAATAGGTTTTTTAATAGGTTTTGTAGGGGTAATAACAGGGATATTTTTAGGAGGGTTGGGGGCGTTAACCGGTGTTTTATACCATTTTTCTTATAGTGTAACTCCTCATATCCCTGCATTATCCCTTAGTCTGGGATTGGGGTTGTTTATTTTTTATGTAGCTAATGTTATAAAATGTTACTTTTATAAAAAGGCTTTTGAAGCCTTGGAAAGACATACGAAGCATCGGCTATTTTATTATGCAGGTTTGACAATGTTTATAAGCTCTTTTTTTGTCCTGTTTTTGGGGATAGGATTATTAGGCCTTGCTGTAGGCTGGATTTTGCTTGCTGTAGCTTTTTTTACATTAGACATATCCCAGGAGCAAAAGCAATAAAAAGTGATTGATAATTTGAAAATTTTTAGGGTGTATCTTTGTTTTTTTCTCTTTTTTTTTATTTTCCCACAGTTTTCTCTCTGTAAACAGCTTTTTAAGATAAGTGCCAGTAAAGTAGAAGTCCTGCATGCTTCAAAAGTAATGGTTGCACAGGGCAATGTTTTTATTAAAGGCAAAAAGTTTGTTATCATTGCAGATCGGGTAGTATATGAGATGAAAACAGCCTATGTTCATCTTTTTCACTTTCAGATATTTGATCTTGAAACTCATACCCGTGTTTCTGGTAATAATGGGACTTTTGACCTAAGAAATAAAACCTTCTTCGGAGACAGGGGGATAGTCTTTTTCAAAAAGCGGGGAATTTATTTAAAGTATAAAGATATTAAGAGAAATGCCCTGAATGAATATTCTGGTAAAAAAGCAGTGATAACCACCTGTAAGGCAGGGGAGTGTTTTAATTGTACTGCTCCCTGGAGTGTAGAAGAAAAGAATTTTATTATCTCTCCTGAGGGAGAAAGCTCAGCCAGTTCTACAGCTTTTAAAATAAAAAAATTGCCTGTTGTTTATCTGCCAAAAGTTGGTTATATCCCTAAGGTTAGGCTGCCTATTAGCCAGCCCAGAAAAAAAGGCTTTTTGATGCCTAATTTTGCCCAGAGTACCAAACTTGGCTTTGGAATTCAGTTACCCTATTTTTACCCTGTGACGGACCAGCTGGATTTTACCATAGCACCTATGTATTTAACCAAAAGAGGACTTCTGTGGGATCTGGAAACAGCTCTCAAACTTCACGAAGGAATGCAGTCTCTTTTTAAATTCAGATATCTGCATGATTCAGAAGATACTACCTATGCAGGTGAAAAGGAAAAGAAAAAAAAGTGGTGGATTGTTGGTAAACTTGACTATATACCTTCTCCCAATTTTGATCTTCATCTGGATATTGATAAAGTTTCGGAAAAGACCTTTTTGACAGAATTTGATGCAGGTGAGGGAGGATTTACTAAAACCAGACATCTTTTTCTTTCCCGTTTTGGAAGAGATATTGAAGTGCAGACCCAGGATTATCGTTCCTCTCATTTATGGTTGAACTACTTCAGTAAAAGTTTTTATTTCAATTGGGAAAACAAATATATAAACTACATTGGAGATAAGGACAAGGAGAAGATTTTTCAGCCTGTAGCCAGATTTTACACAGATTTACTTCCTTCCAAATTTTTTAAAAATCTTCTTTTTTCTTTAAAAGCAGGAGGAGGGGCATATCAGAGAGAAAAGGGGTATACCGGTTATAAAATTTTTGACGAAGTTAGTTTGGATTTTCCCTTTAAATTTCCTATTACTCTTCCTTCCCTTATGCATAGGATCACCGCAACCTATCATCAAAATTTTTATTCACTTGAGAGGAAGGATGAGTTTAATAATAAAAGCTATCATAGAGAATATTTTCAAGTGGATACTTATTCCACTTTGTTATTGAAAAAGAACTATGACCGATTTTCTCACTTATTTAAACCTTATTTTTCTTATACTTTCCGCTCCAAGCCTTCCTCTGAAAAAATACCGATTTTTGAAGAAGAGGACGAACAGAATAAAAAAATAAATCGGATTGAGTATGGGATCTGGAATTATTTTTATACCTCTTCTCATCCGAGATTGATATCTTTGAGAGCTTATCAGCAGTATGATTTTACTTATGCTCATAGATCAACTACAAAAACCTCTCCGGAAGAGAGGGCGTTATCTGATCTTTTCTGGGAATTTTCTATTGATGCCTCTCCTCGCTTTTTTTTGCGATACGATGGAAGCTACAATTTTTATGGCCTTGGATTAAAAAAGCATTCTCTTAATTTTACCCTGAGAAATTGTGTGATTGAATTTATTTCTCTGGGGTATCAGGAAGATCGTGCCTGGGATACAAAACAACTTAATCTGTCTCTTGGTCATCATCTTGTGCCCAGTTTGTATGCCAGTTTCTTCCTTAGCAGAAATTTGAAAAAAGGAGAAAATTCTTCATTGAGATTTGCGCTTAATTATACAAAAGATTGCTATAGTATAGGAATAGGTATAACCCGAACTCCTGAAGAAATATTATATTCTTTTATGATTCAGTTAAAAGGGCTTGGAGGATATACAAAAACTTTTTAAGATCTTCCCTTTTTTTTAATTTGAGTTAAGTTTTAAAGAAACAAAAAAGGAGGGAAAAGACGATGGGGAAGAGAATTGTAAGCTGGTTTGCAATTCTGGTTATTTTGGTAATTTCCGGGGTATGCAATAATGTTTTGGGGGCAAAGGTTCCCGTGGAGAAACCCGCCAAGGTTAAAACTGTGGAAAATCCTGTGGAGTTTCCTGTTCCTTATGTTCCAATTTTAAAAGACTGGAAATATCAATCTGATCAGAGTGCAATTTTAAAGACAACCAAGATACTTACCGGCATGCTGGTGTATAAAGTAAAATATAAGGCCAATGATCTTATAAGCTTTTATCGTACTCAGATGCCAGGGCAGGGCTGGCACGAGGTGGGAAGTTTTACTTCTAAGGTAGCTTTTTTGGCTTATAAAAGACCTGAAGGGACGGCTTTTATCAGTATTAAAGAGGGGTCGTTCTATACAGAAGTTCGTATAGTGGTGGTATTAACTCTAAATAATAAAATAGAAAAGTAAACTTTTGGGAAGTGCTTGCTGGAAAAAAGATCTTACTTGGAATTACGGGTAGTATATCTGCGTATAAGTCCTGTGAAGTTTTAAGACTTCTTATTAAAGAAAAAGCCAGTGTTAGAGTTCTTTTAACGAAGGGGGGAGAACGATTTATAACGCCATTTACTTTTTCTGCCCTTTCTGGAAAAAGAGTTTATACTGAAAAAGATTTTTTCAATAATAATGGAGAAATTCCCCACATTGAACTTGCTTCTTTTCCGGATATTGTGGTAATAGCTCCTACTTCGGCTTCTTTTATAGCAAAGGCTGCTGCAGGCTTTGCTGATGAGCTTCTTTTGGCTGTGCTACTTGCTACAAAAGCACCAGTTTATTTCTTTCCTGCCATGAATGAAAACATGTGGCTTCATCCAGCAACAAGACGCAATGTAAGTATTTTAAAAGAGCTGGGGTATGTAGTGTATGAACCTGCCGAGGGGGAGCTTGCCTGTGGTTCTGCAGGAAAAGGGCGGCTCCCGGAGCCCTCCACTATTCTGGAAGTGATAAAAGCCCATTTTTATCCCAAAAATTTAAAAGGCAAGAAAGTGCTTATTACAGGGGGACCTACCAGGGAATTTATAGATGATGTCAGGTTTATTACCAATGCCTCCTCTGGCAAAATGGCTTTTTATCTCGCAAAAGAGGCTTATTATCGGGGAGCAGAAGTCTTTCTTGTCTGGGGAGGAGGAAAATTGCCAGGAAATTTTCCTTATTTACCTGATACTCCATTTCCTCACATTTTCAAAGTTAATACCACCAGAGAAATGTATGAAAGGTGTAAAAAGCTTTTTTCCTCTGTAGATATTGCGATTTTTGCCGCTGCTCCAGTGGATATAAGGCCAAGGAAAGCTTTTTCGGGTAAAATCAAAAAAAGAGAACTTATGGGATTTAATCTTGACTTTGAACTCACAGAAGATATTGCCAGGGAGTTGCTTAAAGCCAAAGGGGAAAAGATTGCTATAGGTTTTGCTCTTGAGGAAAAGGAAAAACTCTTTGAATATGCCTCTATAAAGCAGAAAGAAAAAGGCTTTGATTATCTTGTAGCCAATCCTTTAGAAACTATGGGCAAAGAGACTTCAGATTTTTATATTTACACGCCTTCAGAAATAATTGAGCTAAAAAACACAAGTAAAGAAGAGTTAGCCCGCAGGCTTTTTGGGCTGATAAGTGCATAAAGGTTCTTCTTCCAAGTAATCACCGGTTGCTTCATAAGCCCTCGCCCTGCAACCTCCACATACTCTTATGTATTCGCATCTTCCACACTTGCCTTTGTAATTTTTGAAATTCCTCAGTTTGTTAAAGACTTCAGAGCCTTCCCAGACTTCTTTAAAGCTCTGTTTGCGCAGGTCTCCGCACGGGATTTCTAAGTAGCCACAGGTTTGCACAATTCCTACATGAGAAATAAAGCAGAATCCAATGCCTGCAAGACAGCCCCTTGTTACAGCATCCAGTCCAAAAGTTTTCTGATCCACAGTTTTGCCTTCTTCCCTTGCTCTCTGTCTTAGAATGCGATAATATTGAGGAGCACAGGTAGCCTTTAATTGAAGCCCGCTTTTTTCCCTCTGGTCATAAAACCAGTTTAAAATTTGCTCATACTCCTCTGCAGAAAGGACTTTTTCCTGAAGCTCTTTTCCTCTTCCTACAGGCACAAGCAGAAAAATGTGATGGGCAACTGCACCAAGCTTTTTGGCAAGCTCGTGAATTTTGGGAAGCTCCTCAGCATTTAAAGCAGTGATGGTAGTATTTATTTGAAAAGGAAGGCCAGCCTTTTTTAAGGCTTCTATGCCCCTTAAGGCACCTTCAAAGGCTCCTTTAACCTTCCGAAAGTTATCATGAGCCTCTGGAGAAGCTCCGTCAAGGCTAATACTAACCCTTGCAATGCCAGCCTTTTTTAACTCTCTGGCAAGTTTTTCATCAAGCAATGTTCCATTGGTGGCAAGCACAGGCTTAAACCCCAGGGTTACTGCCTTTTCAATGATTTCAAAAAGATCTTTCCTTAAAAGAGGCTCTCCACCTGTAAGGATGATTACAGGGCTTGCAACTTCTTTTATTTCTTCCATTATGCGAAATATTTCGGAGGTGGTAAGCTCATTTTCGTAAGGCCCTTTTGAGGAGGCAGCCCTGCAGTGCACACAATTGAGATTACAGGAGCGGGTAAGCTCCCAGGCAATAAGCCTGGGAACAAATCGGGATCTTAATTCCACTTCTCTTCCTCCCTGCTCCTTATCACTTTGTTAACCAGGGAACCGATGTGTTCTATTTTTACTTCCACCACATCTCCTTCCTGTAGCCTACCCACTCCAGGAGGAGTTCCTGTGGCAATAACATCTCCGGGATTGAGTGTCATAATATTTGCTAAAAATTTCACTAACTCAAAAGGATGAAAAATCAATTCAGATGTGTAAGAGCTTTGTTTAACTTCACCATTTACCAAAGTTTCTATTTTTAAACCCTCTGGGTCTTTTATGTCCACCCTTATAAAGGGGCCAAAAGGGGCAAAGGTATTAAAACTTTTTGCTCGTGCCCACTGGCCATCTTTTCGCTGAAGGTCCCTTGCTGTAACATCGTTAAAACAGGTATATCCCAGGATAGCTTCTTTAATCTGTGCAAGATTTCTGGGTTTATAAATATATTTACCAATTACAATGGCAAGCTCTCCTTCGTAGTGTACTTCATTGCTCTGTGGAGGAAGAATGATTTCTTCCATGTGGGCAATAGCTGCAGAAGGGGGCTTAAAGAAAAAGAGAGGTTCCTTAGGAAGCTCCATCCCCAGCTCTCTGGCATGATCCCTATAATTAAGTCCAATACCTATAATCTTGGTGGGCATGCAAGGAGGCAGGATTTTAAGCGCAGAAAGGGGAAAACTCTTTTGATCTCCCACCCTTATTACTGTATCTCCTTCAATAAAACCAAAAAATTCCCCTTCCATTGCAGACCTGAATCTTCCCAGAAACATAAGTTCTCTCCCACAGTTTTTTATTTTTAAATTTTACCTCTAAACGTGTCTCTGGTAAAGGGGTTTACACCTGAGGAAATATATTTTATAATGGGGCTGTTATGAACATAGCGGTGGATACAGGGGGGACTTTTACTGATGTAGTTTATCTTGAAGATGGGGTTTTAAAGGCTCGTAAAGTTTTTTCTACGCCTACTGATCCTTCTCAGGCTATTTTGAATGGAATTAAAGGTTTTACTCCCACAAACTTAATACACGGCACAACTGTAGGTACAAATGCCTTTTTGGAGAGAAAGGGAGCCAGAGTAGCCTTTATTACTACTTCTGGCTTTGAGGATCTTGTTTTTATAGGCCGTCAGGCGAGGCCAAAGCTTTATGATTTTTTTGTGGAAAAGCCAGCCCCTATTCTTAGAGAAGATCACACCTTTGGTATAAAAGAAAGAATTTCTGCAGAGGGAAAAGTCCTTTTACCCCTCTCTGATGGAGAAATTGCTCGCTGTATAAATTGGATAAAGGAAATTTCTCCAGAGGCCATTGCTGTATGTTTGCTTCATTCCTATCTTTATTCATTTCACGAGGAAAAGCTTAAAAGTGCCCTCACGGAGATTGGTGTGCCTCTCAGCATTTCTTCTGAAGTTTTGCCAGAGTTTAGGGAATACGAAAGGGCAAGCACAACCCTTATAAATGCTTACCTTGTGCCTGTAATGTCCCGTTACTTAAGCAGGCTTAAAGAAAAGCTGCCAGGAGCTAATCTTTATATTCAGCAGTCTAATGGAGGCTGGCTTACTGTGGAAGAGGCAAAGGAATTTGCCTGCCACACCGTGCTTTCAGGGCCTGCTGGTGGTGCTGCCGGGGCACTTTTATGGGCCTCAGTTCTTAACGAAAAAAGGCTTATAACCTTTGACATGGGAGGCACTTCAACAGATGTGTGCCTCATAGATGGGGAGCTTCCTTTTACCAGGGAGTATGTATTTGATGGTTATCCCTTGAGTATCCCTGTGATTGATATTCATACAGTTGGGGCAGGTGGAGGGTCAATTGCTTATATTGACAGAGGAGGGGCACTCAAAGTAGGGCCTCAGAGTGCTGGGGCAGATCCCGGTCCTGCCTGCTACGGAAAAGCACTGAATCCCACAGTTACTGATGCCAATGTAGTGCTGGGAAGGATTCTTCCCGACATGTTTCTGGGAGGAAGGTATCAACTCAAAAAAGAGCTTTCAGAAGAGGCAATTTTTTCCATAGGTAAGAAGCTCGGGCTTTCCATAGAAGAAACAGCCCTTGGTATAATCAAAGTTGCTAACATAAATATGAGCCGTGCAGTAAGAAAGGTTTCTCTTGAAAGGGGCTATGATCCTCAGGAATTTGTCCTTTTCTGCTTTGGAGGGGCAGGAGCTTTACATGCCTGTGCTATTGCTAAAGAACTCGGCATAAAAAAAATAATGA
>Ga0256838_1001219_pt1 | contig 12727 bp, 13 predicted proteins | sample 4571419metaG_FD_185978 | JGI IMG/M metagenome (GOLD analysis project Ga0256838, IMG submission 185978) | Hydrothermal vent microbial communities from Guaymas Basin, Mexico - 4571-419 | ecosystem: Environmental > Aquatic > Marine > Hydrothermal vents | place: Mexico: Guaymas Basin | collected... | reverse complement strand
AAATGAAATATAGATGGTTTGATTTAAAAGCTTTTTCCTCCTTTGATACACTCTGGATACATGTGAAAAAATTGCTAGATGGCTTTGGCTTGGAATATGACATTAATTTTGGTTAGGTACTTATCTACCTCGAAAAGCATGATTTATAAAAAGATAATCAATCTGAAGCGATGGAAAATCACCAATAGAACTCACAGAAAGAGCTATAAAGCCTAAGGTATCATTATTAGACTTTAACAGATACAGAACGGTACTTGGTTTTTGTACTCTTTTACAAATATCTTCAATAAAGTTTTTTTCTCTTTGGGATTGCTCCAAGTCTGAACTTAATTCTACGGATGACAATACATCAATACCTAAACGATACGATGCATTTTTAGAAGTATATTTTTTAAGTTCGAGCAAGGTAAGACTTATACAACGTTATATTTACGAGAAGTTGCTCTTTTAATAAGCTTGTGATTTACTGGAGTATCTTCAAGCATTTTTTTCTCTTTTGCAGTTAACTTTTTAGGTGGTGCTACATACACCACTTTATTATCTTTAATTGCTAGTGCCATGATAACTCCTTTTCATGTTTTAAATTGTCATATTGTAACATAAATAGATTAACAAAAAATGCAGTAACTGTCAGTGGAAGTATCAGTAAGAAACGCCCATTATCTACTAACACTTGTATTTTTAAAATTCTATAAAATCCATAAAAGCACGATGATACCATGCTTTTATGGAAAACTAGCTATTTGGGTGTAGGGGTTCTTTACCTCTAAATAGTCCCATTTTTTATATTGCCTAGAAACTAAACAATCAAAATGTATACGTATTAAAAATATTGAGTATAATACAATAAAATACTTCTCTAGGATAAGACAAATATATGAATTTCATACAAAAAACAAAATCATTTTTAGGTATAGATATTAAAGAAGAAAAATATGCTCTTGTTGATGATCCTATTTTTGGTAAAGTAGCCAAAGACAAAGCTCCTGATACATGGGTACGCTCTACCTGTGGATACTGTGGGGTAGGATGTGGTATGTATATTGGTGTCAAAGCAGGAAAAGCTGTCTATTCCAAAGGAGACCCTCTTCATCCTGTCAATCTAGGTACACTCTGCCCTAAGGGACTGAGTGAACACAAGATGGTCTATGCTGATTCACGGATAAAAGAACCTCTTATCCGTAAAAATGGCATACTCACTCCTAGCCCATGGGAAGAGACCTTTCAACATACTGCTGATACCTTTCAACGGATACAACAAGAGCATGGAAAGAAAGCCATAGCTGTTCTTTCTACAGGTCAACTGCTCACAGAAGAGTTTTATGCTTTAGGTAAATTTGTACAATTGGGATTAGAGACCAATAACTATGATGGTAATACCACTTTATGTATGGCATCTGCTGTGATGGGATACAAACAAAGCTTTGGTTCAGATGGTCCTACAGGATGTTATGAAGACTTTGAAAAAGCTGATGTAATAGTACTAATAGGGGCAAATATCGCTGATAATCATCCTATACTAAAGCTTCATATCGCTAAAAATGAAGCAGTCACAGGTAAAAAGCCGACCATTATCGTGATTGACCCTCGTAAATCTAAAACAGCACAAATGGCAGATATATTTGTACCACTTAACCCTCGTTCTGATTTGGCTCTTCTGAATGGTCTTTGTTATATTATCTTTGAACAAGGATGGGAAAATGAAAGCTTTATCAAAGAACGTACCAATGGACTGATAGAATTTAAAAAACATATTTTAGCCAACTATCCTCCTCAAGAAGTTGCACACATCACAGGGATAGAGGTAAAAGAACTCTATCATTTGGCAAAAATATATGCCCAAGCTGATGCTGTCATGTCTGCATGGACTATGGGAGTCAATCAGAGTAGTATCGGTACAGATACTGTCTCTGCCATCTGTAATCTAGCACTTATTACTGGAAATGTAGGACGTGAGGGTGCATCTCCTATGTCTATTACTGGTCAATGTAATGCTATGGGTACACGTGAATTTGGTTTTACTTCTTCTATACCAGGGTACAGAAATTATGCTTCAGATGCTGATAGAAAAGCATTTGCTGATAGTATTAATGTACCGATCGACCTTATCCCTACAAAACGTGGCTATGCCTATCCACAAATTATAGATGCCATTAACCGTGGAGAAATCAAAGCCCTATGGGTCGTAGCCACCAATCCCCTCGTAAGCTACCCTGACCAAGATGCTTTACGTAAAGCCTTAAAAAAGTTAGATATATTAGTCGTCCAAGATGCCTTTATGTCTGATACAGCCCAGATAGCCGATGTGGTTTTTGCTGCGGCTACATGGTCAGAAAAAGAAGGGTGTTACACCAATTCAGAACGCCGATGTAACTATGCCAAAAAAGCTGTAGAGCCTTTGGGCAATAGTAAAGCAGACTTTGATATTATCAAAGCATTTTCAAAGTATTTTGGAGATAAACATGATTTACTCTTTAGAGACTTAAACACTCCTAGAGAGGTCTTTGAAGAGATAAAACGTGTAAGCAAAGGACAACTTTGTGATTACTCCGAAATGTCCTATGAAAAGATAGAAAACCTCGGAGGTATACAATGGCCATGTAATGCCAAAGCCCCTAACGGTACAAAACGTCTCTACACAGAAGATATGCCATGCAAAACAAGTGATGGCAAAGCCAATCTTTTACCCGTCACATGGATACCATTGTCTGAAATGGCATGTAAAGGACTCCCTCTTATACTTAATACTGGTCGAACTGTAGAGCAGTTTCATACACGCACCAAAACAGGTACGATAGGTATATTAGATGCCCTAGCCCCCGAAGCATGGGTAGACCTCAATCCAAAAGATGCCTATAAGTTACAAGTCAAATCTGGTGAACGTATCGCTATCTCTGGGACACGTGGACGTGTCGAAGATGTTATAGTCAAAATCTCACAAACAGTCAAAGAAGGCAATGTCTTTGTACCCTTCCACTTTAATGAACAACTTATCAATCGTATCACTCTAGCAGAATTTGACCCAAAATCATTTGAACCCAATTATAAACAATGTGCCATACAACTACATTCCCAAGCCGTACCCGAAGGCATCATCTACGAAGAGATAGAAATCTCTGGCTATTTAGAAGGCGTTAAAGTATACAAAGAAGAGACTTTAATTGAAGAGACTATTGAGCAAAAGCAAAAATGAACCAAATAAAAGACCATTCAAAAGAACTATTAGTACTGAATAAGCCTAAGGGATATGTGGTGACACGCTCTGATGAACGTGGACGGAAAACAGTATACACTCTACTACCTGATTGGGTTTTTGATGAGGGATGGATGCCCGTAGGTCGGCTTGATTTGGAATCTAAGGGACTTTTGTTTTTTACAACCAATGGTAAAATTGGTGATGCTTTGACCAGACCCGGCAATTGTATAAAAATATATGAGATTTGGGTTAGAGGACATGTGAGTGAGGAACATATCGCCACAGCTATCAATGGAGTGCATAGCCCACATGGGATACTCAAAGCTTTACAGGTAGAAAAAATTGGTATGGGTGGTGCAAAAACCAAACTAAGAATAACACTTAATGAAGGGAAAAATAGACATATCCGTCGGCTTTTTGGAGCGATGAAGGATACAAAATTTGGCACACCCTTAAAAGTGTTAGACTTAAAAAGAATCAGTATTGATAGCTTTAAACTCGACCTAGAGAGTGGGAAGTGGCGTTATCTCTTAAAAGAAGAAGAGCAAATTTTACTTAAAGGCATTTTTAACAATGCCTAAAGTCTCTCAGGCATTTCATCTTTAAAGGCAATACTTTCTGCTTTTTCCAAAACTTCTAAAGCACCTTTGTCTATCATCTCTTGGGCAAGTCTTGTGCCTAGCATATCACAGTCATCGAGCTTAGCACTAAGGGCATTGTGCATGATATGCGTTCCATCAGGGTAGCCAAGCATGGCTTTGATGTGTATCATATTATCTTCTACAATAGCATTGACAGCCACAGGAGCAGAACACCCTGCCCCAATACTAGAGACAAAATCACGTTCTAATTTGGTAGCAATAAAAGTATTTTCATCATTAAGGCTCATAGCAATTTCTCGTACTTCATCGTTTGAAGCGACTATTTCTATCCCCAATGAGGCTTGACCCATAGGAGGGATAGCAAAATTTAACTTTTCTACAAAAGGAATATCTTTGAGTAAATCAAGACGATACAAACCAATATATGCTAAGATAATGGCATCATATTGCCCTTCTTTTAGCTTTCTTAGTCTTGTATTGACATTGCCTCTAAGCTCTTTTACTTTAATGTCTGGACGGTGTTCGAGAAGTTGCATACGGCGACGTAAACTAGTCGTCCCTACAGTAGCCCCTTGTGGTAAATCATCCAAACTTTGATAGGTATGAGAAAGCAGTACATCACTTTGGTCTTGACGCTTCGTAATAGCACATAGCTCCAATCCCTCAGGAATATACGTGGGTACATCTTTGAGTGAATGTACAGCAATATGTGCATTGCCTAAGAGCATTTCATCTTCAAGTTCTTTGGTAAAATGTCCTTTACCTCCTATCAATGCCAAAGGCTTATCAAGGATTTTATCACCCATAGACGTGATTTGATTGAGTTCTACTGTAATATGAGGAAATGAAGTTTCAATTCTCTCTTTAATATGATAGGCTTGCCACAGTGCTAGATTACTAGCCCTTGTAGCGATTATAATTTTTTCCACTGTGACGACTCTCTTTTATTTAATAAGTGCTTTATATCCGTTACGATCTTTGTCCAATACCCCATCAATATAAATAGTTGGTGTACCTCCAACCATCATTCTAGTTGCTTTATCTGTATCAGCTTTTAGAGCATCTGAGACTTCTTTTTTATTGACAGCATCTGCACTAATACTATACCCTGTATGTGATTTAACAGCAGAGAGTATCTTTGTCATATCTGTCTCTTTAGCATCAATTTTTAAACTATAAATTTTTTCTACTACATCTAATTTACTTTCATGCTGTGCCACATGCATAATACGTGTCAAGATAGCAGAAACAGGATGGATACGTAATAATGGTAAGTGATAATAATAAATGGCTATTGTTGTTGGGTTTTCTTTGGCTGCTGTAAATACCTTAGGTACTAAACTTTGACAAAATGGACACTGTGGGTCAGAAAAGATAACTATTTTATGCTTGGCATCTTTATTTCCAAATAAAAGGTGTGCATCATCATAATAACTTTCAGGTAAAGTAGGTTTGATAGTTTCTCTGTAATTTTCACCTGTTTTAAGATTGACTAGACTACCTGTAATCAAACCATCTTTGATAAACATAATCTCAGGAGCATGAATCTCTTTCTTTTCATACTCTAAATCTAGTGTAGTCAATAAGATAGTCCAACCTGGTAATTTTTTATCGACTTTAGATTCGATAATCGTTACACCTTCTACTTTAACTTGTGGATTTTTAACCACAGAACTCTTTATATACTTAAGTAACTCTTCTTTATTGGGTTGGGTATTTGCACTAAGAGCTACGGTCGCTACGACTGTACTCATCAATAATTTCGACATCAATGACATTATCATCTCCTTGGGATTTAAAATTGTTATTTGTTTGTTCTGGTGTTATTTTAGCAATAAATTGTAAATAAAGTGAGTAACCTAAAGCAAAAAGTCCTAAAAAGTCTGAAAATACCCCTGGAATGATGAGTAAAATAGCACCTATGAAGTAAGACATTCCTGCATTTTGAAATGATTTGACATCAAGTTTACCCAATTTTACAGATTGCATATTCATCATCATCGTTTGTTGAGAATATTTCAATACTTTCATACCTACAATAAAACTTCCTATAATCCAAATAACAGACCATAAAAACCCTATATTTTCGCCTGTCTTCAAAGAGAGATACAGTTCAATAAAAGCAAAAGGTACAAGTATAAATATCATATTAAAACTTTCCTATGAGTAATGTTTCTATTTCATTCACAGAAATTTCTTCTTTTTGCATCTCTTTTCTTGTGACAAACTCAACTAAATTATCAGAAAGTTTTTTACCAATGACTACAGCATGAGGGATACCCATCAATTCATAATCTTTCATCTTTGCACCAAATCTATCTTTACGTTCATCCAAAAGTACATCCACCCCATGAGAACGCATACTCTTATAAAGCGATTCACCTAAGGCTACTTGTGCTTCATCTTTGATATTTGAGATAATAATTTGCAAATCAAAAGGTGCTGATTCTTTTGTCCATATACACCCTTTGTCATCGTGATTTTGTTCTATAATTCCTGCTAAAAGACGGCTTACACCTATCCCATAGGTTCCCATTTCGTAGGCTTGGGATTTACCTTGTTCATTTAAGAAAGTAGCTTTTAAAGATTCAGAATATTTACTTCCTAACTGAAAGATATGTCCTGCTTCTATCCCTTTGGTCATACGTAAAGAAGCTCCACATTCACAGCTATCACCCTCTTTTGCATCTTGGGCAACCTCTATGTTTGCACCATAGTCACAGGCATCACAGACGATAATATCATCTTCACCAGAGTCAGCTAATATCATAAACTCTTTACTTCCATCGCCACCAATTTGACCAGAGTCAGCTTGGACTACTCGAAAATCAAGTCCTAAACGGGTAAATATTTTTTTATACGTTTCTTCCATCACAGCAAATTCACGTTTCATATCTTCTGTATTGCTATGAAAACTATAGGCATCTTTCATCAAAAATTCACGCCCACGCATTAACCCAAAACGAGGTCTTATCTCATCGCGAAACTTTAGATTTATTTGATAGAGATTTAGAGGTAGTTGCTTATAACTTCTTACACTATTGCGTACCAAATTTACCATCGCTTCTTCATTGGTAGGGCTTAGTAAATAATCATTGTCTTTACGATCTTTAAAACGTAAAAGCTCTTTACCATACTCTTCAGCACGACCTGATTCTTCCCATAAACTCTGTGGAGTTACAAAAGAAAGGCTTACTTCTTGACAGCCTACTTTATCGAGTTCATCTTTGACTACAGCCCTTACTTTATCCAATATCTTTTTACCTAATGGTAAATAATTATAGAGTCCAGAATCCCCTACAGACTGTATATATCCTGCACGAATGAGGTAAATATGACTGGCTAATGTTGCATCGTTTGGTGTCTCTTTCGTTGTAGGTATCAGTAATTTTGAAAATCTCACGCGTTGTATCCTTTTATATGATGGTCATTTTTATATTGTTTCAAGTCAACATCTTCTAAATTGATATTAAACATCTTTTTCACTGCTTCTATACAGTTTGCATTTTTCTTTTGTGTAGAAGATTGGCGTAAGTTTTGGGTAGGGTCATGTAAAAATCGTTTAAACATTTGTTCTGCCATTTTACGCATATTTGCTTCTGATTCTTTAGGTACAAAACCTTTTTTAATCGCACGTTTCATCTCTAAATCAATAGCAATAGAGACATCCTCTCTCATCTGTTTAATCACAGGTTCTATAGACAAAGCCCTCAGCCACGCATAAAAATCTTCTGTATATTTCTCTACAATTTCCCCTGCGCGTACGGCTTGTTCTTCTCGTAAGGCATGGTTACTTTGAGAAATGGTACGTAAGTCATCAATACGAAAAAGCTTTAATCTTTCCATACACATGTCTTCTATATCTCTAGGTATTGCCATATCAAACCAAAATCTATGAATAGACTCATTTTCTATCATATCTTTGTGGATAATCGTCTCTTTTGCAGAGGTAGCAGAAAAGACAAGGCGATAACGGTTGATATATTTTTCTAGTTTATCGACTGTATCTGCTTTGACATTTTCACCTAAAGTTTGTGCTACTTTTGCTACTTTTTCTAAGTCTCGCCCTAGTATCACGACATCACACCCTGCTCTGAGTAAATGCTTCGCAGCCAAAACACCCATCTCACCAGCACCGACTACCACACCTGTCATACCAACCATATTTTGACCAAGAAGCTTATGGGCTTGTGCCACAGCTACAGAAGCTATAGAGATAGGGTTTTGAGAAATATTGGTAGCATTTCGTACCTCTGCTGCACACTTTACAGCATAAGAAATCATACGATTAAGCTTACGTTCTGCTGTTTTATTGCTGTGTGAAAGCATGAAAGCTTCTTTGACTTGTCCTGTGATTTGAGACTCACCAATGACCAAAGAATCCAAAGAAGCAACCACCGAAAAAAGATGATGTACAGCTTCTTCATCATCATAACGTACAGCTGTTGTTTTGAGTTCATAGAAGTTCAAGTCACTTTTTTTTGCCATCAGACCTAATATAGCATGAAAACTCGAAAAGTTATCTCGTGTAGCAAGGACAATCTCCACACGGTTACACGTAGATACAATAAATGCTTCATGGACAAACTCAAATGCAACCAACAAATTGAGCATTTCTATCTTCTCTGTGTCATTTGAAAAAGCCAATTTCTCACGCATAGCTTGATCACAATTTTTATGCGAAAAACTTACCACTTGATAGTACATTAAAATTCTCTCTCTATCATTGCCATAGCAATACTACTTAAGGATTTTTCACCCTTTTTATTCATCAATACAATCGCTTCTTCTATCAGTACTTTGGCTTCTGCATAGCTTTTTTGTAACACGCCTGAACTATGCATCGCTTTTTTTATCCAAAGAGACTCTGACTCTGAAAGGATTTTACCATGAAGTGATTTGAGTGTATGTTTATCTCTTTCATTCATTGTCTCATAAAGATAAATATACGGTAAAGTTGTCTTTCCCTCGACAAAATCATGCAAAGCTGGTTTGCCCAATGTCTTAGCATCTACTGTAATATCTAGTAAATCATCAATCATTTGAAAAGCCATACCTAGATTTTTACCATATCGCATATAGCTCTGTGTCTCTTTATCTGCCAATAATGCCGCTGCTCCTGCACTAGCTTCCATCAAAGAAGCTGTTTTTTGATATATCATTTTAAGATAAATCTCTTTGTCTGTGTTAAATTTTTTGGAGAGAGAAACATCTTTTAACTCTCCTAAACTAAGTTGGACGACTGCATTAGAGACCATTTTAGCCACTTCTATGCTAATATTATTTAACTCTAAAAAACCTTTTGAGTAGAGTATATCTCCCAACATAATGGCTGTTTTATTACCATAAAGGGCATTGAGAGAAGGTTGTGAACGCCGTGTATACGCATCGTCTATCACATCATCATGCAACAGACTCGCTGCGTGTATCATCTCTACAATCGCAGCTGTTTTAACCACTGCTAAGCTAGAACCTGCTATTTTTAAGATAAGTTTCGCACGAAGCCTTTTACCATGAGGTAATTTTGCATATAAAGATATAACTTCTTTATCATCTAACTCCGTAATAAACTGTTCTATTTTTCTCTCAACTGCATTTAGCACAATGAAGCTACCTTACTCACACTGTGTGACGATACGTCCAACAAGGTCTATAAATACAGAACCTGTTCTACCATCTATATCTTCATCGATAACGGTACGTGAGATTTCTTGTTTAATCATCTCTTCATCTATATCTTTTTCTTCTAGCATTCTCTCAACCACTGCCAATCGTCTAAAGACGGCTTCAAGTTCTTTTTCAACAATATTTTGGTTGGCTGTTTTTGCTATTTCAAAGTATGAAGATTGAGGTGTTCTACCCCAAAAGTCATCTTTATAATCTCCGTAATCATCATCTTCATCTATATAATTGCTCATATTTTATTCCTTAAATTTTAAATATTATAACTGACTATTGCTCATTATTTTCCATACTTTTCAACAAAGCTTTCATAATCACCTTCAAAATCAATCATCGTACCATCTTCGTTAATCTTAATAATCCTATTGGCAAAAGCATCAATGAGTTCTCTATCATGAGAAACACAAATCACACCACCTTTATAGTTATGTAATGCCTCACCTACAGAGATAATAGCTTCAAGGTCTAAATGGTTATTTGGTTCATCCATCACAAGAAAATTGGCTGTATCCATCATCATTTTAGACATCATGACACGGTGTTTTTCCCCACCTGAACAGGCATCTATCTTTTTCTTTTGTTCTTCTCCTGAAAAAAGCATACGTCCCAATGTTTTACGAATCTCATCAATATGCCATTTGACATCAAAGCCTTGTATCCATTGAGGTAACTCTTCATCACCTACAACTAAATCGGTTGTATTTTGTGGAAAGTATGAATACGTCACTGTTTGACCCCATTTGAACATACCACTATCAGCATCTACCTCTTCCATAATGATTTTAAGTAAGGTCGTTTTACCTACACCATTTGTACCAATAAGTGCTATCTTATCATCTTTATTGACTTTAAGTGTAAGATTTTCAAAGACAACTTCTCCATTATAAGACTTAGAAAGATTTTCAATTTCAAGTACTTCATTGCCTATATCACGATGTGCTTTAAACATAATAGAGGGGTCTCTACGAGATGAGAGCTGAATCGCTTGGACATCTAGTTTATCTAACTGTTTTTGTCTCGAAGTAGCTTGTTTTGCTTTAGAAGCATTAGCTGAGAATCGTTTGATAAATCCTTCTAATTCTTCTTTCTCTTTTAAGCCTTTGGCTCTATCTGTCTCTGCTTGTTTGGCTATGAGGTTTGCAGCGATATACCACTCATCATAATTACCTGTAAATTCACGTATATTTTGGAAGTCTAAGTCTAGTATATGTGTCACAACACCATTTAAAAAGTGTCTATCATGAGAGATAACCATCAATGTACCATCATGACGTTTTAGCTCATTTTCTAGCCATGAGATAGTCTCCATATCAAGGTTGTTGGTAGGCTCATCTAGTAGCAATACATCTGGTTTCAAAAAAAGTACCTGTGCCAAAAGAATTTTAAATTTATCACCACCTGTCAGTGAAGACATAAGGTCTGTATGTTGTCCTACAGGAAAGCCCAAAGATTGAAGTAATTTTTCTATCTTCACATCTGATTCATACGTTGGGTCTTCATCAGCACATATCATCTCCAATTCGCCTAAACGATTATTGACAGCATCACTTTCAAAGTCCCCCTCCATATAGAGTTTTTCTTTCTCTTTTTGGGCATCAAAAAGCTTTTTATTTCCATAAAGTACGGCATCACTAAGAGTATATTCTTCAAAAGCATACTGATTTTGAGAAAGCATCCCTAATTTAAGGTTAGGTTGAAGTTGAACTTCCCCATCACTTTGTTCTAGTTCACTTGCGAGTATCTTCATAAATGTCGATTTTCCTGCACCATTTGCACCGATGAGTCCATATCGTTTACCCACATCTAGGGTCATATTTATTTTATCAAAAAGTACTCTTTTACCATATCGTTGTGTCAAATTTACTGTACTAAGCAAGTTTTATCCTTGTGTGTATATTATTGCGATTTTATCATAATCTTCTGAAAGTGAAGCAGAAATATTAATTAAGTGTTCTAACACAACGTACATATCTATCATTATCATTTTTATCTATACTCACTTGATTACCTATATCAAAATTTATACCTATAGCTCGACTTGAATCAGCTACATCTGAAGTAGAAGACCAATAACGTGCAGATACTATCATAGTAAATGCTGTAGAGATACTAGGAGTAGCTCTTGTATCTTCTACCAAAGAAAGAAGTTCATTAATATTAGGAAGCCTCCAATTAGTACCATCTAAACTTAATCCTTCACAATAAGCAATAGCATTTAGCCAATGACTTTGTTTAATAGTATTAATATTGTCACTATAATTATCTTGCCATTGAAGTAGCGTTGTCCCATCTGTGACTATGCCTGTTGGTGTTGCATATACCGATAAACTCAATCCTACTAGTATTAAAAATATTTTTTTCATCATTTTTCCTTTTTCATCATTTTTCTTTTTTTATCGAACACAACGAATATAATTATTCGTAATTTTAGCATCAGTCGATTGATTTGCAATATTAAAGTCTACAGACCATATATAATTACTCGACTGACTATATACTGTAGATGTCCAATATTTATTTGCTTGAATTTGTGTAAATGTATCTTCTATAGTATTGGTATTCTTACCATAGTTTACAACAGTCATAAACTCTTTTCTTGTAGGTAGTCTCCATCCCGTACCATTTAAATTTAAATTTGTACAATAAGATGTAGCCATATCCCATGTGTCTATATTTGTAGTGACACTTACATCATCTTGCCATTGAAGGTTGGTATCTTCATCGGTTACAATAGATAAAGTATGGTCTCTAGTAAATGATGAAAGTTGTCCACTTTCATAGAAACCATCATCATTAGAGGCATAACTCGTTGTTTGACCTGTTTTACGTACCCCAATTAACTCTAATACATCATCGATATTTATGATAATTGATTGTGTTGGACTACTCTCATTTCCTGACAAGTCCGTAGCCAAGGCATCAAATGTATAACTTATCTTGTTACTTTCATAATCAGGTGCTTCTTTAAAAGTCACAACACCTGTGGTATCATTCACATCAAAAGAATCATTATCATCCCCACTGATACTATAGATAATAGTATCATAATCACTTGCATTTAAAGTAATAGCATAAAATTGATTTTCTAATACTGTGACTTCTCTACTAGAAGGTGTGAATATTGGGGCTATTGTATCTGTGACATGCACGCTTCTTGTCTTTTCTATGGCTACATTGTTTGAACTATCTGTAACATTGTATGTGACGGTATAGATTCCTACCTTACTCATATTTACATCTGAAGTAT
>Ga0256838_1001218_pt1 | contig 12732 bp, 9 predicted proteins | sample 4571419metaG_FD_185978 | JGI IMG/M metagenome (GOLD analysis project Ga0256838, IMG submission 185978) | Hydrothermal vent microbial communities from Guaymas Basin, Mexico - 4571-419 | ecosystem: Environmental > Aquatic > Marine > Hydrothermal vents | place: Mexico: Guaymas Basin | collected... | reverse complement strand
TGAATATGGGGTCTGGTATCGTTGAGGTACCTGTAGATAGTAAATTTACATATGGTGATAGCTCTGAGGTGAAAAGGCGTATAGATGAAGTTTCTAAATATGTGCCCTATTCTGATACAGGGTTTGCCCTAATGTATGTGCCATCAGATGCTATACTAAATGAGATTGTTTCAGATTCTGCGTTGGTAGACTATGCGTTTTCCAAGGGTGTATATATGGTAGGTCCTACATCGCTTTATGCATTTATTCGCTCTGCATACATGATGAAATCTTTGGCAGATGCTTCGCAAAAGCACAAGGAGACACTGCAAAAAGTTTCCCATATAAAAAAGGATATAGATGATATCCTTGGAGAGAGTGAGAAGGTTCTTAGGCATAGTAGAAATATGATTAGTCGTCTTGAGAGCCTAAACGAAAAACTGAGACGTATAAAGGAGGTATAGACATATGAATGCAGATACTTTGGCCGCTGTGGCATTTTTCTCTTTTCTGCTGTCTATGATTTTCTTTATCACGGCAGAGGTTTTAGCCGTGATGAAGCTCAGGAGAAAAGACTGCACGGCAACAAGGGCTTTTTTGTGGTTTGAGGTGCTGGGATTCATATCTGTGTCATCAGACCATTACAAGCTTTATGATAGGGGAAGTGATCGTCTTAAAGACTGCGAAAAGACATGGTGGGAAGCACTTAGCAAGTATGCTAAAAATGGTCTTTTGTATCCCCAAGATGCGTGGCAGGTTATTAAGTCTCTGGAGTCAGAGCAGAATGTGAAGAGATTTGTCTTCCTTGCAACAGTGGAGAAGTGGGCTAGGATTCTTGGCCTTATATTCTATGCCGTGTCTTTTGCTATTATCCTAACATCTACCATGGCAAAAGGCTGGATATGGGGCTCTCTTCTTATAGCTCTGTGGAATGTATACAAAATTTACTATGTCTATGGTGTATTTAGACCACTGGTAAAGCATAAAGTATATACAAGCTAAACGCTATCTCGGGCCTGCCGTAGTACTTCGGGAAATATGCTGGGATCTTTTCTCATCTCTTCCCATGAGATACCAGACATATTCATATCTTCCATGATCTCAACGCTCTTTCTCAATAGCTCAGCATAGTTTCTAATGATATTACCCTTGACAAGTTTGTTGAGGGCACTTGTAGCCATATCATGCGGATGATAGATATGTGGAGCAAATAATTTAGATAAGCGATATGCGATCATATAGGTGGTGAATTTACTGACGGTTAGCTCCTTTTCTTCATCCCAGCCATCGGTTTTTAGCGACAGCACAAGACTTGTCTGTACACCAACGGCCACAGAGGAATACAACTCAAGCATCATGGTAGTGAAAGGATTTGCCTGGGTAATGATAAGTGGAATCTCTTTTAGTAGTTTCTTTCCGGCTTCTGTACTGAGTTTATAGATTTCCACGAATGTATCTGGACTAATCTCTTGTAAAGATGCTATATCATTGGTTTCGGTAAATTGGCTGGTCATTTCCGATATCTCTTCGGCAAATGCATCTATAAGGTCGGGGTTTTCTATGACAAGCGATATAACGGTGTTTTCCAGTGAGCTTTTCAGCCAGGACATAACCTCTTCGCCCTGCATCAGCCTAATGGTGCCCTTAACCTGTATAAGGGGATTGTCATTTTCAAAGGCCGGTGCGAAAACCGGTGGCAGTAGTGCACTGATGACATGGGCTGTGATGATACCGATAATGGTATCAAACATGAGGCTGTCGGATTCTGCTATCTGAGGCAGTAATCCCTCATAGCTTTCTGCGCTTTCCTGTAAAAAGTGTGATGCCGGTATAGTGGCCACATCCTCAAGGTCAAGTAAGAAAACCGTGTATGTTGCCAGTGCCCGTGTATGTGTTTCAGGTATCTCTATATGCTCTGCCATGCTATCACCTCATATGCATCTTATCACTTAAGATGCCTCAAATACATAGTATGTGTTTCTTCTCTCTTTTGATTTATATAATGCCTCATCTGCTGTTTTTAGGGCTTTTTCCGGATCAAATGGTATATTTTTCATCTTGTAGGCTACACCTATAGATGCCGTAACCGGTATAGTTTCTACAATAGGTGGATTGGCGATAGATGTTTTTATACGGTCGGCAATAGTATATGTGGTGCGAAGTCCTACATCTTTGATGACAATAACAAACTCATCGCCACCGTATCTGATAATTTCATCTCCACTGCGAAGCACCTTTTTTATACGTCTGACAACTTCTACAAGTACTTTGTCCCCCTCATCATGTCCCAATGTATCATTAACCTCTTTGAAGTGGTCAAGGTCTATCATAAACACGGCAATACTCTCTTTGTGTCCTCTCAGCCTCCGCATAAGCACAGGTAGGTATCCCCTGTTTCTTGCCCCTGTCAGGGGGTCTGTATACATCTTAATGAGGTTGTTCCAGCGTCTGATAATCATCTCTAATACCTTCATTCCTATCTCAGTTGTCTCCCTAGCATGTTCTTCATCGGTTGTGATGCTAAGAATGAGTATATTGCCTTCGCTGTCTTTCTTCTGGATCACTATGCGTCTGCTGTTTTGGGGTTTTTCCCGGTCTCCCCACACTGTAGATATAACCTCTTTGTCTCCACGGGGGCTGATGACCTCAAGGGATATTTCAAATATAGGTAGTGTTGCCAGCAGGTATGCCGCTCCCACCCTTGCTGCCGTTTCCTTATCTACTACCTCTTCAAGGTGCATGGCAAGGTCAGCCAGCGGCTTAGCACTGTCTATTCCCCTCTTGAATCTCTCTATGATATGGGCTATGCCGTCTTCGTTTACTTCTGGTAGTTCTTCCTGAAGCAGGGAGGCTATCTTGTTTGTGGTCAGTGATTTGCCAATAACGATACCTCCAAGTAGGGCAAGGACTGATGCAATGATTACCAACATACCTGTCATGATGCCTTTCGCTACAAATAGGTATATAGTGATAGTTAATGACCCAGTTGCCAATATAAGTCCACCTGCTAACTTACCTGCACGCATACGACATTGTCCCTCTTTTCTTTGGCCTTGTACATGGCATTATCTGCCGTCTTGATAAGCGTATCTATATCTATTTCTTGACCGGCCCCTTTATATACAGCTCCTATAGATGCACTAACAGGTATGTCTTTTACAATAGGTGGCTCTTTGATATGTTCCCTGATACGCTCAGCAGCATGACACATAGCATTATAACTGATGTCTTTCATAATAATGACAAACTCGTCTCCGCCCATTCTAATAACGATATCTGAAGGCCTAATGGTGCTCTCTATACGGGAAACAACCTCTTTTAGCACCCTGTCACCTTCATCGTGGCCCAGTGTATCGTTGACCTCTTTAAAGTGATCAAGGTCAAGCATGAGCACAGCACAAGGTTTCTCTTCTGATATAAGTTCGTTACCATAATCCTCAAGATAACGGCGGGTATACGCTCCAGTAAGTGGATCGGTGAGTGATTCATCTATGTCTTCTAATTTGGAGTAAAATGTTTTTAAGATTTCGCCCAGTATTTCTATCTCTAAGGAAGATAAAGGTTCTTCAGTGTAAACAGTGAGTTTGTAAGACTTGTCTTTCACTTGAAATGGTATTGTTGTGGAGATACCCGTGTTTTGGCCTATATGGGTGACAAGGACATTTTTCCCCTGCTTTTCCATATATAGATAAAGCCCTTTTAGTTTGAATGGGGTAATCAGGTAATTGTACATATATTCTAGTGCTTCTGTCAGTGTTCCGGCTGCTGCGATGAGAGAAGACAGTTCTCCAACAAATTCTTTGATAGTCAGTGCGGATTCTATCTCTTCTATACGTTTTTTGATCATGGCCAGTAGCCTTTCTTTGCTAACAGTACTTGTTTGTTCTATACCTGATAGTTCATTCCATATGTCTTCAAGGAGTTTTTCCTTTTCCATGGTGGTCTTGATGTTGAAGTAGACAACAAGAAGTAAAAATAGCATAATGAGTAGGAATGGTAATGAAGACCACAATGTTCTTTTAACGATAGTTGTGTTGGTGATACTGTATACATAGTAAAGTCCTGTAATACTGCTGTGTACGATGCCTATGTATGTCCCATTTGTTCTCACAACTTTACCTGTAGGAGGTATGTCGGCAATATCAGGGGGCAGTTTATGATAGATATGAAAGTCAATATAACTTTCAAGGGGCTTGGCCAAAGTGTCTATAGTTTCCGCAATGTATTGTTTTACAGTATTGAGTGAATTTTCAATGTCGTCAAGATATAATGATGTGCCTACGGCCCAGTGAAGTGATGGTATACACTTTATGTAGGCAAATTTCTCGGTTTGCGAGCTTATACCCGGTTTATACCATTTATACGATGTCAGTCCTTCGGGACATGCAGAAATGATTTTTTCTGCGATGTAGTGTGGAGGACCAGCTGATGTGTCTGTGGGATGTGATACTGCCAGTCCACTTTGTGTATCAAGCACATACGAGTATGTGTTGGGTGAAAAGTTATATGTCATTATTACTAAAGTATTGGCTATATCTCTGGCAAATCCCACGCTGCCTGTAGTTTGATATGCCAGCTGGATAGAGTCTGCTATGATAATGGTCTGTAATTTGGTAAAGTTAATACGCTCTTTTTTCCACTTGTTGTCCATAGAGGTGTACAATTTCTGCATGCTTAATGAAATCTCTTCGGTGTATGCGATACGTTTTTGTAGTATTTCCATCATATCTGCCGATGTTCGTGTATAGTGAATAGCAGCAACAAGGAGACCAATAACAAGGAACATTGCTGTTGTGTTGATTAGCGTTCTTTTTATTCCGTGCTTTGCCATGCGTTCCCTCTTTGATAACGGTAATGATTGTGTATGCATATTTATTATAACCCCTTGCAAATGTGAACTACCCCGCATCAGAGATGCGATGTTTTAGCCTGCCTTTTTTCTATAAAATTATCCGTGTCTGAAAGATGTGGAAAAGTATAAGACTGATGGTAGTATCGGTATAGATAGATTGATTTCAATAGCAGTCTCAACATAATATTTGATGAAGTGCTTATCATGAGTGTTGTAAAGAATGTCCTGATATTTCTTGTGTTGTTTCTGATTATAGTGGGTGCATACTTTGGCTTTGTGGCCACACTGTCTATGGATAGGTATCAGGCCTACTACTGTCATTGACAAGTGGCATGCTACAGGGGCTAAGGAAGTTTCTGGCTTTGTTGAGGATTACAGGTCTGATTTTACAAAGGTATCTCTGTGGACGACAATTAGTGTAGATAAGGCAGATGTATATTATCTTGTTATACCCAACTTTGTAGCCGGTGGAGGATATAGAGTTGTTGTTGATGATAATCTTGTAGGGCAGATAGAGAAGAGCAAAGCGGCGTATGTCAACTCGGCCCCTGTCACTGAGATTTTCCCTATGAAGCTTATTCCCGGCACACACAGGATAGAGATAGACCTTTCTTATAAATATGGCTATGGTTTTACAACCCAGCCTGCATTTATCACCGATGATAGCTGGAATGCATATGAGTATAAATATGTCAATAATTTCTGGCATCAGGGTATATTTATAGCTGATGGTGCCGTTATGGTAATGGTTGGATTGCTTTTTATCATGCTGTATTTTCTTACTGGTAGAGAGAGAAAGAGCTATCTGTTGTTTGGTTTGGCGTTTATTATTGTATATGTCACAACACTGAGAGAAAGTGTGTTTTATTTACCTATTGACTACTTTACAATGAAAAAGATCCGCGATGTTGCCATGGTTGTTGGTGCTACTATGTTTTTGCAAGCAATGTTGATGTTTATAAGAGGAGATTTGAAGCCTTGGTTTGAGAAACTACTATATGTTTTTTATGGCTTGGTGGTGCTGAGTTTTCTTATTCCCAATTATGCTGGTTTTCAAACTTTTATAAAAATAATGGATATTTTCATGCTGTTGTTATACTTTTACACCTCAGGTTATTACATTATGTTGGCTGAAGGGGTTGCAGAGAGATTTATTCTTGGCGGTTTGGCCTTTATGGGCCTTTCTTATATCTTTGGTATCTTAGGTGCACTTGGCGTTATTCATCTTATTTTGAATCCTGTAGCTATAGGCATGCTCTTGGCCGTTGTTGTTTCTGCCATAGCCTTGCTTATAGACTTTTCAAATGTATACAGAAAAGCCCATGAAGCTACGCAGGAGGCCTTACAGTCTAAGAAGAGGTGCTTCGTGGCGTTGAACAGACAGCTATGGCTATTGATAGTGTTATGACTACGGTTATGGGAGTGAGTACAGATGTGTCTAATCTTGCAGAGGATATGTCCAATGTCTCCAATAATCTTAGCAAAGAGGTGGATACGCTGACGGGGGCAACGGCGATGATTTCTGATAACATAGATGGCATTCGTAAAGCTTCCCAATCTCTCGCCGACAGTGCTGGAGCCCTTAGTAACTTTTCTATATCAATGCAAGATAGGACGAAGGAGAATATCCAGAATTTGCAGTCTGTTATCGCAACCTTCAGCAATCTTAACCAGCAGATGCAAAAGGTTAATGCATTAACTGAAGAGTTTTCCAAAGTATCGTCTGAGGTTGGTTCTATCATAGAAGAGATCAGAAATATTGCCAAGAAGACCAATCTCCTTGCCCTCAATGCCGCTATTGAGGCAGCCCGTGCCGGAGAGGCCGGTAAAGGGTTTGCCGTTGTGTCAGAAGAAATAAGAAAGCTGGCAGAGATGTCTACAGAATCTGTTGGCCGCATTGAGGAGATTATGTCTGGACTTTCTGAGTTTGCCAGCAAACTGGCTGGGGATGTGAAATCTACAACTGAAGCCCTTGGTGAGGCAACACGCAGTGGAGAAGAGGTAGCCCATAGCTTACAAGATACGGCCACCGATGTTGAGAAACTGTCTTCTATGGCAGAGGACCTTGCTGCAGTCTCAGAAGAGCTAACAGCCTCTACTGAGGAGGTTAGTCGTTCTACTGATAATCTTCTTAAGTTGGCAGAGACAGTAGATGCCGTTTCCCAGAGGGTTACACAGGGTAGCCAGAAACAAGATAAATTGGCAGATGATCTACTGAAAGGTGCTAAGGCCCTTGAGGATAATGTTAAGACCCTTCAAAAACTGCTTGAGGGTAGGTATTACCTACCCTCAAGCTTTACTTTATCCTCCAATAATCTCTGCCCCCTCTGCCAATATGTATGGCATGGGGCCTGTGTCAAGCATCTGAATATCTTTGCTGATATCCACGATACCGTTTAGTATATCCAGCACGGAGAATGACACCATGGTATCTGTAATGCCATATGCTATTTCGCCGTTTTCTATAAAGAAACTGTTTTTGGCAACACCAGATACCATGCCAGTCTGATAGTTGATATTGCCAGAAAACCTCTCAAGGAGTATGGCCCTGTCTATAGACTTTATCATGTCATCAAGCCTGCTTGTACTGTCTATCTTTAGGCAGTGGGGTGCTACCCCGGGCACAGAGGAGTAGCCACCACTGGCATGTCCTGTGTTAACCATGCCCAGATACTTAGATGCATATGCATTAAGGAAGAAGTTTTCTAGTGTTCCCTTGCTGATAATAGGGGTTAGCGATGTCGGTGTTCCCTCTCTGTCAAATGCCGTTGCGTAAGGGGAGCCGTCAACAAGTGGATTGTCTATAATTGTGAGTTTAGATGAGGCTATCTGTTTGCCAATACTGTCTTTCCACATACTGGCATTTCTCACAACCCTTAGACCGCTGGCATGGTATGTGATAAAGTCTATGATTATGTCTTCTACAGCACGGGGAGACAGAAGAATGATTCCTTTATAGGAAGGTGCCTTCCTGGGATGTAGCGTCTTTACAAGTCTTCTGACAAATGCCCTTGTCTCATTCTTGACCCTGCTTATAAAATTTTCATAGCCGACATCTTCAACAGAGATGTAGTCAAATGATGATACCTCATCGCCCTCTATGGCCATACCGGATATAACCATAGAAAATGCCGTGCGTTTTTCTGAGACACTAACACCTTCTGTGTTTTCCACAGATATCTCTGTTTTCTCTATATCCACCATCAGTGAGTCTATGGATATACGGCTGTCTGTTTCTTGGGCAAGTTCCAGAAAGCCTTTGGCAAGATCTGCAGCTGTCTTGACCATATCTATCTTGTCTATGGTTTCGTCGTATATACCTGTAATGTCTGGATATCTCCCGGGACGCCCCATATCAAGAAATGGGTCTTTGGGCGATGTCTGTGCTATTTCTCTCGCCATCTGTGTTAGCTTTTCTATATCTGCACTGCCTATGGCCGATACAAATCCTTGCCTACTATTTTCTATAACCCTGACACCTGTTGCCTGAAAGTTGCCATATGATACTGTTTTTAGCTTGCCACTCTCTACAAAGGCATGTGCCTTATCGTTATAGGCTGTGAATATTTCCCTCTTCACTGTGATCTACCCCCTATCTTCATGCGGGTTCTTATATGTGGTCCGCCACCATCAACTTTGGCAGGTTGGAATTTGCCACAGTATCCTGTGCCCATTTCCAGTTTTATGTCGTTGCCTACCATGTCTACATTGCTAAGCACCTCAAATGCCTGACCAGAGATGGTGGCAGATTTAACAGGGTGGGCTATCTTGCCGTTTTTGATGCGATATGCCTCACCTACACCAAACATAAACTCGGCATTGGCATCAGCCTGACCACCGCCAAATGCCGTTGTCATGAGATAGCCATCGTCTGTGGCCTCAATCATTGCCTGTAGCGTATCGTTGCCGGGCAGTATATATGTGTTTCGCATCCTCACAATAGGCTCATCCATATATAGCCATGCCCTGCTGTTGCCTGTGTTGTCAAGTCCCAGCTTCTGGGATGTAATGCTGTCTGTCATATAACCTTTCAGTATGCCGTTTTCTATGATAACTGCCTCTTTGGCTTCGGAGCCCTCATCGTCAAAGGGTATCCAACCTGATGCATGGGGGGCAAAGTCTGGATGTGGGTGGTCTACTAGTGTGATTTTCTCAGATGCCACTTTATGTCCCAATTTGCCCGCTGTAATGGAGCCAGATAGCACAAAGTCTGCCTCCACAGTATGTCCTATAGCCTCATGAGATAGTAGTCCCACAAGCTCGGGGCCAAGTATAACGGTGGCCTCTCCGCTTTCCGGATAGGGTGCATGAAGGTTCTGAAGAAGCACTTTAGCAACTTTATCTACCTTGCCATAGGGATCAAACGATAGCATGTCATCCCATCCACCTGTTATACCTATTCCCTCTGCGTATTCTTCCCTGTCTCCATCTTCTTCGGCCGATGCAAAGGCAATAAGCTCAAGGTTAGGGTATTTGGTATATGCCTGTGTGCCCTCGGTGTTTACTATCCACTTTTCATCAAGAAGCTCTGTATATCTCACAATAGATGAGATGATGCGGTTGTCTGTGTCTTTTAGTCTGTTGTCAAGTTCTAACATGAGATGAACCTTATCTTTTAGGGGCACTGTTTCTGCAGGTGTGATGACCTTTGGTGGGAAAAATTCTCCTATCAGGGGATGAATAAGAGGTTTGATGTTTTCATGTAGACCTATAACCTTAGCACCTGCCGTGGCTTTTTCAAGGGCTTCTTTCAGCCCCGATGGGGATATGTCTGATGTGTAGGCAAATCCCCATGCTCCGTCTACATACACCCTAACCGATACCCCTATCTTTTCGTCAAACTTGTTTTCTGTGACAACCCCGTTTTCTACACGGATAACCCTGACTTGCCTGCGATGGAGTCTAACCTGCGTGTGATGGTCTGGATGCAAACCGTGTTTTAGCGTGTTAAAAATATCTTTCATGTTGTTCCCTCCCTTCTGAGGCATATTATACGGCTTTTTTCACTTATAATGGATAATTACATGGTATATGTTTTGAGGAGGTGATGTCTTGTGCGTATTGGAAAGAATATTGTTATTTACCTGATTCTCTTTGGCTTGGCGATGTTAATATTTTACGGTATATGGGCTGCGGTGGATATCCACAAGTATTCACCTGATATTGTCCTTAATAGATGGTATACATTAGATGGTAAGGAGTTTCCATTATCCGGCAAACTGGTTAACAATAATGACTGGAAATCTATTCAGCTATATACGACATTTTCTGTGAGTAATGAAGGACTATACTATCTTGTTCTGCCCCGTATTGATGCCGGGGGAGGATATATAGTATATATAGATGGCAAGGAGGTAGCCTCAAGAGAACTTGGTAAGTCTAAATATCTCAATCTGTGGCATAAAACAGAGGTGTATCCTGCTTATCTAACTGCCGGTGAGCACAAATTGGCGCTGAAACTCACATATGTTCATACATATGGTTTTTCAGCCACCCCACCATTTTTCTCTAAGAGCTCTTATAGTGCATTTGCCTTTAGAGATGTATTCAATTTTTGGAACGAATGGATATATGTAGCCAGTGGTTCTATTATGCTTATTATGGGATTTATCTTCCTCATGCTTGCAAAACTGACAGGTAGCCGTATGAAGAAATACTGGTTGCTTGGGAGTGCCTTTGTGGTGATGTCTCTGACGAGTTTTGACTATGTGGCTGTTAATATCCCCATAAACTACCTGTTGTTTAAGAAAATCGTTGTATATGCCATGCTTATAGGAGTGGGTTTGTATCTTGAGGCTATGATTTTATTTCTTAGAGACTTGAAAAGATGGGAAAGGAATGTTTTTTACGGTCATTACATAGTCGCCACGCTTATTACCATATTTAGTCCAACACTTTTTATATATAAGACTCTTTACAATTACTACTATCTTGCACTAATACTTCTCTATGTATATGTACTTGTTGTATATGTCGTTAGTGCTGTGCATCGTATAGACCGCATTATTCTTGGTGGTCTGGCATTTCTTGGAGCTTCTTATGTACTTGCCATTCTTGATGTTGCCGGTATTATCACATTGCCTGTACTTGCCACATCTATGGGTCTTCTTGGGGCCTCTGTGCTCAGTAGTATTGCCCTTCTTGTGGATTTTGCCAATGTATATGCTGAAGCCCTTAGAGCAAGAGCTGAGTCTGAAGAGGCCCGCGAGCGCATACAGAGTATTCTTACTGAAGTTGAAAATGAGACGGTGTCCATTGAGGGTGTTATGAAAGGGCTTGAAAGTATTAGTGAAAAAGTTGCTATGGCATCTAAAGATATGGAGGAGGTTGCGGGCACACTGGAAGAGAAAACAGATACTTTGTCCCATGCAGCATCCTCTATTGCCGACAATATTGACGGTATAAAGGCCGCTGCGGCATCACTTTCACAGAGTGCTTCAGAACTGGCAGCATTTTCACAAAAGATGCAACAAGAAGTTGCCTCAGATATAACCGAACTAGCCCGTGTTGTAGAGGTATTTGAACAAGTTGGTAAGCAGATGGAGGATATTAATACATTAACTTCAGAGTTTCAGCGCGTATCCGATAGTGTAGGGGTCATTGTAGATGAGATTACAGGTATTGCCGATAAGACCAATCTTCTTGCCCTCAATGCCGCTATTGAGGCAGCCCGTGCCGGTGAGGCGGGTAGAGGTTTTGCCGTTGTGGCCGATGAGATAAGGAAGCTTGCCGAGATGTCTAAGTCATCGGCTGCCAAGATACAGGAGATTATGTCTGGTCTTGCACAGTTTGCTACAACTCTTGCAAACGATGTGCATAAAACAACTGATAATCTTAAAGAGGCTATTAAGGGAAGTCTATCTGTTTCTCAGGGACTTGAGGATACATCTGAAGATGTGAGGAGATTGGCAGCGATGTCAGATGATTTGGCCGCCGTATCAGAAGAACTATCTGCATCTACTGTTGAGGTTGGTAGTTCTATGGAGAGGCTAACTCAGCTGACTGAACTGATAGATAATCTCGCTGGCAAGCTTTCCGATATTGCCGAGGACCAACGTGAGCTATCCGATGGCCTTGTTAGTAGCGCAGAAAAACTTGGTGCCGACATTAATCATCTTAAAGGACTGTTATCTTAGCTGTTAGTGTGGTGAGATTTATGCAAATGCATTTGGATAAGTATGCTGCCTTTGTGGTATAATTTAACCGTGAAAAGGTGTAGGCGTGCCTGCACCTGTAAACCTTAAAAACCCTCGAAAGGAGGAGATGTGCGACATGAGGAAGTATGTTGTTCTTCTCGTGGCCGTCGCCATTGCCCTGTCTGCAGTAGTTGCTGTTGTTCCTGTTAAGGCAGCAGGGTTTAGCGATGTGCCATCTAATTACTGGGCTTACAAGTACATTACAAGACTTGCCGATGAAGGCATAGTGACAGGTATGGGTGGGGGCAAATATGGCCCCGAAGAAAGCCTTACCCGTGCACAGATGGCTGTTATTGCCGTCAGACTTGCCGGTGTTAACCCCGACAAGTATAAAGGTGCAAAGGCCACATTCAAAGATGTGACAGATCCCAACAAGTGGTATTACAAGTGGGTCTATGCAGCTCTCAAGACAGGTATCGTAAAAGGTTATCCCGATGGTACCTTCAGGCCTGACAAGAAGGTTACCCGTGCTGAGCTTATCGTTATGGCAGAGCGTCTTTATAAGATCGTCAATGGTGTAGATCTTGAAAAGACTGTTCTTCCTGAGCTGAAGAAAAAGCCTTACTTCCCAGCTCTCCGTGCTTCCGACGAGCCCAAGTATCGTAAGCACTGGGCTGCTTACTATGCAACACTGGCTATTCTCCCACAGTATCAGCTCATCAACTGGCGTGAGCCTGGCCGTGTTATTGCCCTTGATGCTCCAGC
>Ga0256838_1001217_pt1 | contig 12737 bp, 11 predicted proteins | sample 4571419metaG_FD_185978 | JGI IMG/M metagenome (GOLD analysis project Ga0256838, IMG submission 185978) | Hydrothermal vent microbial communities from Guaymas Basin, Mexico - 4571-419 | ecosystem: Environmental > Aquatic > Marine > Hydrothermal vents | place: Mexico: Guaymas Basin | collected... | reverse complement strand
CTGGTGGCCATAGCGGGGAGGAAACACCCGGTTCCATTCCGAACCCGGCAGTTAAGCTCCCCAGCGCCGATGATACTGTGCCGGACCGCGGCACGGGAAAGTAGGTCGCTGCCAGCCCTTTTTTTTTTAATTCCTACCTAAAACTTGACATTAAACCGAAAAAGGGGATAACGAGAGAAAGAAAATTTAAATAGTCATAGGCATAATCAAACATATATATGGTTCATTTTTTATATCCGCAGGTTCTATAATCATTGGGCTATCGGCGTCTATTAACTTTAACATTATAACTGGAGCTTTAAAATTATTAAGGGCCTCTATAAGAAATTTTGAATTAAATTCTACTGTTAAAGGTTCTCCTTGGTAGGCTATCTCTATAAGGTCTTCGGCTTCCCCGAATTCCGGGTCGGAAACTCGTAATATCAAGCTATTTTCTTTCAGAGATATGGAAACGGGTTTTATTTTTCCCTCCAATAGTGAAGAAACTCTTTTTATAGCCTTAATAAGTTTTTCTTTATCTACTTCCACATTTATAGGAGTTTCTGAAGGAATTACGCTCTCGTAATCCGGATATTCACCTTCCAATAAACGGGTAATAAGTTCCCAGTTTTCACCCGATATAAATGCAAAATTAGATGTGAGCTCTATTTCTATTTCTTCCAGGTCGGTTATTAATTTTTTCAAAACTTTTAAACTCTTTTTTGGTAAAACTATTTGGGCTTCTTCTGTATTTTCATAAGCGGGTTTAAACAAGGCCAGACGATGGCCATCTGTTCCTACAAAATGAACTTCGGATGGTGCTGTCTTTATGCACATACCATTCAGAATTAGGTTTTCGGCATCTTTTGGTATGGCATAGTCCACCCGTTTTATAGCTTCTAAAATAAGTTGTCCCTCGAAGGTAATTTTTTTTTCTATATTTTCCTTTTTAGGAAATTCTGGATAATCGTTAACATCAAAAGTTGTTAATTTAAATTTGCTTTTCCCACAACGAATTATTACATTCTCCCCTTCAGTTTGAAGGATAACTTCTTCGCAATCGGTATTCTTTAATATAACCGCTAATTTTTGGGAATTAATACAAACTTTTCCTTCTTCTTTAATATCGGCGGGAATCTTTATAGATAGGTAGTTTTCTAGGTCGGTCGCTTGAACTTTTAAAGTTTCATCGGAAGCTTCCAGTAAAAAGTTGGTTAGTATGGGAAGGGTAGCTTTCTTTTCGGTTGCTTCTTTGGCTTTCAGAACGGCCTTTTCTAAAAATTCTTTGCTACAAGAAACTTTCATAAAGAAATTAATTAAAAAAAAAGATACTGCAAAGCTGTGGTGAGCCCAATAACTAACCTTGGATTATTTCTAAAATTTCTAAAAGACTTTCAATTATGAAATCAACCTCTTGTTCGGTTAGGGAAGGGTAGATAGGCAACGCAAAAAGTTCCTTTTTATATTTTTCCGCCTTAGGGGTTGGAAAGTGTTCCACCGCTCGGATTTCGTGAAGTAAATAGTCGTAATATATTCTTGTTCCAATCTTCCTTTTTTGGAGTTCTTCTATTATTAAATCCCTTTGGGGGTGCCTCAAACTATAAACATGGTAGACGTGATACCCTCTTACCTTCTGGAGGGCAAAATATTTTCCCAACCTTTCGTTGTATTTTTTAGCTATTTCCCTCCGACGGCGGTTGTTTTCTTCTATCCTTCTTAGGGAGGATAGTCCTACGGCGGCCTGAAATTCCGATATTCGGAAATTGAAAGCGGGCCGGTTCCCGAAATCGGTAATTGTTTTAACTTTTTCGACCAAGGAAGGATTTGAAACTGCTACCCCTCCCCCTTCGCCCATTGAAATGTTTTTTGTGGCGTAAAAGCTAAAGGCCGCTATATCTCCCCAGGCTCCCGCTTTTATTCCTTCCAACGAAGCCCCGTGAGCTTGGGCGGCATCTTCCAAGACATAGGCTCCGTATTTTTGTGCCAATTCATTGATAACCGGCATGTCGGCCATATTTCCGAAAAGGTGGACGGGCAATATTACTTTTACATCGTAGTTTTTTAGAGCGTCTTCAAGTTGGTTAATATCTAAGGTGTAAGTTTCATCGACATCTAAAACGAGGGGTTTACCTCCCGCCAATATTACGGCATCTATAGTAGCTTTAAAGCTTAAAGCAGGAACGACTACATATTTGTCTTTTACATCTATTGCCCTTAAGGCTACATAGAGGGCGGTTGTTCCCGAATTGACCGTCCTAAAAAAGGATACCCCTAAGAAGTTTTTAAATTCTTCCTCAAATTGTTGGGTATAAGGCCCCCTGGTGAGGCGTCCGCTGCGAAGGATTTTAAATATGTCTTCCTCCAATTGGGGAGAATCTATATCCAACCTTAGAAAGGGTATTTCCTTAGACATTCCACCCTATAAATGGTAAAGGATTAATGTTTACCTATTGAAAACTCGAAATATTGCTAAAACCTAAAAGGGTTGGTGTTAAAAATTTCTCCTTTGCACGGAGTTTTAAAATGTCCGCTTTGTTGGAGTTAAAGAACCTCACCGTAAGAAGGGGTCAGAAAACCCTATTGAGGAATTTTAATCTTTCTCTCCAAAATGGGGAAAAGGTCATTATAGCCGGCCCCAACGGGGTGGGAAAAACTACCCTGGCCGAAACAATATTGGGCTTTAATCCTTTCGAAGGGGAGATTTTTTTCAAGGGGCGACCTATAAAAGGAGAAAAGGATTTTAAATTTTTACGGACTAAAGTGGGTTATATTTTCCAAAATCCCGATGACCAGCTATTTATGCCCACCGTTTGGGAAGAGTTGGCATTCGGCCCCCAAAATTTGGGTGTTCCCCAGGAGGAAATTGAAAGAAGAATAAACCGAGTCTTGGAGCTTTTAAATATAAAACACCTAAAGGACAGAACAACCTTTAACCTCTCCTTCGGGGAAAAAAGATTGGTTTCCATCGGGTGCGTTTTAACAATGGAACCCGAAATTCTTTTATTGGACGAACCTTCCAACGGTTTGGATTTGAAAAACTGGAAACGGGTAAGGGATTTTCTCCAAACTACAGAAAAAGCGGTAATTTTAATAACCCACGATAAGGAATTAATTCAAAGCCTCCGTTGGAAGGTTGTTTATTTAACAAACCTATCTTTGGAGAACTTAATTCAGCAACAGACCAATACAGGATTAAGATAACATTTTCCTTTTGAGGAAACCGTTACTTTTTCCTTTTGATGGAAAAAGAAAAAACCCAATCGCAAGAAGAACCTAAAAAAATACTTGCCCACATATGTTGTGCGGTTGATGCTATCTATTTCCTCAAGAGGTTAAGGGAGGATTTTCCGAAGGCCGAAATAATAGGTTTTTTCTACGACCCGAATATCCACCCCTACGAGGAGTATTTACTGAGGCTAAAAGAAAGCCAGCACGCCTGCAATCTGCTCGGAATCAAATTTATAGAAGGGGACTATAACCTCGAAGGTTGGCTCAAAAAGGTAAAAGGCTACGAGCATTATCCCGAAAAGGGGGCCCGATGTGTGCTGTGCTTCGACGACCGTCTACAGGTCTCGGTGGAAAAAGCTAAGGAGTTAGGTTGTGATTCATTTACCACCACCCTCTTAATGTCTCCCAAGAAAAGCCAAGAGCAACTTCTTAAGGTCGGTAAAAAGTTGGAAAACCTTTATGGGGTTAGATATATCCACAAGGATTACCGCAAAGGGGGCGGTGTTCAAGAAATGAACCGCCTCGTTAGGGAAAAGGAAATCTGGAGACAGGACTATTGCGGGTGTATGTTTGCCCTTTTCCAACAGAAGGGAGAAGAAAGCCTTTTTGACCTAATAGGTTTTAAAGGTAGACTTCCCGGAACCAAGGAGGAGCATATTTTCATTCGGCAACTAAAGGTGGAGGCCTCCCTCAAGGGTTTACCCACCCGTGAGGAGGAATTTCAATTTATAGGTTGGTATCCCCTAAGGGGAAAATTGGAAATACCCAAACTAAAGAAGGTAATTCCCTCATTAATAAAACCTTTCAGTTCCCCCATAAGGGGTATAGCCAAAGCCGACGCGGTGGAGAAGGTTGGCAACCTTATCTTTTATAACAAGCAAAATTTAACAGTCCAACTGGTGGATAGGTTGGAAGATTTCCCTATAAAGGGCTCTGTATTGGGTAATCCAACCTTTTTGGTGGAAAGAAAATATGAAAAACTCCTTTTGGAAAATCGAATAGCCGCCTCTTTGGAGGTAAAAATAAAACCCTCCAAAAGTCGGAATTTAATTATCGGTGATATAAAAACCGCCCAAAGGTTGTTTTTAATCCCTGCCGATACCCTGCAATGTGGAAAGGGAATATCCCCCGAAAGGGTTTTAATCATTTCCGAAACCCTTGAAGGGGAAATTAAAAATAAAAAAACGGCTTTGGTTATATTGGGAGCCCAAAGTTTCAATGTCGGTTATGAATACTTAAAACAAAGACATCCCTACGTGGAAGAAAAGAAAATAGAGTGGGTGGATTATTCTTAAGTGTGGATTTGGGAAAATATATCTTGCAGAGCGTAAACTTCCAGCTTTCCGCCCGCTTTTTTGAAATCCTTTATAGCCTCCAACACAGCTTGGGCCGCCCTTAGGGTAGTGTAGTAAGGGATTTTCTCCTGAACGGCCGCCCTACGGATATAGTAGGCGTCGCTCCTTTCCCTCTTTCCCGAAGGAGTATTAATTATTAAGTGGACTTCCTTATTTAGGATTAGGTCAACTATATTGGGTCTCCCTTCGGAGTATTTAAGAACCATTTCGCTTTCTATACCGTGCTCCTTTAGGAATTTATGGGTTCCTCGGGTTGCGAGGATTTTAAAACCCAACCTTTGGAACTCTTTTGCTATTTCCAACAGACGGGGTTTATCTTTATCGGCCACCGAAAGGAATACTTTACCTTCGGTGGGAAGTCTCATTCCCGCCGCCAATTGGGCTTTGTAATAGGCCAAACCGAAGGTTTTGTCTATTCCCATTACCTCCCCGGTTGATTTCATTTCGGGGCCCAAAACGGGGTCTTCTTCGGGAAACCTATCCCAGGGAAATACAACCTCCTTAACCGTCCAGAAGGGGAAATTTTTGGGCAAAAAGTCGCTGGCATAGTGAAGATTGCCTTCCTCTATGCGTTTAAAAACTTCGGGAACCAATTGGCGTAATTTTTTACCCACACCAATTTTTGCCGCCAACTGTGCCAAAGGATAGCCTACCGATTTACTGACATAGGGAACACTTCTCGAAGAGCGGGGATTAACTTCCAAAACATAAATTTCTCCGTCTTTTATGGCAAATTGAATGTTTATTAAACCTTTAACATCGAGAGCTAATGCCAACTTTCTTACATAATCTTTAACCCGTTCAACTGTTTCTTTATCCAAAGTGTAGGTGGGTATGGCGGCCGCACTGTCTCCCGAGTGAACGCCCGCTTCTTCGATGTGCTCCATAACCGCACCGATTAAAACGTTCTCGCCGTCGGCCACAGCATCAACGTCCAGCTCTATCGAATTTTCCAAATATTTGTCTATGAGGATAGGGCGGTCGTTAGAGACCTCTACCGCCTCTTTAATCCATTCTTTAAGTTCCTCGGGGTCGTAGACTATACGCATAGCCCGACCGCCCAAAACGTAGGAAGGTCTAACCAATACGGGATAGCCTATTTTTTCCGCTACTTCTAAAGCTTCTTCTAAGGAAGTTGCCACTCCGCTGGGGGGTTGTTTTAGTCCTAAATCTAAAAGAAGCTTTCTAAAAAGTTCCCTGTCTTCGGCTTTATCTATACTTTCGGGGGAGGTTCCCAATATTGGAACACCGGCCTTTTGTAAGGGGAGGGCTAACTTTAGAGGGGTTTGACCTCCAAATTGAACAAAAACCCCCAAGGGCTTTTCCTTTTCCACAATATCCAAAACGTGTTCGTAAACAATCGGTTCAAAGTAGAGTTTGTCGGCGGTGTCGTAGTCGGTGGAAACGGTTTCGGGGTTGCAGTTGACCATTATAGTTTCGTAGCCTTCGGATTGCAGTCCCCAAATGGCGTGAACACAGGCATAGTCGAATTCAATACCTTGGCCTATACGGTTGGGGCCGGAGCCTAAAATTACCACCTTCCCCTTTTTGGTCGAAGATTTAGACATCCTAAAAAGGTTTTATTTTAAATTTTTCCGACTTCTTATTTGGAAAGGTATTTATAACCCAAATACAACCTTTGAAGAAAGGTAAAAAACGACCCGATTAAGGTAATTAACAATCCCCACTGAACCAAATTAAGGAACAAGGCCGTTATCAAAACAACCACCCTTTCGGTTCTTTCGAATAAACCGCCGATTGGTTTCTTTACCCCTAAACCTTCCAAGCGGGCTTTTACATAACTAACCAAAAACCAAAATGCAATATTGAGCAAAGTTATCGATAACCATATTAGGTGCTCTGCAAAATAGAGAGCCAAACCGAATAGGGGAAGAAAATCGGAAATCCTATCGATGGTGGAATCTAACAGAGCCCCGAATTTGGAAACTCTATTCGTTCTTCTCGCTAGGGGCCCGTCGAGGGAATCGCAAAGAGCCCCCAAAAGAACTAAAATTCCTCCTTCAACAAAGGCACCTTGGGCCAAAAAGGGGACGGAAAAAAGGGTAAAAACCAACCCGCTAACGGTTAAAAAGTTGGGACTTATACCCAGTTTGGCGAAAAAATTTATTATTGGTAAAGTAATCTGCTCAAAGTGAGGTTTTAAGCTTTTGGTCAAAGAACTCACAACGGTGAATATAATTTTATAAAGCCTCCAAAGGGAGTTTAAATTAAAAACCTTTATATGAAGGGCAGATTAACAATATTAGGAACTTCCTCGGCTATTCCCACCAAGGATAGAAACCATGCCGCTATCTACCTACAGTTTGGGGGAGAGGCTTTTTTATTTGACTGTGGCGAAGGAACCCAGCGACAAATACAAAAGGCGGGGCTATCCTTTTTCAAAATAGACAAAATTTTTATAACCCATCTACACGGCGACCATGTTTTAGGTCTACCGGGGCTTTTGCAAACATTGGACTTTCACGATAAAACCTACATAGAAATATACGGAACACAAGGCCTAAAGCGTTTGGTAGAGCTGGCGACGACGCAATGCTTTTACATAAACACCGAAGATATGACTATCCAAGTCAGGGAAATTCCTACCACCGACGAACCTTATTTAGTTTGCAAAGGTGATAACTACACCGTCAAAAGCGTAGGTTTAAACCATTCCGTTCCCTGTTTGGGTTACGCCTTCGAAGAAAAGGAAAAATTTAAATACGACAAAGCCAAAGTTAAACAGTTGGGGTTAAAAGCTCTAAATTTCAAGGAATTGGAGGAAACGGGAAAAACAAGCGTAGGGGGGAAAACCTACAGCAAGGAGGATTTAGGCTATTTCCAAAAAGGTTTCAAATTTGTTTATATAACCGACACCTACCTAACTCCCAACATGTTCAAGTTAACCGAAGGGGGCGCCGACTTCGTGGTAATAGAAAGCACCTATTTTGATGAAAACGAAACTGCAAAAGAAAAGAAACATCTATCTTTTGACCTTTTTAGGAAAGAGATTTATCCAATTTTCAAACGGCAGGGGGTTAAGAAAATAATCCTTACCCACTTTAGTAGGAGGTATAAAGATTTAACCCCCTTTGAGGAGGCAATAAAAAAATACCAAATGGAGGAAGTTTATTTAGCCCACGACCTGATGAGTTTCGAATTTTGATAGTTTTTCTATGTTGGGTATATACCACAATTATTTCCTATGAACTTGGAAACCTTCTTGGAAAATGTTTCTAAAAACATAGACCGCAAGATTGACGAATTGCTTAAACCTTTTGAACCCAAAATTCTCTACGAGGCTATGCTCTATTATCTCAAAAATGGCGGGAAACGGGTAAGGCCTGCCCTTGTTGCTATGGGAGCCTATATAACCGGCGGGCATCCGGAAGACGCTTTTACCGTGGGAACCGCCATAGAGTTTATTCATAACTATTCTTTAATCCACGACGACCTTCCCGCCATGGATAACGATGATGAACGCCGCGGTAAACCCACCTGCCATAAGGTTTTTGGTGAGGATATAGCAATTTTGGCGGGCGACGCTCTGCTAACTTACGCTTTTCAGATACTCAGCCAAAAGAACCTTTATAAAAATGTAAACGCCGACCGCCTTTTGGACATTTCCAACCTTATAGCAAGGAAGGCGGGCGTTGAAGGAATGGTCGCCGGCCAAGTGATGGACGTAAAAAAAATCGGAGACCTCGAAGAGATTGCAAAATATAAAACCGCCGCTTTGATAGAAGCTTCTTTGGTTTCGGGGGCTATGCTGGGGAACGCCTCACCGCAGGAATTGGATGTTCTTTCCCGTGTAGGTCAAAAAATAGGAATTCTCTTCCAAATTGTGGACGATATTTTGGACAAAGAAGGTTTTTATGAAGAACTGGGCGAAGAGGGGGCCCGCGAACTGGCCAAAACTTTTGCCTCCATGGCTATACAGGAACTGAGGGAGTTAAATAAACCCGAAAAGACCCAAATTTTGGAAGACTTTATTATCTACCTCCTCAATAGGACTAAATAACATTTTCCTTCTATTGTCTTTTTCTTTAGTTGCCATCGATAGTTTTCAACCTATTTTAAAAACCTATGAAGGTTCTATTTGAAAAACCTATAAAACTCCAAAAGGTTATCACCAAAAAGGGCGTCGAGCTGTGGAAGATAGAAATATCTCCCAACCACTTTTTCCTAGAACAAAACCCTTTTAAAAATTCCCGTTATGGAAAAGCCTACCGACTATTGAAGGAAAAATATCCTTTCTTCTACATGTTCTGGGAAATTGAAAATAATCAATACACCGGAAGGTTATTGATGGGAACCATTGTAGAAAAAGAAGATATAGACCGTTTCATAACCGACCTACTGCAAAGTGCCGAATACAAGAAATTGGAAGATATAAGGGACGAAATTGAAGAACAAGAGGGAACTTTATAAGTTTTCTTTCCCTAATTACTCCCCAAAGAGTTTTTTCAAACTAAGAACCCTAACCCTACCGTAGGCTATATCTTCTATAGCCTTAAAGGTAAGTTTTTTAATCTCTCCTTTGTCCCCTTCGCGAATTATAAATTCATCGTATTCATTAAGAAGCTGTTTAACCCTTTTGGCCGCCGCATGAACCAACTCATATTTGGTTGAAACTTTTTCCAAAGCCTTTTCTATAGGCGGACGGCCGCTCTCTTCAATTTTTTTATAAAGTTCATTATTTTGAGACATGGCACTTTCCTCCTTTTATTAAATTGATAAGTTCCCCGTTAAGTCCCAATTCTTTAAAGTTATCCCCTCCGAGGATAAAGGAAACTCTCCTACGGTTGGCTATCATTATAGATTTTATTTCCTCAACCGCTTTTTCTAAGACATCGTTGACAACCAGATAGTCGAAATGTTTGGCACAGGGGATTTCCCCTTTTGCCCATTCCAAACGGAGTTCCAATTCTCTTTCGCCCCTATTGATGAGGCGGTTTTTTAATTCCTCCAAGGAAGGGGGCAATAAAAAAATTGAAACCGCATTGGGAAGTATTTTTTTTACCTGCAACGCCCCCTGAACGTCTATTATTAAAAGGGCGTCCTTACCTTGGTCGGTTATTCTTTTTACTTCACTTTTGGGAGTTCCGTAGAAATACCTATATACTTTAGCCCACTCGAGAAAATAACCTTCCTCTATTTTCTTTTTAAAATCCTCCTCTTGGAGAAAGTAATAGTCCACCCCGTGTTTTTCTCCCTCTCTTGGTTGCCTTGTTGTGGCTGTTATTACTCTTTCCAAAAAAGGGAGTTGTTTCAGCAATAGGTTCCCTATGGTGGTTTTCCCCGTCCCCGAAGGGGCAGAGAGAATATAAACATAACCTTTTGATGGTTTGGTATCCATAAGAATACAAACTTTAAATGCTGTCTTTTTAATAACAAAAAAGGGGGAAATAAAAAATTCCCTAAGAAAGGGTTATAAAAACTTTAACCCTTCAAAGTTCCCAAAGGTTTCAACCTTAAAATGGGTTTGGCTATACCTTCACCCGCTACGACCTTTATAACTTCGGAAACGTCCTTGTAGGCTTCGGGTATTTCCTCCATTATTGTGCCTTTACCGCGGGCTACCACTTTTAAACCTCTCTGTTTTATGTAGCTTTCTACTCCGCCGAGGGATTTTACATACTTTTTTGCCTTAGCCCTCGACATTACCCTTCCCGCCCCGTGGCAGGAGGTTCCGAAAGACTTTTCCATAGAGGCGGGCTGACCCACCAAAAGGTAGGAGTAGCGTCCCATATCGCCGGGGATTATCACTGGCTGACCGAATTCCCTATAGGCGGGAGGCACTTCGGGATGACCGGGCGGGAAAGCCCTCGTTGCCCCTTTTCTGTGAACGAGGACGGTTTTTTCTTTTCCTCCTACCTTGTGGGCTTCCAGTTTTCCTATATTGTGGGCGTGGTCGTAAACGACCCGATAACCTATGTCGTCGATAGTTTTACCCAAAACCTTAGCCAAGGTCGAGGCGGATTGCCAGCCCAAAATTTGCCTATTGGCAAAGGCGTAATTTGCGGCGGCGTTCATCGCACCCCAATATTTTTGCCCTTCGGGGGAGTTTAAGGGCATGCAGGCAAGCTCAGGGTCGGGAAGGTCTATTCTGTATTTGTGGGAAGCCTTTAAGGCCACCTTAATGTAGTCGGTGGCAACCTGATGCCCCAAGCCCCTCGAACCGCTGTGAACCATTATCATAACCTGCCCTTTGTAAAAGCCCAGAAGCTTAGCCACTTGGGTGTCATAAATCTCTTCCACCTCTTGGATTTCCACAAAGTGGTTTCCGCTTCCAACCGTTCCCAGCTCGTCGCTACCGCGCTCGTAGGCTTCGCTTGATACCGCCTCGGGGTCGGCAAAAGGCAGTTGTCCATAACTCTCTATGTGCTCCAAATCCTCCTTTTTACCCCATCCGCGGGAAACCGCCCATTTTGCCCCCAGACGGAGGACTTCCTTCATTTTGGACTTCGATAGTTTTATCTTTGAGGTGGAACCCACTCCCGCGGGAACGTTTAAAAGCAGAGCCCTCATTATGGAGTCGAGATGTTTTTTTATATCCTTACTTTGGAGGTTTGTTGCTATTAATCTAACTCCGCAGTTGGATACTAAAAAACCTCCCGCTATAAAGTTGTGCTCTTTTTGGGAAACGGTAAAGTCGTAAACCCAACCTTCGTAGGGTTCTTCTTTAATTTCCACTACGGTGGCTAAAACAAAATCCCCAAAGGTGTTTTCTTTTACCCATTCCTCAAAAGTAGGAAAATCCTTGCCTATTCTTACCTTTTTAGCTTGTTCATAAATAGCCCTTTGCACAAAACGACGGTTTATATTTAATGCGACTGCTATTTCGGATACGGACATTCCCGAAACCTTTAAAAGTCTTGCTTTTTCCGCCTTCCTTTGACGGAATTGTTTTTCAAAAATTTTCCTCCTAATGTAGGCTGCCGCGTAAAGTCCGAGCCTTTTCCTTTCGGGTGAATATTCGTAGCTAACCCTTTCGAGGAACTTTAAAATTTCACCTTCGGAGGTTATATGAAGCCTAAACCTTACCGAGTTTCCATCTTTAAAACTTTCAACTTCGGAGGTTCTTATATCAAAATCTTCTAACAACTTTTTGAGGTCTTCAACAAATTTCAAACCGCTTTCGGAATATTCGGATTTTTTGCTTACCGAAAAGGTTAGGTTCGAAAAGGTTTTTCCGTTCGGGGAATAAACCTTGTTCATTTCCGCACCGAAAAGTGAAGCCAGGTAGAGCCTTTTTAACCATTTTGGGAGTTTGAATATCCATTCGGGAACACCGAAGGTTTTTTCCGTTTTATTTCCTTTAGGAGCTCCAAGCTTTTCGAAAAACTTTGCCAAGGACTTGGAAGATACGTAAATCCAATTTTCGGTAGTTTCAAAGATTTTCTCATTTAGCGATACCTTTTTGGTTCGTGTATAAATCCCGCAAGGTGTAAAACCGAGTTTTTCTATATCCTTTTTTAGGAGTTTTAAACCTTCAACCGAAGCGTAGAAGGAAACCTTATCCTCCCCTAAATGTCCGTTGCCTGTCAGATAACCCAGCAGTTTTAAGACTATCGGGAGATTATCACTTTTAGAGGTTAAAGGTAAAAGACCCCTCTTTCGGAGTTCTCTATCGAGGTTTTCGTCACCCGTGGTTTCCAAAATTGTGAACTCTTCGGGTTCTTCGTAGGGAACTCCTTTAAAGGGGTGGACTAAAACTCTATCGCCCACCTTTAGGTGTTTGGAGTTTTTCGTCCCTTTATCGGTGAAAATTGGATGCTCTTCGGTAAGGCGTATCTCATAACCCAAGTCGGTTTTTACTTTGATAAGTTTTTCGACCCTCTTTTGGAATTTCAAAACCGGTTTGACCTCTTTGAGGTTTCCTTTTTCTCTGTTTCCGCCCAAGAGGGATTGGTCTTTTACCTTTTCGACCTCTACGGTGTAGCCTTCGGCGGTGAGTATCGGCGTTCCTGCGGGAAGGCAATTTATATCGTAGCCAATTGCACCGGGAGATATTATTCCGCCTTCGGCGGGGTCGGTCGCCATTACCCCACCGATGGGAAAACCGTAACCTACATGAACGTCGGGCATAACCACAACGGGCTCAACCACTCCCGGAAGGGTTGCCGCATTTGCAGCCTGCCTTACGGCGTCCTCTTCAAGGAGCTCATAAAG
>Ga0256838_1001216_pt1 | contig 12741 bp, 17 predicted proteins | sample 4571419metaG_FD_185978 | JGI IMG/M metagenome (GOLD analysis project Ga0256838, IMG submission 185978) | Hydrothermal vent microbial communities from Guaymas Basin, Mexico - 4571-419 | ecosystem: Environmental > Aquatic > Marine > Hydrothermal vents | place: Mexico: Guaymas Basin | collected... | reverse complement strand
TGCCAGTTTGGCCCATCGAGGGAACCCGGTCACATCGCTGAAGTTTTGGGCCTCATCGCTGGTTTTCTAGAGGGTGTGCTCATCCTTGACGAGGCAGGGCTCTAAGAGCCTAGAGCTTGTAGTTGACAACTATTTGTTTGATTTCTCGCGTCTGCGTGAGACGCGCTTCAAACGGCTAGTCCTTGAGGCGCCACAGGGGTTTGTCCGGCTCCTTCCACGCATAGCTAGCTTCCTCAGAGAAAAGCTGCCAGGAGCTAAGATAGTGTATAGACTGGAGCCTGCCTACGGGCTTTGCAGTATATCGCTCAGCCTGGCCCAAGGTGACACGGGTGTAGTACATGTAGGGCATGACTACTATCCTTACCCATTCTGTGGGCTTGATGGCTGCAGCTATAGGCTGCCCGATAACGTGCTGGTGGTGCCTGGTCTCTACCTCGGAGGCGATGTCGAGAAGCTCAGCCAGCGAGTTTCCTCGCTAGGCGTGGGCAGGGTGGCTATCGGCTACTCCGCTCAGCACAGCCGCCTAGCTGCCAGTCTGGCGGGGCGGCTGCAGGAGCTAGGCGTGGAGGTGGTATACGTTGGCCCCTTACTGGGCTGCTACTTCGCGCCCTACCTGAGACTACGGGGAAGTGTCGACGCCTACCTGGTTGTGGCGGGCGGTACCTTCCATGCCCTCGGTCTGGGCCTATCCCTTGGGAGTGGGGAATCTGTGTACAGAGTTGACCCCTACAGCGACAGCGTGGAGGCCGTGGAGGGTACTGTACGCAGGTTCCTCGCGAAACGCTTCTGGGCCATGAGGGCCTTTGTGGGGGCCAGACGCGTCGGGATAGTAGTTGGGCTACTGCCCGGCCAGCACAGGCCGGGACTCGTGAATGCCCTAACAGCGCTACTCAAGAGGCACGGCATTGAGTACGACTTAATCCTTGTAGAGCACTTGAGCAGAGAGCTGTTAGACAACCTCGGCCCAAACGAGTACGACGCTTACGTGGTGACCTCGTGTCCACGCCTCGCAGTCGACGATCTCGGAGACTATTGGAAGCCTGTGCTTGCACCCGGTGAGGCGGTTGCCGCCCTGAGGGGTGGCAGGGACTACATCTTCCCCTGGTAGCGTGGGGATTCTCTTCCCCGGGGGCGTTGTTCTCTTGAGAGCCAGCAGGGCACGGGTTATGCTTGAACAGTTGATCCCCCAGTTTCCGCGGCCAAGGAGGGAGCTGGAGCAGTACCGCACCCCGCCCGAGCTCGCGCTTGAGCTTGTCTCCCTACTGCCGCGCAGCTGCCGCATCATAGTTGACCTCGGTGCCGGGACCGGGATGCTGACCTACGCTGCGTGGGTTACACGTGGCGTCTACGCGGTTGGCGTGGAGGTTGACCCGGTTGCGGCTGTAGCGGCGCACTCATCGCGCCTCTACAGGGAAAGCATCGTGGACTTCGTGGTGGCTGATGTTTCTCGCCTACCGCTGCGTGGCGGGTTAAGCGGTGTATGTGCTGTACAGAACCCGCCATTCGGGTTCGTTAGGCGCGGCGCTGACAGAGTCTTCGTTGAGGCGGCTGCGGGGCTGGGCTCGCAGTGGGTCGCGAGCCTCCACCTTTACAGCGACAATGCCCTGGCTTTCCTTGAGCGCCTCTACAGGAGGCTAGGCTACGAGCCCGTCCATGTGGGGCGGGTGCGTTTCCCGATACCGCCCCTCTACCCGCGTCACTTCAAGAGGATTCATTATGCCTCTGTGGTAGTTGTTCTTGCCCGGCGAGTGGAGGTAGGTAATGGTGCGGCTGCAGCAGCTTCCGCCGCTGCAGGAGCTGCCGGGCAGGAAAGTCTACCCAGGCGACCCCCTCTGCACCATAGAGGAGTTCATTCCGGGAGAAGGCGTGTACGTCGACGATGAGGGCATTATTCGTGCCGCGAGGGTGGGTGTAGTCGAGCTCGACATGGTTAAGCGCGTGGTAAGCGTCAAGACGGCATTACCGAGGCCCAGGCTCCCTTCAAGGAATCGCGCTGTTTACGCCATAGTTGTTGGTATGCCGCGGGAAGACCTGGCACTCGTCAAGATATTCGCGGATGAGCGCATGGTGCCCTATAACGGGTTCTTCACGGCGGTCCTGCATGTGTCTCAGGTAAGCGATCGCCCGGTCAAGAGTATCTATGATGCGGTGAAGCCGGGCGACATCATACGCGCAACTGTGACCAGCCCCGCCGCGCCCTACGTCGTTTCAATAAGGAAGCCACAGGATGGCGTCATACTAGCGCAGTGCAGCGTCTGTGGCCACGACCTCTATCGTGTCCCGGGGAAGCAGGCTCTTATATGCCCTAAGTGTGGCAACGAGGAGGCCAGAAAGGTCTCCCCCTACTACGTGTTGTCGGCAAAGCGGTCCAAGCCGCGAGTCTAAGTCTTTCAACCCCTTTCCTCGGAGGACGGCCTAGGCTTGAAGAGGGCAGTTGTAAAGCGTAGGCTCTACGTGGTCAATGTGCCGCCGAGTATCCCGGTAGAGAAGGTGTACCAGAAGCTTGCAGAGGCCGTAAGAAGCGGCTACGCGGAGATAACGGTGAAGGTGGGCAAGGCTTACATAGAGATAGTCGGCACTGACGCCCAGATAAGGGAGTCTTGGTTTAGGGTACGTGATGCGCTCAGCCAGCTCTGGAGCCTCCACATGTTAAAGACCAGCAGTGAGGCGCCGATAGAGGCTATAGTCCGCGAGGCTGGCCGGACCTTCCCCCCTGATGCGCTGGTATACGCTCTCCGGCTCAGGGGATACAGGGCGGAGCTGAGCAGCGACAAGCAGGTACTGTACACGACGGCGCCCCCAGAGGAGGTGGTAACGGTTGCTAGAAGCATAGCCGAGGTACTAGACGAGATAAGGTTCAGGGTGAGGGGGACGGCGGCTAAGCGGCTGGTTGCGGCGCTGGCAGCCGGCCTTGGCGTGCCGCCCGAGACGGTTATCGAAGTCGGTCTACGCGCGAGGGTCTTCGAGGAGGCCGAGGACGGCATAAGGCTTAGGGAGGAGTGGCGCCGCGGGCTACGCAAATTAGCTCTCGTGCTGAGGCCCGATTCGCTGGAGAAGATAGGCGAGGTGTAGGTGTCGTGACGAAGCTCAGGCTGCTAAAGCGTAGCGGCAATACTGTAGAGCTGGAGCTAGTCGGCGAGGACCACACAATAGCTAACCTTATAGCAAAGTATGCAATAAAGAAGCCCTACGTGGTTTACTCCTCCTACATAATATCTCATCCGCTCGTGGGTAACCCGGTTATAGTGCTGACTACTGATGGAAGCCGCGATCCGCTGGATGTCATAGAGGAGACACTCCGCGAGATAATAAGCGACGCGCGCGAGCTCGAGAAGGCCTTCAACGAGGCTTTTGAGAAGGGTGTAAAGTGTGAAACCTGAGCAGCGTCTTCTAACGATCCACCGCTGCGGCCCGGGCCTTATCCTAGCACTCGTGCACCGTGGCCCCAGCAGGGTCGAGCATGTACGCGCCTACCAGGGCGAGCTCGAGGAGGCAATGGCTAGGCTTCGTCGGGAAGAGTTTTACCAGGAACTCCGTGCCGCTTGGCCGTCCAGTGTAGCCCTCCTCCTCGGCCTTGAGCCTATAGAGCCTACGATGCTTCTAGCTGAGTGCTGGGTTAGCGTAGTCAAGTTTGCTGAGGAGACATGTAGCCAGCTACAACACCTTCTCGCTGCCGATGGTGAGCCGGACGCTGAGAGCAGCTAGCAACAGTCCGGGCAGAGCGGCCGGCGGCGGCTCTTCACCCAACAGTAGCCAGCCAAGTAGCGACGCCCCAAAGGGCTCCACAAGGGCCACCATGGCCACCCTCGAGGCCGGCATGTAGCCGAGGGCATAGTTCATGGCCGTGTGGCCTCCCAGCATCGGCACGATGCCGAGAAGGAGCAGATAGGGTAAGGAGTCGCCGGGGACGTGAAGCGGGTTAGTCCCCATAGCTGCGGCATAGAGGCTCAGGGATAGGAGTGCAGCAGAGTAGACGACCAGAGTGTACTCAAGAGTGGACACGCCTCTTGCTCTAAGCCTCCTCCCAAGCAAGAAGTAGAGGGCAGCGGCAAAAGCTGCAGTCAAAGCCAATATGCTCCCCTTGAGGGACGCGCCAGCCCAAGGCGTTGATAGGAGGGCGACGCCAAGCACACCTAGTGCGGTGGCTAGCAGGTCGCGGTGCCCTGTCTCTCCTATAGCAGCCTCCACGGCAGCAGCAATAGCCGGGTATGTGACAACTATCCCGGTTGACGACGCTATTGAGGAGTACTGTAGACTCTTGAACCACAGCGAGAAGTGTAGCGCAAGGAGGACACCGCCCATCATCGCTGGTAGGAGAGTTTCTCCCCGCCAGGGCAGCCTATTTCTTGCAGCGGCGGCAGCTAACGTCGCCGCGGCGCCGACGAGCATTCTCCACCAGGCGGCGACTATGCCGTCAACTTTGGCTAGGCGGACAAGTGGGGCCGCGAAGGATATCGAGATAGCGGCTACGGCGAGGGCCAGCAGCGCCAGCTGCTCGCCTCGTGGTGGCAACCGCTGCACCGTTCCAGTGGCGGGCTATGGAGAAGGGGGAGTGGCGCCGCGGCCGGGATTTGAACCCGGGTCACGGGCTTGACAGGCCCGCATACTAGGCCAGGCTATACTACCGCGGCACCATGTTGAGAGAGCCACAGCCCGGAGGGGGGCTCTTAAGTCTTGCGTGTGGCGCTGTGTCGGTGACGCTACGCATAAATTAGTGGCAGACGATGAAGCAACTCCCATCGGAGCAAATGGAGGGGGTAGGCGATGAGTGTAACCTACGCTACCCTAGGCGAGCTGAGGCCGGGCAGCTACATAGTGATAGAGGGTGAGCCTTGCAGGATAGTTGAGATGAGCAAGGCTAAGACAGGCAAACACGGCAGCGCCAAGGCCCATGTCGTCGCAGTCTGCCTCTTCTCGGGCAACAAGCGTACACTTACAGCGCCGGTGGACACGCGCGTAGAGGTGCCGATAATCGACAAGCGCGTCGGCCAGGTAATAGCCGATATGGGCGACATGGTTCAGATAATGGACATGGAGACTTTTGAGACTTTCGAGGTGGAGAAGCCTAAGGACGAGGAGCTTGCAAGCAAGCTGCAGCCCGGCGTAGAGGTCGAGTACTGGGTAGTGATGGGTCGCTACATGATAATGAAGGTGCGCGGCGGAAAGAGCTAAGGCGTAGCCACAAGTATGTGTGGGTAAAGGTTGCCGTGCGCTACCCTCCTCTCGTGCATTATTTTCCAGCCCAACTCCTCTAACACTTTGCTCGCAAACCGGTGTTCCGGCGTGATTATCGTTATAGACTTCCTTATGATCTTCGTAGCCTCGGTGAGGAAATCGCGATAGACACGGCGTACCTGACGCGGGCTCCCAAGGCGAATACCGTAGGGTGGGTTGGATACGAGCACATCGGCCTCCTCTATGAAGCTTGACAAGCGCCTCGCGTCTCCTACCACGAACCTTATGCGGGGATAGACGAGGGCGGCCTTGGCGTTAAGCTTCGCTCCAGCGATATGCCGTGGGTTCATGTCCATGCATGTGAGTTTGCTGTGTTCAAACATGTAGGCAGCCTCTATGGCAACAGTGCCCCCGCCACACATGGGGTCTATGATGTGGTCGCCGTCCCTAGCCCCGCTGAGGATTAGCATGGCATAAGCCAACGTAGGCTTCAATGCGGCCGGGTGGTCGTAGACCCGGTAGCCTCTCCGGTGCCAGGAGAGCTCGCCGCCCAGCTCGATAGAGACTAGGACCTCACTGTGTATCACGTCAACGTGCACAACAGTTGACGGATAGTCAAGGTCGACGCGAGGTCTCCAGCCGCGTCTAGCCTTGGCAGCCTCTATCACCGCCTCGCCTACAACGCTTGCAACGTCAAGAGAGCGGAAACTGTGCTCGCCCACCCGGTTTACGCGTACAGCAAAGCTACCATAAGGCACTAGGAAGTCTATGACACCGCTCTCCTCTATAACACTCTTGACGTCCGCTAGGCACTCCCTCTCTCCACAGACACTGCCTTTAGCGAGGAGAAGCAGTGCACGGTGTATGCTAGCGAGCCTATCCACTAGCTCGACATTCTCCTCGCTTACCTCGACAACTGCCCTGCCGAGCCCAGTCTTAACCTCAACAACCTTGGCGCCAAGAACGTGGCGGGCCTCATCGGCCGCGATGTCCTCTATGCCTGGGTTAGTCGTGAGTATCAGCGTGGGCACGCCTCAACACCCAGCGCTCTGCACATGGCATCAGAGAGGCCGCCCTCCCGGGCCTAGGGGCTCCTAGCTGCTCGGCTTGCATGAAGCCGCTAGACGGTTAAGCTTCTTTGCTAAATGGTAGAAGGCTGCGGCCTCGCCAGCCGTAAGAGGACAGCGCCACAGGATATGACGTAGTGCTACCTTCACCTGAGGCGCCCTCTCCCTGTCAACCACTCTATCAATGAGGTCTTCAAGCAACCTATACGTCCTCTCCAGGGACTCGCTATTGGCGGCTTCTACGTGGACATGCCCCCTCTGTGTGCTGCGTGCGAGCCAGAGCTCGTAGAGAACTATAGCTACTGCATGGCTAAGGTTGAGGACGGGGTAATCGGGGTTAGCCGGTATAGTTACAAGCACGTGGCATTGTGCTATCTCCTCCCGGGTTAGGCCCACGCTCTCCCGGCCGAAGACCACCGCAACCGACCTATACCTTGGGGCCACCTCTTCGGCGAATTCTCTGGCAGTAAGCGGGTGACGCAATACGTCGCTGCGCTGGCCCACCCTGGCGCTGGTGCATGCGGCGAGTTCAACGTCCTGCAGCGCCTCTTCCAGGCTCTCTACTACTCTAAACCTGTCAACCATGTAGGCTCCATGAGCTGCGAAGCGTCTAACCTCCTCGCTGCTCGGATCCACCGCGGGCTTAACGAGGTAGACCTCGTCGCTCGCGAAGTTGGCTGCAAGTCTAGCGATGAACCCCAGGTTTATCTCGCCCTCTGTGCCGACAAGTACGAGCCTCACCTTCTCGGGGAGCATGCCTTAACCACCACTATCTCCTCAAAGAAGAACCTCTCCGACGCAGCTATAGCTGTCTCAAGTCCAAGCTTCTTGGCAGTCGACAGTATGTCCTCCACCCAGAGCCCCAGCGTGGTTAGCAAAAAACAGCCCCCGAGCCTACTCACACAGCCCGCCAGCGACTCCAGGACGCGTAGAGCAGGCTCTGCACCACCGCTCCACGCGTAGTCGAGGCAAGGATCGACTCTCTCCTCGGCCGGCAGATACGGTGTATTGAAGACGACGAGTAGGGGGCCTCTGGTTGGACAGCGCAGACAGGAGGCCAAATCGCACTGGGCAACCTCTGCGAGGGGATTAAGTCTGAAGAGGTTCCTCTTGGCACAGAGGACAGCGCAAGGGCTTATGTCGGTGGCATAGATGTTCTCCGCGTTGCATTCAGCCGCCAGCACCCCCGTACCGGTCCCTATGTCGATACATGTAAGCGGCTTGAGGGTAGGCATGATCTGTTTTAACACAGCCAGTGTGAGCCAGGTATCCTCGGCTGGCTCATATACGCCGCTGCAGTGAAACAGCCTACGACCTTCGTCAAGGACGCTCAGCGTCTCCATAGGCGGCTCTAGGGCGCGGCACCAGTAGCCTGGAGGACCCGGTGGCGCTACTTCTCATCCCCTCCCGTGTTCTCGGCTAGGCGCAGAAAATCCGACGGTGACAGTTCATAGACACGGCGCAGGCGTAGCTCCTCTGCCGCAACGCCTTGCAGCCCCACGCACCTAGCAGCAACCTTGTAGGCCAGGCGGTTACGCTGTGAAAACATGCACCTAGTCAGCTCCTCAACACGCCTCCGCAGCCACGCGGGCGGCGCCTCCTCCTGCGGCTCAAGGTAGACTATCTGGGAGTAGACGCGGGGCCGAGGCTGGAAGGCGGAGGGGGGCACGACAGGGCCCAACCGCACACTATAAGCCAGTTGGACCAGGACAGATATCCTGCCATAGCTCTTGCTGCCCGGGCGTGCAGCCAGTCGTTGCGCGACCTCCCGTTGTAGGAGAAGCATCGCAGGAAGAGGCCTATCAGTTAGCGACAGAGCCGCAAGCAGCGGCCCCGTTATGTTGTAGGGTATGCTGCCATATACGGCCTCTAGGGCCTCGAGCCGAAGGGGTAGGCTAAGTGCGTCGGCGTGCACAACCTCGGGCATGGGTGCCAGGAGGCGGTATGTGAGGAGCCCAGCAAGGAGTCTGTTGTCGAGCTCGACTAGGTAGAGCTCTGACAGGGGGCATCGGGCGAGAACCTCCCTCGTCAGCGCTCCGAGACCTGGCCCTATCTCGAGGAGCCTCCTGTATCGGCAGGCCCAGTCGGCGAAAAGGCGGCTAACCCAACGGGCCCGGAGAAAGTTCTGGCCGAGGCTCCTCCTAGGCCTGGGGGCCTCCACGCTCCCTCCTCTCTCTTCTACGAAGACTACGTGTAGCCTTTGTGAGGTAGTCTAGGAATAGCGGAGGGACGGGTTGCTCGCGCTCTCTCCGCGGCGGCCTGACGAAGAGGTAGTACTTCTGCCCGCCCTTTAGCTCCTCGATTATGCGGTCCACTATAGCCTTGACGGGGTCTATATGTATGTTCTCCTTTATCTCGTCGAAGCTCTCGAAGGGCTTCTTCTCGCGGTACTCGAGTATCCTCTGCAGGGTCCGCTTGCCGACCCCAGGCAGCAGCTCGAGGCTATGGAACCGTAGCGACAGCGGCTCAGCGATATTGAAGAACTCCACGAACAGTCGCTCTTTACGCCGCACTATCTCCTCTAGAACTTGAGGCAACGTATCCCTAGCAACCGCGGTCAAGTCCTCATACTCGATGTCGTTGTCAACCTTCTCTATCTTAAGCCTCTTCTCAGATACCGGACCGACGTAGACGCGCTCCCCTATCTCGAGCTGCGCCATAGGCCTAGGCGTTGCCTCCATTAAGGTGAAGTAGTCCTCCCCGATCAGCTGCACAACGGGCCTACTCCTATGCCATGGATGCCTATCGGCGGGATTGCCCATAGGCAGAAAGTCAAGTACATATGCATACTCTTCACGATAGGGTCTCCGTCTAGGCCTCCGCTGGTGATGGCCGCGATGCTGCATCTCTGCTGCACCCGGGGAAACCTACGCCCTGCCCTGCATGAAAAGACGCGGCTCCTCTTAGACCCTAGCCCTGGCAGAGCCCTCAGAAAGCGTACACCACAAAAGACCGACGCTAAGGCCCTGTACGTACGGATATAACTAGCCTACAACGCGGCCTCAGCCCTAGGCTTCTTCCCCGCCGCTACATATCTCGCGGATGGTTTCAACAGCCTTCTCGACGACCTCAACGTCGTAGCCGCCATCTATGTTACCTAGGAGGGCACGTGCCTCTTCCACACTTTCCGGCACAATATTCACGAGCATTGCAGCCGCCAACGTGCTGAAACCCAGCTCAACAAGCGCCTCCATGGCCTTCTCGGCGGCCTCCGCGCTACATTTAGAGAACAAGCGGAGATACTCATACACCTTCGTTATAATCGGGTTGTCCTCGTAGCCTTCAAGGTATTTGTCTAGAAGAGCCTTAGCAACAGGTATAGGCACATGGCGCTGGGAGACTATCTCCACCATTCCCTGGCCACCACCCTCAACACCGCTGGTACCATACGCGTAAGGCATAGCTGGCGGTAAAAGATGGGCGAGCCATCCTTATACCACAACGTCATAGTCCAAGGCTGTTTCGGCCCAAAAGCTCCTTACGCGTTTTTGCACAGCTACTGGGTGTCCTTACTGCCGCTGAACGCCTCGGGCGGCACGGGACGCAGGTGTTCGGGGCGCACGAAAAGCGTCTTCACCTTGCCGCCAACCCGCAGCTGGACCACGTAGCTCTTGCCCCTCTTCCCGACAATGGTACCAACCTTCCCATGGTAGCGGCGGTGGGGCATACCCTTCATGACAGAGGGGTTTATGATTATGTAGACCTTGTCGCCGGGCTTGTACTCATGCATAAGCAAGCTCAGTGGTGGTACCGCGCCACGCTCTCGGATATGCTTCCTCAGTAACTTCCTCGTGCGATGCCGGTAGCCCCTGGGCGCCTTGACCACTCCTCGTCACCCATAGCTGCACAGCTAGCCCGCGGCCCCGGGGTAATTATAGCCTCTCTCCGTCAATTACCGCGACCACGTCGAGCTCAGCACAGTATGCCCTGACACCTAGAACAGAGGCAAAGCTCGGCTCAGTGTCGCCGTCATCGCCGCTTACAAGCTCCTTTATGTAGAGGCCGCCCTCGGCATTGATTAGGGCTTCAAAGACCTTCTCGCCAAGTCTTCTCGTCTTAACGCTGAACACTATCCTCTCCCTAACAATGTCTGGGCGGCGGTGCCTCACACGCCTGGGTGTCCTCTGCTTAATAGACCTCCTGGTGAAGAATCGCTCAAGCTCGCTAAGCCCCTCCTCACTAACAGGCTTGTCTACGACTACAAGTGCCTTATAGATCTTGCTATGTCTGCTGTCAACACCCTTCACACTAGCAACGTCGCTACGCCTCGCTCTAGAGGCTAGCTTGTACTCCACGAGGCCATATGCATGCCTATTCAAGGCTATGTCCATAGTGTGTATTTTTATAGTTCTCCTCTTAGCCTCCTTAACCTCCACGATGAAGGGCCTACCGGTGCCGAGCATGCGGACATCGGCGTCCTCCCTGCCAGCGCCATGAAGTATAGTGTCACGTCCATCTAAGAGCTCGGAGAGAAGAGCCAGCCCATCCTCGACGCTAAACGGGTATCTCCTCTCCCAATCACGCGTAACCCATATTGACTGAGATACACGTCTTGCAAGCTTCCAGTACCTGCCGGCGATAAGCAGAGGCAGGTACTGGGCTCTAACACTCCAACTGGCAAGGTCGACTTCTACGAGGACATCGGGATGCTCGAAGTCGGGCCTCAGCCCGAGCGTCTGCTGTATGCGCTTACTGACCTCCCTTTTCACCTCGGCACCTATGTTCTCGCCATACTGCAGGCCTAGGCTAGTCTTAATCTCGTCCTCACGGCTTCTCATATCCGGCGGTATGCGGGCTGCAACAAGGAACGATGATACATTGCTCCTCATAAGCTTCTCTACAGCTTCGCGTGCCGCCGTATCAATGAGTGCGTCAAGGCCCCGTCCGCAGATGTAGCACTCCTCGGCTCCAGGTTCTTCGCCGAATAGCTCGCGGTACAGCGTGTCAACAACCGGCCGTAAACGCGGGGCAAGCTCCCTTAGAAGGATCTTGGCCTCATTGTCGCCGCCACGTATGCGCCTATGCAACTCCATAACGATAAGTGTCTTGAGAGCTTTGCCACGCTCTGCATTAGTCATTCCTCGGCCAAGTAGCGCGAACATGCGGCCCAGGCAGTTATCGCAGAGCGGATACTCCCGCAGTACACGCAGCGCCTTAGTTACTATCGCCTCCGCTGCCTCCCCTGCACCAGCATCGCTCATCATGGACAACCATCAGGGCGGCTAGGAGCCACCAGGGCTTAAACTTAGCCTTCAGAGCGTCATCCTCTCTAACACAGATGCAGATAGGGCAACCCCCGTGCCCTTTAAGGAAGTCCGTTAGGGGCGTGCAGTCTGTGCAGCCCATGTAACTGTCTGACCGACTCAACTGTAGGCCTGGCCACTTGCCGCGCCGGAGTATGCTCCGGGCTATCCCTTCAAGCGCTGAGCTCTGCGGGGCTAGGCCCCGCACGCTGGCTCCATCAGCGACAAGCCTTATGAAGCCGCTGTCTACTAGGGGCACGTCTCCGATGAACCTCACCCAGTGTCGTATCCCGTTTGAAACGAGTAAAGTGGAGGCGGCTAGGCGGAGGAGAAGAACCAGAGCCTCTAGGGGACGCTTCACCCCCCTGCAGTGCACGTAGTGTACCGTGTACAAGGCTTCTATGCACCCGGCAGCTGGCCTAGCTTAGAGAACTTCTCGAGCATGTCCTTTCTCTTCTTCAGCTGTCGTATCATCCTTCTAACTGTCTTGTAGTATGAGTACAGCTCTCTCACGTCACTTGTCTCGACACCAGCTCCTATAGCGATGCGGCGTATGCGGCTCCTCTCCTCGAGCAGGCCCGGATTATCTAACTCCTCGTACGTCATAGAGTTCATTATACTTATCCATTTCTTCATCTTCTCCTCGCTAACCTTAGCAGCTTCATCAAAAGACTGCAGCATCGACGACACGCCGGGCAACATCTGTAGCACCTTCTTGAAGGGGCCGAGCTTCCTCATCTGCTCTAGCTGCTTATACAGTGTTCTAAACGTTATCTTACCCGAAAGCATCTCCCCCATAGTCTTTTCGAATTCCTTCACGCCTTGTAGGCGCTCGATGCGCTCGAGAAGAGTCTCTATATCGCCCATGCCAAGTATGCGTGCAACGAACCTCTTAGGCCGGAAAGGCTCAAGCTCTTCAATATCTTCCCCTGTACCGATGAATTTGATGCGGGCACCGGTTGCGGCTACTGCGGACAACGCGCCGCCGCCTTTGGCGGTGCCGTCCATCTTTGTAACCACTATGTAGCCTATCGGCGTAGCCTCGTGGAATCTCCTAGCTAGGTCATAGCTCTTTTGCCCCATCGCAGCATCTATGACTAGTATGACCTCGTCTGGGTTTATTGCAGCCGCGATATTCTTCATCTCCTCGAGGAGTGCCTCCTCCCTACCATAGCCGTGGCGGCCAGCAGTGTCAACGATGATTATATCCGCGCCTCGCTTTTTGAGCTCCTCGACACCCCTCTTCGCTATACCAA